>Ga0307515_10015396_pt1 | contig 14092 bp, 21 predicted proteins | sample 17_EM_MG_FD_194513 | JGI IMG/M metagenome (GOLD analysis project Ga0307515, IMG submission 194513) | Populus trichocarpa ectomycorrhiza microbial communities from riparian zone in the Pacific Northwest, United States - 17_EM | ecosystem: Host-associated > Plants > Roots > Unclassified | place...
CCGTCGCCTGGGCGACGGGTAGCGTGTAATTCTCCGTCAGAGTGTACGAGGTTCCGTCAGAGCCGTCAGAGCCGTCCGGAACACCCGGGTGTTTCAGACGGAAATTAGGGTCGTTGCTGATGCACATTGTTTGAAGTCTTGTACCCATGGGACTCATCCAGAATCCCAAAACTCTATACACAGTATAAGAGTTAGCCGTTCAATGCTTGATGCTATCGCTTGGGATGTTAAGTTATCATATGAAACAGTGTGGATATTCCACTGGTTTTCCAGCTCATCAAAACTGGAGTTCAGATCCTCAGGGGTGAGATTCACATTTTCCAAGTGCAACATGTTCTGCAGTTTGAAATAAGTTCCATATGTCATCTCTTACATGACACTGTTGAATGTCTCAGCCACTCCGGGCATTGTGTTCAGTAGGATTGGTTAAAGGGCTGATGTAAGTGCTGGATGCCTGTGAGGCGGACTTGTCTGGATCTCTAAAAGGCAGCAGGGTACTGAATTGAGTCTCTGGAATGGGTACCACTCCCATTCTGCACCAATAATCCCAGGATCATCATTCTGTGCCATTTTGACGCACTGTTCGAGGGTATTCCCCCTCAAAATTGATTGCGGCAACCCCATAACAACCTTCTCAGTCAGCAATTTGCATATCATATCCACTGCCACTGAGGAGAAAGTCTTGCCAAGACTCATTTCATCTGCCACCAGCGCTCCCGGCAGGTCTGAATCCCAAACCCATCTTCTCTCAAAGAACCATATTGCCCAAACCTAGCATGCCAGCGACTTGGTTCCGGACAAGCGTGGAATTGAATATGTGTTGCCAGGGACTCAGTCAGCTATTGATTGCTGAATGGGATGGGCATTAAGAAACCTGAATGCCTCATCAAGATACTGATGATGATATTCATTGTTGAATTTATTGACAAATGTATTCAATACTGAACTGCTATTATCTGCATTGAAGACCTCCTCACCATCCTCCACTTGCTCCATTGGCAAAAGTGCAAATCAGCTATAGACTGCGCTATGCACAGAGGGGCACACCCGCAGCTCCTAGCAAGCTTCCCATGGACCGCTGCGCAATGCGCAGTCTATAGGCATCGATAGTCGGTCCGTAGACATCTGCACCTGGGACAATGGATGCTTTTATGACGGGTCTGTCTATGAGCGGACTACCATCGGACGGATCTTGTCCGGTGTGTGCTTGCAGGCACTATGCATTGGTAGAACGGATATCCGGATATCCGGTCGACGTACCAAGCCCTGTATGTTTCAATATGACTACTTGATTTCAGCCACTATGTGTATAGAGAATGCTGCAGTGCCGCTAGATGCAGGATGGATATCATACGATTGCACAATGAGTGCATGGCAGCTACAAGCTGAGCCCATGCTCAATCTACAAAATTAGATTATGCCACCAGAAGAAGGATGGAAAATTTGCGATAGCATAGTGGGCGTGCGCCAACTACTTGTCCAGTCCACACTGAAGCTTTGAATGTTGTGATTGGGCATCATATGCTGCAATCGGTGTATTCACCGAATTTCCACATGAACTATGGCACAATGGTATATGGAGTTCTAGTGGAGTTATGGCACAATTACCACAGGAGCTATGGCACAAGGATCATAGAGTTGTGGTAGTCTACGACGGTTACGGTACAGTTTCTAACGGAGCTATGGTACGATGGAGACAGAATTGCAGTAGTCTATGAGAGCTATGGCATGATTTCCAGTGGAGCTATTGCATGATGATTACAAACTACCTGTGGCTGGAAGGGAGCTACTGCACGTTAACATTCACACTGAAAATATCATCTTCCACTAACAAATCCAGTACTTTTAGCGGCACGTCTAGTCCATCGGCCAAACCGTAACCCCACACTGCAAACTTACTTCCATTCCTTAGCCAAACCGTAACCCCACACTACAAAACTAAATTCCATTCCTTAGCCAAACTGTAACTCGACACTGCAAAACAAAATTCCATTCCTCACCCAAACCTACGGACACCGTCCTCTCAAACCTCACTGGTAATACTACCCCAGGTGCCGTGCATTCCACTGTACACTCGTTAGGGTGGGGCACATGACCTGAGGTATTCTGCCTTACCTTACAGATGAAGGCAATCATTCAGACTTGTCCGAGTCTTGCCCCCCCTGTACAGCAGCTAGTCTTTCGTTCATCTGGCTGATGTTTTCCTCCCGTGCTGGGAATGCCGTCGGGTTTGGGAGGCTTATACGTTGAATTGCCTTGCTGTTTTGTCTTCTGATCTCTACAACTTTAGGTCTGATTGAGGTGATGGCAATATCTGATGATTCTGGCATCGTATACATGCTATCCCAGATTTCCTAATGCATCTCATATATTGTGGCGATGGTCAGATATTGTGCAGCCGGCATTGGAAAGATCACTCACCGCCAGCGTTTATTAAGTTAAATAGCAGCGATTGTACAGCCTTGCCAGTGGCAATGTAGGTGTGGAGGTGCCACTGCAGAGCGGTTGCCTTTAGACAGACAAACTCGGGTGACATTTGCATCAAAAAGCACAGATTCTGGATGCCCAGGGATTTGATTGCCTCGAAAACACAGTGGTATATGGCGGTGGCAATGTAGCTGCTAACATATGGCTCCCAGCGAGTCTGAGGATAAATATCAGCATTATTCCTACCACTGGACATATGATACCTGGCTCTAGGTCTTTTTTCTCAAAGATATATCATTGATTGTCGAGCAGCCAGCAGACCTTTCCCTTCCTCATTGGGGCTTCCATCTGGAGGAGTTGGTAGATCTCTTTCAGTGTTATGCCAATCTGCGTGACTGCAGTGCTTTGCACGGAATAGTGATATCCTCTGATATGTAACTGGTGGTTAACGTTGGTACGAATAATAGTCTGGGGGACTTGCGTAGGCCATGTGTTCATGCGCCATTGTTGGGGGACACAGGCATCGAATGTCCACAATCTTTGGGCCTTGGTCCAGGCAGCAGAAGCCATCTCATCGACATCTTCTGGGAAGGGGTTATTGAACAATGTCTTCCACCTGATCGTTATGGAAGCTTGTTCCGCAACTTTTCTAACCGGTGGATCCTTGAACTGGTCGATTCCTCTCGACTTCTGTCTTCAGTTAGTCGTTTTGGCTTCCCAACCTTCGGAAACAGTATCAGCCGCAGCACCTTTGTGCTGGAAACTCTGATGGCTTGAATGGAAGGTCACGGGCATCAAGGCCGTTTCGCTAGAATTGTCGGTTTGCTGGGAACTCACAGGACGAGATGCTGGCGTTGACAGAGGATCATCCGCCGACGGCAATGAACAGGAGGAGACCGATGAGGGTTTCGCGGGTGCTTTCGGCATCGTCTACCTTGGTGGTTTATGAACAGCTGTCGACAAGCGTCCGGTGGCTGCATTCCACTTTGGAGGTTTTGGAGTAAGAGTGAGTGAGGGCCCAGAGAGGTTCATCATCCATATCCTCGGAATCGTCTGGTGAATCTGAGAGTCGGTCGTCTGTGAGTTTGACATGCGGTCGATTCTATCCCACATCAGCACGGCACCCAGGCCACAGTGTATGAGCTTACCAGTGGCCGAGATGAGGACTTGGATGAAGGGCGTGGGGTTTCAGTATACTCATCTTCTGTTCTAGAAGAAGGGATTTCTACGTCTGCCTCCCTATGATCCATTTCCTCGAGCAGTCTCATCGATCGGCAGGTGGCATTGGATTCGGCCACAGCATTGATCCTCGGTCTCCGATTGTTTGTTCTCGCCATTTCGAAGCTAATGGATGAAGTGGGATGAAAGAATGGCAAAGGAGGAAGGAGGAGGAAGGGAGAGTGTCCTGCAGAGTGCACTCGTCATAGTATATGTATCTAGTTGGGGTCCGGCTCTGCCACATGTGTCAGTGATTCTCAATTAAATTCTGCTATATGGATATTTCGATCTAGATATCTATAAATGTCATTCTAATCTCCGTAACTTTGTTCCCACTGTATGAAGATCTCGATCTCGGTCTCGATAACCAGAATTCGAATCACTGTAACCTTGTTCCCACCGGATGATGATCTTGATCTGGGTCCCTATAACCAAAATTGTACTATGGGATTACATAGATCACTGTAATCTTAATCGTGCGGGTTGAAGATTTTGATCTAGAACTCTATAGCCGAAATTGTACTCTCCGTAACTTTGTTCCTGCTGGACGAATACTTCGATCCAGATCTCCGTAAGTATGTTCCACTGGAGGGTGACTTTGATCCAGATATCCACAACCTAAATCCTGCTAGGCAAACACTTAGATCGCTGTAACTTTGTTCCCGCTGGACGAAGAGTTTGATCCAGATCTCCATCCCCTGGATCCCACTAGACGAGCTTGATCTAGATCTCAATACTCTTAGTTCCACCGGATAAGCCTCACAGGCCACTCGTAGCAAAGCACGAACAATTGGATAACAATAGGATATGATCGATACGGAAGAAGAACGCTATACAGGTGTGGTAAGGAAATCCACGTGACGATATCAAACGACATTAAACTTGTAAACGAAACAAAGCAGCCGATGGAATACCATCCAAACAGATACACAGCCCCCAGATACATGACCGGCAGAAAAACCAAACAAAAACTCACCACATACCTTCTACATGACATACACAGCGGCCCCTGATACATGACAGGCAGAAAACCAAATGAAAGCTCGCAGAATACGATCCAACAATAATAACCACCAAGACACATGGATCAATTCGAGACCCCACCGTCTATAACACTAGCCAGACGAGGTTCATCAACTGGGTCAATGCTGTTGACTGAAGTCAGCAATGTACCCACCGAACTGAGGCCCGAAGCTTACCTCAATCGGCATTGGGTACAGCTTGCAGTGACACAAGGAGCACCGGATTTACGATAACTTCCTCGCAGGTAAGTTTGAGCCAATTTGAGATGTCGTCATCGGGCTAGATAAGGACCATTGTCTCCCGAGGCAAGGACCGTGGAAGCCCACTGGACTTATATAATAGGCCGATACACCTTGCACCCGGCCTGCACAACAGAATTATGTCCCGCATCATCGGCCCCCAGATAGTCCCATTTGAGACCGGAAATCTAGAATCTAGATAGTTCCATCGTCATCATTATGGTATCTGATACAGTTGGTGACATCAATTGCGCGGTGGTGCCAGATCGGGCAATCATGTGCTACCCATTTCGCTGGCGGGTTGCGATCATCCAAATGCTGCAACCCGCCACCAAACATTCCACCCACGGTGTCTGCCACAGGTGGAGGGCGAACCAGAAGTGGGCAAACATGAGGAGGGCAAACCAGAGAAAGGCAAACCAGAGAAGGGCAAACCGGAGGACTTCCAATGATGGGAGGGCGAACTCCAGGAGTCGGATCGGCCATGTGAGTTGGATACACCGTCGGAGTGGGATTGACTCTGGGAGTAGGATCGGATGTGGGTGTAGGATCGGCTGCGGGAGTAGGATCATCCACCGGAGTGGGAATGGACAAGTCAGGTGTCAAGGGTTCCGGTTGTCTCGAGGGTCCCAGTTGTCCAGAGGGCCCCAGATGTCCAGGTGGTCCAGAGGTTGGTGGTTTCTCAGGGGTTGGCCCGGGGGTGTCAGCAGTCCTTATTCTCTTCCCCAGGCTCTTTTTGGCCCACTCCTCCAGGATGTGCATCAGTGCCCACCAGACAGCATCCTCCCGGTGTTGACCATCCAAACCTTTGCTACTTCCTCTGTTGGCTCCACCCTTCAACGCACCACAGAACTGCGCACATATGGAGAATCCCAAGATAACCTTGTCAGTCACTGTCCAGAAGTCTGCTGACCCGGAGGGATTCTGCTTTGTGCTGCCAGCTACCCGGCATTCCAAATCTCGAAATCGGTCCTCGGCGTGTCTCCAGGCTGCATCCCACTGTGCCGTCACATCTGCAGATGGCATCTGGACTACAAGCTACGATGATGTGATGTTCACGGTTGGGAGTGTGCGTTGTGTAGTTTTCTAGACTGTCAGTTTGATTACATTGACTAGATTGCATATCGAGGACTTACAAGTTCCATCGCCAACTCTTTTCGAGAGCACAAGGGCAACCAGGCGAGGGCTCTGGTATCATCATCCTTCGAAGGATTGTCGTTGTCCTAGCCCCGTTGATCTGGCCGAACAGGGTCCTTTCCTTTACCTTGTGCTGGCTCCTGTGTCTTGCCTACCGCCCTTCAAATTGCCATTGCGGTCATCATCATCTTCATCATTGGAAACATCGCAGTTCTGAAGCGCCATTTGCCATTCTGTATATTCCAGCCACAAGTGACCCAGTGTCTCCACTGCACACCAGACGAGATCCTCTCCACACCTAAGCGAGACCATGTCATTGACGTCTTCCCAAGTAGCTGCTCTGCAGTAGATATCGGCTACTGTGCCAAGTTGAACGCTATGTTATGACAAAGTACTCAGGGCGTTGGTTGCATGTTCATGCAACTGTCCGGTGCCCTTGGTGGTGGTGACAATTGAGAGCGCTCTGGCGTTGTTCCATATTTCTTGAAAGAACTGTCGGCAGGTATTCAACAATTCTTCGTCAACTCCGAGAATGGCTTCTGCCACAGCCAGCAGCATCTTATACAGATCGCACCTCGCAAGAGACTGGTATTCCTACACGGCAGTCAGGTATCTCTCTCTAGATGCTCAATAATACTTACTTGGTAACCATCCACTGTCTCCCAGCTGATATAAGCCATATAATCATCCTACTGATCCTTGTTGTCCTCGTCCTCCTCATGCTTGCCTTCATCTGCCTCCGCCTCCGGCTGTTTGGCCTTCGGCTGCTGCTTCAACTCCTGCTCCTGCTCCTCGTTACTCTCGCTATCATTGAGGATGGTAATTCGGTGGAATTCATTTGGCATCGGGACATACATCGAGCAACCGGTTTCGACCTTGGCCAACCCCGACTTGCCCTCTGTTGGCATGGCAGTGTTTTCATTCACGTGGTCCTTCTTCAACTGGTCGCCTCCGGGGTGCTTGGGGTGCCTTTGCTTGGGTTTATCGGTCTGGGATGCCACCGTATATAGGCTGTATCAAAGTAACCTACCTTGGTAACCGCTGTTCTGGTTGTCACCATAATTCAGTGGTGAGTATGATCACATAGAGAGGGTGAGATCGGTAGCTGTAGGATCAGAGGTCAGAGGTTTGGGTGTGGAATTGGTCTGGAAGTGGTAAAATCGGTGCCGTTGGAACCATCAGTAGTCTGGGGTGCAAATGTGAAGCACGTGAAGTGTATGGAACACGGAGGAAACGGGTGCGATGGCTAGAGATCGTCTCTACATATACCACTCATCAGCTGCAACTGTGGGTATATGGATAGCAAACTCAATCTAGGAGAATTTCCTACGAACTTCCCAACTTCCGTCACGATACCAATTCTATATCGCCCTTGGATCAATCAAACCGGCCTGAACTCTCTTCTCTGAGGGATATGTTGATAAGAAGAGCTGATTCATTGATTTCTGCACTTCTGGTAGATGAGAGAAGGCCTTTGGTGATCCTTGAGACTCGCGATAGTTGATTGTCGTGAACATCGTTTAGACACAGAGAAGGTTGAGAAATAGCCGACGTCAGTCTGCCGCACATGTGCACCCACACCCAGGGTTGCCACTGGTACCCATAGCTAACCAACGCAAGCCATCGGCTTTCTCCGCCCGATAGAACTCTCGCATCCACCGCGCTCGAGTCTATCGTCAAACGTTGAATGCGTCGTCAAACTTCACAAGCATCGTCAAATGTTATATGCATCGTCAAACTTTTTGTGCATCATCAAACCTTATATAAAGAAAGGATAATATGATCCACAAGATGGCCCTTCTTTGTTCATGCATTCCATCATTCAACGCACTCTCTGACCTTCTGACAGATCACGAGCGCTTTTTGTATAACCACTTCATCAAACATAACGCCATTGCCCCATTCCTCGGCGTGCTTCGGGCAGGAACAGGCAACTTGGTCAGTGAATTTATCCAACAGACAGCAAACACCCTCTAACCAGTTGGCAGACCTCGAGCCATGCCACAAGCACGCAGACCACAGATAAGCACCCTAGACGCACTCGAATGCCTATATCCTGACTGCATGAGGATGTTTGTCCGGAGGGGAAACCTTAAACGCTATCTGTGATTCAGCCATCAGGGTCAGCCGCCGCAACTGACCAGCCATCGACATGGTCACCCGCCGCATCGATGACTGTGCTCACCACATCGGCAGAGTCCCACAGAAACCGCTCAACACAATGGCAGCATCCCGGCCCATGCGCTCGAGGAAATTCCAGAGGAAAGCGACTCCGAAGATCATGGCCTCTACCAATGCGTCCCACAACCCCATTCTCCAGCCCAGAAACCCAATACCAAGGCCGCTGACATGGGGGATACTCCGATGGATGACACTCATCCGGAATTCAACGTACATCCCACGGCTGGGACGACCTTTGGTGATGCTCCCGAATACCATGAGTTCCAAGATCACATCAAGAACCCGTGGCAACCCTATCAATGCGCCGAAGAGTTCAAACAGGCCATCAGATTCGTCAAATCGCACTATCCCAACTGAAAAATTGATCCCCACTTCAACAAAGGAAGATTCAAAATTCCCGAGCACTGTTCCAACACCTCCGGATGGACAATGTACACTCAAATCTACCTGATGGATACCCAGCTGTCAAAATGGAGAGAATGATCCATCTCCACACGCAACAATCGGAGGTTATTCTATTTTCGAGACATGGCCGAATGTGTGTGGTCCCTCTCTTTCGAATGCCCAAATAAGGACCACATGGTGTAAGGGCCAACCCGGACAGTAGATGCAGAGGGTGATCATATGTATTCCAAGATAAATTCCAGAGACTGGTGGTGGGAAACACAGGACAGACTTCCTCCGGGGCAACAATTGTTCCACTGATCTGGGGATCGGACGAGACATGGCTCACGGACTTCTCCGGCAGCAAGAATGCCTGGCTGATCTACCTGACCTTTGGGAATATCCATTCCTCTATATGGAACAAAAACAGCTACCTCACGCAAATTGTGATTGCCTTCCTCCATGTGCTCCTACAATTCTGACGGAATTCCACATCCAATGACCGAGTCCAGAGTGATATATACTAGCAGGTGCTGTGTGATATCTCCAAGATAGTGCAGGAGCCGGCCACACGATTTCCCAAGGGAGGTGACATGAATTCCGGAGCTCGGTGGCCTTGTTCCAACCGCAAAATGCGCCGTTGCGGGCCAAGTTTTGCAACTTGGCTAGCCAACCATATGGAGCATACCAACCTTAGGGGCATCAAGTTCAATGCTTGCCGTAACTGTCCAACACCGAAGGACGAACTGGGGTCGCTTATTTATCCACCTGTCTTGGAATCTCACCAGCAAACCTCAGCCATCTTCCATCAGAAATATTAGGAGCACCAGAATGCCAAATCTGCTAGCGACCGTCAGGCTATAACGATCACCGAGGACTGGTGCAGGTCTGTCCGTGCGAGGCCAATCTTGTGAATTGTTTGGGATCTTCCAAATGCGAATGCCTATGGCCTCCACCGGACAGATATCCTCCATAACATCTACATCGGAGAGTTCAATCTCCTTATTACCTCGATTGAGGGCTTCTTACCATGCCACAGGAAAGCCGCAGTATTTGATGAGATCTGGGCTGGCATTCCTCCATACCCTGAAGACTATTGCTGTGGCAAAACCTACCTGCAAATTTCACAGTGGATTGGTAAATAGATACGGGATTTTGGTCAACTCCTCTGCCCGCCATCGGCAGCAGCATTGCACAACCCACTGCCTCATCACCGAGTGGTCTTTCAGACAGCATTGACCTGTGTTTGATAACCGGTCTGCTAGAGTTGTGTGGTACAGTACCAAACCCACACAACCGAGACTCTCAACTATCTAGCAGACTATCTCAAGGAATTCAATGCAACTGAGGACGTTTTTACCACCTACAGGACATCAAAGGCCACAGACAGCATTCCCGATGCATGCATGGAGGACATGAAGCTGGAACCCAAGGCCCAACATGCCATCGAGGATGAAGAAAGGGCCCAACATGGTGAAGCTCTTTCCCGCGCCCAAACGGAACACTGACAGGCAGAGGAGATAAAGCGCCTTCAGGACATCTAGAAATCCACGGTACATGAATGTACGCGCTTCGACTTTGTCAAAATCCACCTCATGCTGCATTATGAGGAATCAGTTCAGCGCTTTGGACACTTAGTCAAAGATGGCACCAAAATGGAGGAAATGAACCATTCAAAGATTGGAATACGCCCTTATCACCGGTCAAATCGCAACTTTCGTTACCAATGGCAGAATCTCAACGACTACTCACGCATCCATGTCCTCCAGATGCGGTGCCTTCACCTCCAGCAGTTGGCTAAGGAAGGCCACTGGACCCCAGAAATCCAGGAGGCACTTCAGTAATATCAACTGAAGCATCGAATTGTTGTGAACAAATGCAACTCTGAGCAACTGCCGATAACGGAGAATTTACCGCTCAGCTCCCACGAGGATGAGGGAAATTTCCAAGTCTGTGGGCTGCAATCCCCCAGACGAAATGGCTTCTCTGTCCAGAACGAGCATCTTCCAATGTAAAACTTCGCACTCATAGAATACATATATTGATAATATAGATAGGACATTAACATAACTACCTAGGATAGGAGTGCATCGGCCGGATGCGTGCCACCCAATCCAACCTACTTGATGTTCCGGTGGCCCACTTCCAGTCCTTCTGCGGTTGTGATTCCACTGCCTATAGGTTGAACTGCCTGGACGACCAATCGTTTCGCAATGCTGAGCCTCGGAAATAATTTGTATGTTCCCGGGTGGATCAGCCGCCGAAAGGTGATGTAGGGGACTTATATCTGGCACATCATGTGAGGATTCTACGGCTACAGGATGGCCTACAGATGGGATGTGTTGTCCTGCTGCGGGAGCTCCAGCTTGAAAACCAAGGCGTTTGTCTGCCTTCCAATGGGCTGCTGGGAGTCTCCAACAATGCTTTCGGTCGGAAACAGGCCAACCATATCTTATTCAATATCAAGTTTGCCGGTGCAGCCGCGCACCTGAGTCGCATCCCCGGTACCACATACTACTATGTCAATAATACCATCGACCCAGTCATGTTCAATCGTTTCTGGCCCAAACCACTGGAAGCTGAAGGTGACATGCAGACGGACGATGACACTGCTAGGCCAGAGGTATACCGCAGGAACCGAATTACCAGTGTTGATGAGGAAGAAGAGGACGAAGAAGAGGAGTAGCAAGAGGAGGAGGAGGAGGAGGAGGAGGACAACGAAGAGTAGGAGAAGGTATGGTCTCCACAGGGTGTCAGCTGTCCTATAGCTCTGACGCTCTGGCGTTTCAAGGCTCGATCTGTATACATCCTGCCAGAGATAACAGGCCTCCAACTCACCCACGATCCATAGCTCGATCCATAGAAAATACTTGACCAGAGACATCAGTCTTGGCTCTCCCGTGATCCAGAACTTGATATTTAGAAAATACTCGACCAGAGGCATCAGTCCTGGCTCACCTGCGATCCACAGCTCGATATGTAGACAATACTTGACCAGAGGCATCATTCCTCTGGCTCTCCCATGTTCCATAGCATTACATGTCAAGACACACTGGCCCCAGGCATCAGGCCTCTGGCTCTCCCACATCTCATGGAATCTAGCACAATTTCTAGTCATCATGTACAATGGATATAATACTGTCCACGTCCACGCGCAAGTCCATACGACTTCATAGTGCCACATGTCAAATATGCTATGGATTACTGGCCCACAAACAGCTTCTCTATGAGTTACGTGTCGCATAAGGTCATTTTCCCCCGTGTCCTGAGCCTCGCTTGCCGCTTTGTCTGTGTTCTTTTCGTCCTCAACGATCTGTTTCAGTTGCACTGATTCAACCTTGGCAGATGGGCTCATACTCCGGCACACCTAAAATTCATCACAATGTTAGTGATTTCACAGACATGCAACCATTGGAACAAATATTTATGGATGCAATATAATCAATTCTATTCTTTCAATCAGAACTTACATTAATCCAAGTATCATTCTCTTGCCCACCATCCTCCTCTCCTTCTTCTCTTCCACCCTCTGCAGAACCTTCCAAAGTATATGTATAATGATTAGCAGTTGCGCACATCTAGCCTTAACATGGCTAGCAGGGATTTCCTCCACTGGTTTAAATTCATGCTTGGCAATTACCTTGCCTACAGCTGTCTTCATTTGTACAAAAAATATTTTTGGATTGTGTCCATGTTTCAACTCACAAGCATTTGAAAGGCACCAGTTGTACAAGATCTGGCCATATATGGGGTCATTCATCATTTGCCTGTGAGTATATAATCCCATATACTCTTCGTTCAATTCTTCCAAGGTTGACTTGGACATCATGGTTAGCATGTATGCCACTTTTGTGCCCCCGTTTCTGTCAATGAAATCAATCAGCTCCTCCCGGTGCCTCACATCTGGTTATGAGGCTTGGAGTTGTTAGGCAGATATCACGATGTCGTTACGATTTGACACCCAGTGAATCACCACCATGAAGTTTGAATATGGCAACTTTGGGAGGTTATGTCTCGGCTGTTTGCATGCACACCCTCCCACTCCCACTGCCAGTCCCTTGTTGCCTCACCTTCCCTTTTTCCCCACCACCGAAACTTCATTTGGACATTTCTTCGGATACATCATAACCCAATGCAGCCGAATCCGTTCAGCATTATGGAAATTATCCAATGGCTGCCAGTCCTCGAATGTCTCCAAACAATCTGCAACTGCTCTCTACCGGTGCAGGGGTCAGTATCAAAGCTGTTTCGAATGGTGCTGCCCCTGGACAATGGACTGATGCTATTACTCCATATACCCAGCCACCCATTCTTTCTTCCACTTGTTGAACGCACTGTAGTTGGCCTGTCCCATCCATTTGGCAAATTGCTTGAAGGAGAATTCAGTTTGCTTCAGGCTGATTGGGGGTTTGCCCACTGCACCGCCCAACTCAGATGAATTGTTGCTGTCATTATCCACATCATAAGTGTGGTAGGAAAACTCCCGCAATGGGGGTGAGTCCAAAATCTGTGACATCTGTTTTCTGTGGTTGTCCTGCATCAGCAGAAAACATTTCCGTCTGGGCGGACTGGCTGCGTCAGAGTGAACGCACTCTGTCAGAGCCGTCAGAGACACCCCGGTGGCGGATTGCTCCGCGCCCGCCGTCAATACCACGGGTCGAGTTGCATATCGCCCTCCGATCGCCGTTTCGCTGTTTCTTCTCGCTCTCTCGGTCTCCTATTTTAAACAAACAGTCTGGCGTTATGGCCAACTGTGACCATACGTCGGAATGGGTTCATTGTGTACAAGCTTGCATCGGGATTGCAATGCATAAGGATCCACGCAATTGCGCGGATCCACGTAATCTCGCAAAGAGCGAGTGAGACCAAAAGTTGGGAAACATAGAGTGTGTATTTTCGTTGTATGACAAGATGAGATGAAAATGAGATGCTGTCTATCTATCTACACCGGGGTCTCCCGAATATATACTCCGCGTCGCTCATTCCACCTCCGTTACCTCTGTATCTCCGTACACCCAGCGTCGCTCCTTAACGATATACTTGAGGGCCGTGCTCGAGCTAGTTTGGAGATTCACTTGGAGGCCATGATCGAGCGAGTTTGGAGATGAACTGGGAGGCCGTGATCGAGCGAGTTTGGAGATGCACTTGGAGGCCGAGATCGAGTGAACTGAGAGCTGCACTTGGAGGCCGTGATCGAGGGAGTTTGAAGATGCACTTGGAGGCCAAGATCGAGTGAACTGAGAGCTGCACTTGGAGGCCGTGATCGATCGAGTTTGGAGATGCACTGGGAGGCCGTGATCGAGCGAGTTTGGAGATGCACTTGGAGGCCGAGATCGAGTGAACTCAGAGATGCACTCTTAGGCTATGATCAAGCGAGATTGGAGGAGTACTTGGAGGCGGTCAATTTGGAGGGAGGCGCGACGGCAGCTGGACTGTCGATCTTGGGATGATGCTGTACTTGGTGTATGCTGTACTCGGTGTTA
>Ga0307515_10015397_pt1 | contig 14091 bp, 3 predicted proteins | sample 17_EM_MG_FD_194513 | JGI IMG/M metagenome (GOLD analysis project Ga0307515, IMG submission 194513) | Populus trichocarpa ectomycorrhiza microbial communities from riparian zone in the Pacific Northwest, United States - 17_EM | ecosystem: Host-associated > Plants > Roots > Unclassified | place...
TCCCTCACGGCACCTGTGTTTTTTTTTTTTTTTTTTGGGGGGGGTTCTTATTTTAATTTTTAATTGGTATTTTCCCTTAAAACACTAATAGGCACTTGTTTTTTTTATCTTAGTTTTTAACTAGTATCTTCCCTCTCATTTGTTTTTAATTATTTCATTTAGCTATTATTTTCATAGTAATTAGTGTTTTGAAGGGTTTCTGCAATTTTATAATACCTCAAAAAAAATATTATATAACTGGTTCGCCTATTAGACAACTGTAAATAAATTTAACGAGTAACAAAAAAATAAAATATTTGTACTGGCTAGAACAGCATAATTTTTTAAAAAAATTGAATCAACAAATTAGCATAATAAGATAAGAAAATACAAACATGGCAGTGACTGCCATCTTCAACGGCAAACGAGAACGAAGTTTTATATACAGCTGTCAAGAGATCACAAAAGAAGCGAGGTGAAATTCCCGTTTATAGGCTCCTGATTCTAGAAAACTGGCCACACCCGCCACAATACAATACAACCCCTATATAGATTGGGCTAAAGCTGATGGTTAACTTTTAACCGTTAGATTGACAACGGCCCAATATATATTTATCGATTCTTTTAAACTTGTAATTTCTGCACAGCTTATTTTAATTTTTACCTCGTTATAATTACAATTTTAATCTCTTTACTCCTTCTCTTCTTTTCTTTTTTTAACAAGGAGCTCATCGTCAAAAATGCTAATTATATTAATATCATTTTCTCATCCAATTTACTTTTTATTATTTTCTCTAATAAAGGTGGATGTTGGTGAAAGCCCCGAATGTTCATGATCGAGGCATGGTAACCGACTGAGAGAGAGAGAGTTGTGTTGGTAAATTGTCACGTATGATAAGTTGGCGTGGCTGTACATGCGACCCGAAACAATCTCGTCAAGAAAACACGAGATGATAACGCTTTGCTATGATCCTCGAATCGGAGAGACTTATCTCACGCCATTTTCTCGCCGAAAAAATCCCATCTGCTCACAAAATTAACAGTGAAAAAAAATAAGAACAAATGATTTAACAAAAACAACTAACAATAAGCTCCGTATTTTAATACTTTAACTATGCAGTTTTACATTACGTTACCCAAGCATCTCATATACAAAGATCCACCGATAAGACTCCCACGACAAGCTCCACATAGCCATTTTTTTCTTGTACGTTTCACGTAGCTAGCAGGTCACTAATTGCAATGGTTTCTTTTGTATTCTGGGATTTTTTTTTAATTTAAGAATAAAGTGAAGTGATCTATTTTACATAGTGTTTTTTTATTTATTCCCGTTTCAATTTTGTCATTATAATTTATATCCACGCGCGATGTCACTACTCTCAACCATTGTAAGAGTAAAACAGTGCCGGGAGGGCTAATCTTATCCGTAGAAAACCATGATAACGGTCGTGTTGGTCCCCATCAATATGAACATCATTAATTATAGGCAAGTCCCTCGTATAAGAGCATGAACACAGACAGCAATTATATGATCCAACATCCATTCAATGGATCATGAAGCAGAACATCACCTTATCTAGTGATAAACCCAAAAGTTAAACAAGTATTCAAAAGAGTAACTTATCTATGGTCATGGCTTACACAAATCTAAAACAACTGATTTAGATAGTTCTTGCAAACCCCAAATAACTGTGCTGATCCAAATAAAACATTTAATCCTAAAAAATACTGCAACATGATGATACAGGACTGAAAAAACATAATCCAAGAGCATGCTATCCTTCTTTCTACAATGAGATGGGCTTAAGAGAGAGGGATAGAGAGATTGACCTACATGTTAAATGGTCAGTAAACCAAACAAGGGTTCCCAGCCTTATCGCTTGGATGGTCTCTCATCATCCTCCCCACCACCACCGTCATCCGAGTCATCTTTATCCGACCTCTTCCTCTTTATAGGGGCCTCAACCTTCCCAGCAGGCTCAGTATCGTCTTCATCGTCCTCCTCGTCAATGTCTTCATCATCACCATTATCTACTGGTTCAAAATCAGAAGCATCTTCCTCGTCTTCAGCACGACCTACTGGCCGGACAAGATACTCGGTGCCCATATCCTCCTGTTCGTTCAAAATCAATATGTTAAAAAAAAAAAAACAATACGCCCGAGGAGTTGACAACAGTTTTGACAGAAAGGAGAATTGAAAAGGAAGCAACCTATTGAATTTACTCAAATTTACCAAGAAAAGGATAATTTTTTTTGTTAATGAACAGGTTTCATGAGGTTGTCATTATGCATCCATCCATGATACTGGAAAGAAAGACAATAATAACTAGCGTGGAAATCACATAAATTTACGCACACAGCAATATCTTCTACATTAGGATTAAGACTAAACTGCATCTTCAATTATGAATAGTACGAGTCAAGGGCATACACTAGCTTTAACAGAGGAAATTGGACCATGTTATAGACTGTTTCCACAAAACCAGATGGAATCAGAAGCCCAGATCTAGGTTCTGAGAGGAAAAACTACTGAATGGCGAAAAAATGAACACCAAGCTTATTCATTATATTTAATAAAAAAAATTATTTAAGGAGTTTAAGGCATCTTAATGGAGAAAACAAATATGCCAACTAACATGAAGTTGAGAGCAGGCAGCATATGCATTCACCATAGATCTGTGAGAAAAATAAGAGATCTACAAGATCGGTGAAGCTGCCGAGCACAATAGATAATAAAATTAGGTAATTAACCGCAAATTCTAACTAGAATACAGCAATCTCTTAACAGGACAAAATGAAACAAAATGAACCAAGATTTTGTCTTCTATTTTCTAGCAAAAACTCCATAAATCACAAAAATATATGATGCATATATACCAAAATTGACTCTAATAAACAGATCTGATAGAAAATCCCGAAAAGTGCAAAAAGAAAGATAAAATTGAAATAAAAGAATAGGCTGTCAACCATAAAATTTTAATCAAACAACAGATCTAAACAAGTAACACAAAAATCACCTAAAAATAAATTTAACAGATTAATAACAAGATTAAGCAAAACTTGACCTAAATAAAAATAAATAAATAAATGAAAATTTTAGCGACTGTTTTCGTTACCTCGTCTTCGCCATCCTCCTCTTCATCCTCATCCTCGTCGTCGTCGTCGTCGTCGTCGTCGTCGTCACCTCCCTCACCATCCTCCTCCTCATCTGCATCCTCCTCGTTGTCATCGTTCACAGACTGTCCTGCTGGTCCACTAGAAGAGTGTAAAACCTGCACCTCATCATCATCATCATCATCCTCGTCGTCGTCATCATCATCATCATCATCCTCGTCATCCTCGTCGTCTTCATCGTCCTCGTCCTCGTCCTCGTCGTCATCTTCTTCTTCAGCGTCTACTCCACTCTCATAAACCTTAGTTTCCTCTTCTTCTTCATTCAAAAACTTGATATCTTTCCTTTCTTCAAAATCCTCTCCTTCTTGCTCCATGATTTTCATGTTCAACAAAAACTTAAAAAGAGTGTAGTTACAGACTAGAGCAATTTTCTTGAGAAAACTTGATTTTGATTTTGATTTTTTTTGGAAAAGAAGATTGGGTATAATGTGAAAGTGTTGGGCTGCAGTTAGAACAGTAGGTGGTTTGTTACTGCTTATTGCAATAAAACCCTAAAATTCTTCAGGGAGTATCCGCTTGTCTTGACGTGGTCTTTAGTTTGTTACCATCTAAGATTGCGTTTAATTTTTAGGTAATTTTTATAGTTATGATTTAAAAAAAAATATTTTAATTCTGGTTAGTTTGAATTAGAAACATGTTTTATAAAAATTATAATTAAAGTATATATATATATAGTAAAAATATATATATAATATTTAGTGAAAGTGTGATTGCGGTTGTTTTTCAAAATATTTTTTACTTATAAATACATTAAAATAATATTTTTTTTATTTTTTAAAAATTATTTTTGATATTAATACATCAAAATGATCTGAAAACACTAAAAATATATCAATCTGAAGTAAATAAAAAAATAAAATAAATTCATTTTTTTTCAAAAACACTTTTAAAACACAAAAACAAATAAAGTTTTACAAAACTTAGTTAAAAATACATGTAAAACTGCTTCACAAAAACTGCATTTCAAACTTAATTTTTTAATGAATCTCACCATATAAAATACAATTTAATTTATTACCAAACACCTCACTATATTTATTTCACACAACCACAGGAAGTATTGAAAAACAAATACAATTAAATTTATTAAAACGTTGGCTGTTTTTCTGTTTTTTTTTTTTGTTTTTTTTATTTTTCTGTAAAGCTATTTTATATAGCTATTTACTTTATTTTTTTAATAGATGTTGACCCTTCTCAAAATATTTGTGATCTGTGTTTAAGCTCTTGTTTCTCAAAGTGATCATGGTGTCAGAGGTAAGGAAAAATGTAAGGTGAATATCAATAATACTTTAATTTTGTATTCAAAATGACGTTAAGAGTACAAGTCGATATTGGACCTGATTTCGGTGTTATATCCTATATTACACGGAGAATTTTCTGGCACGATTTTTTTTATAAATTATCACAAATTTTATTGGGCAGTTGTGACAATCTATGGAGTGTTATGAATGCACTATTTCTTCTTTTTTTTCCTTATTTGGTATGAATTTTCCTCCTTGATAGTTATTTTTAACTCTTCACTTGGCAGAAGTTATAGCACATGCTTTTTGCTGGAATTGGCTTTGATCGATTGATGCTCACAAAGTTGAGTTAAAATTATGTTTTAATAGAAGACACTTATTATTTTTGTATTTTTAAAATATTTTTAAAAAATTTATATTTTTTTCTTTGTTTTAAATTCTTTTTTTTAATATATTCAAATTATTTTGATATGTTATATCAAAATTAATTTTTAAAAAGTAAAATAATATTTTAATATATTTTTTAATAAAAAAACATATTTTAAAAAATAACTATTAAGTATTAACACAATTCCAAACCTCACGAGACAGCCAGAATCTACATTCGCGTTATCCAGGGGTTGATTCTAGATAATACACATGCTTTTTTGAAAACTAAATCCATATTAAAACTCCATATATATATAAATTAACTCCAATATTTTCAGATTTCTAAAAGATTCATTGATACAAAAGTACATATTAAACAAACACACGTAAAGGTTACGATATTAATTCAAGTTTTTTTATTTATTTTAACTCCTTTTTCTTGATTATTGATTTTTTTAATTTAGTTTTTATATGGTTTTTTTTTTTATTTTGACTTTTTTTTTGTTATTGATTTTTTTTAATTTAGTTTTTATATAATGTGTTTATAGAAATTTAGAGTAAATAATTTGTTTTTTTATAGTTATTGCAGTATTAAAAATATCTCAATATCGGGTTAGTATTATAAAAATATATTAGCATCATGATATGATGTATTTAAAAAATATATAGTTTAATAAAAAAAAATTAAAAAAATTAGATTATTGAACTTTGTGGAGTCAATAACTCGGCTTGTGAATTTGGCGAGATAACTCTGGTTACCCATGTGTTGCGGGTTTAGCAAGGTACTTTTTTATTCAAATTAAACTCAATTACGTGATCATTTATTTTTTTATAATGTAGTTAAAAATATAGTTTGGAAAAAAAAAAGATACTGTTAAATTTTAGAAAGTTCATGGGGCCATTAACGTGTATGGTTAACTTTTTTTATATATATATATAGATTCATTTTTCTTTAATTTCATCATTTGATATTAGACTGATTAAGAATTGAGTTTTATAACTTGTTTTGTTTTGTTTTCTACGAAGTTATCATAGTCTTAAAAACAGTCTTGGTACTGGTTTGACACTTGATTTTGCGATTGTTTATTTTTGTTATTATATGGTTAAATAAACAATAGTTTAGAAAAAAAAACAAATTATTAATCTTAATGGAGTCCATTAACTGGTTTGCGGGTTTAACGTGTTGACCCAAGTCATCTAATTCATTGGTCTAGTGAATTTACCCATCAAACCTAATATGTCTTTTTTTAGTTTTTTGTCCTTTATTTTTTTTAATTGTTTATTTTTTCTTATTCCACTCTCTTTTAATATTGATTTGGTTAAAAAATGGAATTCATGATTTATGTTTTTCTATTTTTTATAGGGTTATCACGATTTCAAATAGATATCTTTTTTTATGATTGATGCTCGATTTTGAAAACTTATAATATTGTCATAAAAATAATTTATAAAAATAACAAAGTAATTAAACATATTGAAGTTCATGACTTGAGTCTGACCGAGATCGATCTAATATGACATCGTCTCAATATATATAAAAAATAATTATCTTGAAGTTTTTTAAAAGATATGTTATGTTTTTACCGATTATCCAAATTATATTTTAATCTATTAAATTGAATTATTCATTTTGAATTAACTTCTATATAATTTAATTCAGAGTTGTGTTGGTAAATTTTAAGGTCGAATTGCTTGATTGAATTGCTTGATTAAATTTAATGATACTCTTAAAAATCTTTATACTCTATTTTTTTAGATTTAAAAAAAAATATTTCAATTCACGATAAAGCGCCTGGAAAATATCCTAGTAGTTCCCATACCAAATCATATAGATGTATTATTCAGATTAATATCCATGTCCACTCAAATGTCAACTGCCTGCTACTCGCTAAATATTCGTAGCCAAAACCATCAAAAAAAGATTCGTGATCTGCATTTGCACGCACAAGATATTTTCACTTGTTCTTTTTTTTTTTTTTTGATTTACGTGGAGTGTCCGGGCCAGCTTACGCGCACCACGACTATTCCCCACGGCCCACTGGACATCCTGCAAGCCCAGGAGCAGGTAAGGCACCGCGGGGGTGACAGGCGTGCACATAGAGGGTCGAACCCGGGACGGGGGCGGAACAAGTCACACAGTTGACCACAATAGCTAGACCCTCAAGTGCTTTCACTTGTTCTTTTGACATGTTACGTGCTTGACTCTATTCTAGAAGAATACAATATTTTACGAAATAATCAGAATGTGTAGATTTCTACTTCCCTCAGTTAATTCAGATATCCATAGTTGTCAAATCTTTTGTTTATGAACCTATCCATGAATAATATAACCATCATTAGGATCCAATTTACACTCCAATTAATCATTAGGGACTGATCTCCAGATCTGATTCAACTCTTAGGAACCTGGTTGAAAAAGTTAAGGACCGGATAGTAACATTTTTAAACACGAGGGACCAGAATATAATTTGATCGTCATCTCCAATTCACATCCTCTAAACTCAGTGACCATAACCAGGATTTGAGTTTCCTCTTATCTCTTGACAGAACTCTACAATTTACATGTCCTCTGAACCTAAGATCATCAAGGGTTCACAAATTTTCAATCCTCAAGTTCATCTTCAAGCAATCGATTCTATTGAATCATGAGTCCTGGTTAATTTCTCAAGAACAATAAATCAAAATCAAAGCATATATATTCCACCCAAATCTTAACGTCCTCTTAAAAAGCTTTATAAAAACAAATCAATCCAGATTAGTCAATAAAACTCAAACTTAATACTGAACAATTATCACAAATGCTAAAAATATAATTCTTATCATTCTATCTTATCCTTTCTCCATCTGTTTACTGCCTTCCCTCTCGGTTACCTTCCTTCCTCTTCTCTGTCTCTGCGTCTTGCTCTCTCTGTTTTAGGGCAGGGAAGAAGTGGCGGCGGCTCAAGAAAGCACAAAGCTAACATGACAAATGAAATGATGGGCTCAAGCAAGAAAATGAAATGATGGGCCACAAAGGTCCAGCTGAAGATTATGGTTCGTTTCACGAACAAAAACTTTCAACTTCCAACTTTTAATTATTATTAGTGTTGTTGTTATAATGTCTAAAAATCATACATAACCGAAACTTCATATAATGTACACAAAGAACGTGCACTAGCACAGGCTTTGGTCCACCTTTACTATCTCATGTGCCAAATTCTTCTAATTTATTGTTTAACTAGAAGCAGTAACTATCACCGGTGCTTATTTTGCTGAGCAAGTCACCGTAAAAGAGGCCAGAATTGTTCCCTGAACTTGAACCAGGAAGGATTAATCAATGAAGCTGATCAGAAGCACGTGGTAGCGTGTTGTTGTAAGCATACAAGCCGTGTGGATTGTAGTTGTAGTTGGGTAGCTTTGCAAATTGATGATGGCTGGTATTTCAATATCCCGTCACCCATACGATTGCAATGGACCGGTCAACGCTCTAACGTGAGAAGTTATTACATTAACTGTCAGCTAGGATAATTCTTCTAGAAAATCGAGACGGCTTGAAAATGATGTACTGTCTTCTATTATTCTAATTCTAAAACTCTATTTTTAAAATATATTTTATTTAGAAATATATTAAAATATAACATATAAAATGATTAAAAAAAACATTTTAAATTGTAATAGCTGGATAAGAATTTTAAATTTTATATCAGCGGGAGAAGGAAGCACGATGACAGCTCATTCCCATATCAGCAATTACTTCTTTAACAAAAAAACTTGTTCACTGACGATAAAGAGCTGGATTTTACCATAAAATTAAAGTCAGTGGTGATGGCTCCATCTTTGTTAAGAAATTGTAATCGCAGGATAATAATTTTATATTTGCTTTAGAGTTATTAGTTGAAGTTTTCACATTATCATTTTAAATATAAATCACTGTTATTAAACTCGGTCCGGCCCGGCGGGTCAGCCCGGGACCCGGTCGACCCGGTGGCTGGACCGGTCCGGGTTTAGTAAAAGACCGGCTGTGGCAACAGCCCGGCCAAACCCGGGCGAACCCGGACGAGACCCGGTTTTTTTTTTTTTTTTCAAATGTGAGATTTGAAACCCATTATATACTCTATGTTCTCAAGAAAAAAGTCATGTTTTTTCAATATGAGATAAAAAAACCTTTGGTTTAAATACTTCAACTTAAAAGGATAATATAATATCTTTTCAATGTGGGATTTGAAACCCTTTCATATATATACTCCATGTTCCCATGAAAAAAGTTATGTTTTTTCGATGTGGGATTTGAAACCCATTAGTATATATACTCTATCTTCCCAAGAAAAAAATCATGTTTTTTTTATGTGGGATAAAAAACCTTTTGGTTTAAATACTTCAACTTAAAAGGATAACATAGTATCTTTTCAATGTGGGATTTGAAGCCCTTTCATATATATACTCCATGTTTCCATGAAAAAAATTATGTTTTTTTGATGTGGGATAAAAAACTTTTTAAAATATTCTTTTAAACTTCATAATATGTATAATCTATATTTACATGAATTTTTTCATATGAAATATTAAAATTTTATTTTTTTTTAATTTTTCCGGGTTAATCCGGGTTGATCCGAGTTGACCCATGAAACCTGGGACCCGGCTCCTTGGCCGGGTCAACCCTGGACCGGGTTTAATAACTAAAAGAAAAGGATCAATCCAAATTGTGCACGTGTGTCAGCCTGGCTAGCTGATATTAATGAAACGACCATGGAATAATTAATGCTTAATTAACATTTCGTGGTCTCATTTGTTTCGTGTCACATTCTTAAGAGTAGATGACCATCTAACAGCAAAGTCGCTGGCTCCGAGTTAATAATTGGTGCAACACCTGGTCTCTTAACATTTATCGCATGCCACATTAAGGAAAACCCTTTTAAAAAGCCAAAAAAAATATCCCACCAACAATTTATAAATATACCACCCCACCGTTTGGCACTACTTGTAGGAAAATTCCAACACCCTTTTGCATTAAAGTAGGAAATTGCCCTGGTACAGGGATATGCGTCCTATGTGGTATCCATCCATTTTCAGGTGGCCGGAATTCGGATTCTCTATGCCATCATCGTCAATTCTTCGGTGGCCGGAATTTGATTTCTCGTATTTCACAACAAGGTTGACTCTAGAGAGCTTGAGGTGGTTGGATTTTGCTATTGATGATGTGTTGTGGACCTTTGTTACGGCGCTGGAGTCCGTGGCTTTAACTGCTATGCTTTGCTACTTCTTTGTATTCTGTGGCTGCACTCTCTGACGAGGATTAAGTAATCAGCCTGGTTCATCTCTCTGAATTCTTTTATTGCAAGAATATACATGGCTGGTAAGTTAGAGACGAAGTTTGAGAACTTGTAGATTTTTTGTTATCTCAATCTTCTCATAGTTTCTAGTTACGTTGTCATAGTGGGCTACAATTACTTCTTTTTTGTGTTTTCTTTTATGGTCTGATGGTCATATGCTCGATTCAATTTGATTATCCATTCCCCAGCATCACTTGATCGCCATATGTTAAAGTTGACTACTTTTCTTTTCTTTTTTAATTGGACTTGATGATTGCTGATAAGCCCTAGTTTCTGTGAGTTTAGGCATGGGTTTTAGATTTATGTCTCATTAATTACCAGATTAAATCTCGCCTCACCTTATTCTTGTAAGCATGACAACAATCCAGGTGCCTCATGTGACAGGATGAAGTTTGGTTTCACCTTAATTCTTAGCACGATGACTCAAATATTTTAGGTGCTCTAAGTTTACATGAAATAAAGCTATTTGATTGGTTAGTGCAGTATATCCCAACAGTATTCGAGAGTAGATTAATAAGAAATACTTATTCATGTTGGAATTGGAATTGAGCACTGAACTCCTTCGAAATCCAAGCATCTGAGATCAATTGAAACAACCCTGTTAGCACTAGGCATTTCAAATGTCTCCAGCTGCGCAGGATTTGCTGCTATCCATGTTCTGTCCTTGCTTCGCTTCGAGACGCCATGGTGCCGTGATTGATTTGAACAGCGGAAAGATAAAGAACAAAAAAAGAAAGAAAGAAAGAAAGTAGGAGAAACAATTACAGTTTGAAATAATAAGTTGCCTCTTTTTCTGATTGCTAAGTTAAACGGGTCTTCACATTTGCTAATTCAGTATTAAGTGCTATTATTTTTACTGGCGTGCAATGTCTGAAGCCATTTTTTTTTAATCCAAATATCCGATTTTATCAATCTAAAGGCTAATTCAGAGGTCCCGTGAGGTCATTAGAACCTGTTTTCTAGGTCAAAACCCACTATGAATGCATACTTTCAGTCTTGTTTATTGTTATTTTTTATGATTTGATCTGCAAAACAAACTCATATAGCTCATGTTCAGAAGTTATGGATTTCCTATTTTTCTATATACATTTTGAATATTCTGAGTTTGTTGATGATTTTATTCTCTCTTATTTTAACCTTATTTTAATAGGGTAAACCATTGAATAAAATTATAGAGCACTGTTGTTTTTATTTTGAAAGATTTTAAGAATCAACATAAATTAATTACTTGTTATATTAGAAAATAATATAAATTATATCTTGAAACTTTATTTAATAACTTAAACTTATAAATAAGATGATTATTTAATATGGTATTAGAGTCTTGATAACCAAATGATCACAAATTCAAATCTTATTTTTTTTATTTTTTTATATAAAAATTAAATACAATGTAATGTAAATTAATATAAGTTCCAAAAATAAATAACTTTTAATTAAAAATATATATTAAAAAATAATATAAATTATATCTTAAAATATCAATTAATAACTTAAACTTACACGTATCACTTACTTATTTTGATTAAACCTATACAAACTGATGACTAATCCAGACACCTCCTTTTATTCAACAAGCAACAAAAATTAAGCAACAAAAATTAAGCGGTGAACTCATTAATGATTATTGACTATCCGAATCGAAGAAGCAGTAATTGAATAGAGATCTTACTTCATCAGATACTAGGCAGAAATGATACCGTTGTCTTCTTCCTCGTCTTCTTCTCCAAAATTGTCTTCAACATCTTCGTTCTTTTTCTCTGAAGAATGTCAATGATGAGTTCATTGAGATTGCCTTCGTTAATAAAATACAATTCCACTCTCGTTACGTTCAAAAATCTTAAATCTGCTCTGTGGTCTTAGGTTCGAACCCTATAGTTATTCATATAATGACCACTGAAAGTTTACATGGTCGTTAATTTCAGGGTCCGTGGGAATAGTCGAGGTGCGCGCAAGCTGGCCCGAACATCCACGTTAAACTAAAAAAAATAATAATCTTAAATCTGCAATGAATAGAGAGATTAATATGACATTCTATTTAATCGCGTACGCTTATCTGTATATTTTTACAGATATGATAGAGATTAATTTGCCTAAAATGTGATTATATAATCTATAAACTTAATCAAAGTAGTTAATTAGTTTAGATGGATTGATGGATAAGGTAAAAGTCAAGTGAATTTGAATAGATGCACTCGTTATTAATCTCATAGACATTGTCATATATATATATAAAATGAAAAGGAGAAAACCTCAAGTTAGTTCTAAATCTATACTCATTTTCAATCGAGTCTCAAATCTAAAATTTTTAACAATCAGATCCCAAACGTGTTTAAAAAATTCCCAATGAATTATTTCTCTACACTGTTATGTTTTCTTAGAAATAAAGTGAAAGAATTGTAACTTACTTTTATGAGAGATTCCTGAAAAAAGGACCCGGATGCTACCTGCTACCATAATTATATTTAAAAAATATCGGAATTTACGAGAACGATTTTGCTTTAATAGAATGAAATCACACTCTTTTTTTTTTAAAAAAAAAAATCCAGTTTGCAGTCTAAATAGTGTCAGAAAAATGACATTTCCATTTCCTGAAACAATACATAATTAAATATTCCAATCCTATGATTTGTTTTTCTAAGAAAATAAAAACAAATCGATAACGTCGAAATTCGAATTGTGTTATTCCGTATATTACTAATACAAATGAATTGTGAGTAAAATAAGTCCACCAGCAGCCAGTTGGGCCTGATAGGCTGAAAGAGCGAACATGGCCTATTGACTCGGAAAGAGTCGATACCATCAAACGCATAGTTAAGGTGTCGCTTAACTGAACCGAACTTCGGCTGCCTAGTCAAGTTAAAGGACAACACTGGCGAAAACTAGAATAGGAAGCTCTCTCTCGCTTAAAAACACAGTATTCAACGGGCTATTCGTTAATTTTTTATTTTAAAAAAAATGTTTGTAGTTTATTGTCAAACTGTTACCATCTCCAGAAGAAGAAGATAAGAGGAAGATTATTATTGACAAGCTCAACAAGGTACAAATCATTCACATTAGCAAATAATCGATTTTTTCTTATAGAATTTTTTTAATGAATGTGCCCTATAATTGTTGCCCATTTTGGTAGCGTGGGCTTAGAAGGTGTCCTGGCAACGGTTGTTGAATGGGTCCAGGTTAGTTTATTTTTATATTTTAAAAAATATTTTTATATATTTTTAGATATTTTTATTTATATTAATAATAAAAATAAATTTATTTCAATAATAAACTAGACACTTGCTACTATATTACTATATTCGATTGTTAATCCTATGGACTTGGAGCCTGTCTTTGGAGTGTTTGAAAATATAATTGTAGTTGTTTTTTTAAATTTTTTTTAATAAAAGTATTAAAATAATATTTTTTTTTAAAAAAATATTTTTAATATCAGCGCATCAAAATAATATAAAAATATTAAAAAATTATTAATTTAAAATAAAAAAATAAAATTGTTTTTGAAATATAAAATTTGCGGAACTCCAATTCCTGATGGCTCGTTTTGAAATTTTATTATTGCGGCGGAGTATTTTGAATGATTCTAAATTAAGCGCGGCGATGGATGACCTTTTATCATCATCCTATCTGCCGGGATGGCTTCCGTTTGATTATCATTGTCGTGTCTAGATGCAAGTGTAGATACGAGATCCAGAAGATAGATAATGTGAATACTTGTTGAAAAAATAAAAAAGAATAAAAAGTGGATAATACAAGGGGCTTGACCCACAGTAACCAGATCCATGCAGAGCGAGTGACTCACGAGTTGAATTCCAAATGGTGCCCCTTTGTCCTCTAGTCTGATCAAATATTGGAACTTGAGATAGAACTCTCGACACGTCATTGGTCCGAATTCTTCTTTTTTTTTGTTTTTTAACACGTGGTCCAAACTTGTTTGCTTCGCAAAAGGTGCAATTTTTTTATTTTTTGTGCCTGGGCAGCGAAATTGCAAGAACATCATTCCGATTTCCGAGCTAGTGCTA
>Ga0307515_10015398_pt1 | contig 14091 bp, 12 predicted proteins | sample 17_EM_MG_FD_194513 | JGI IMG/M metagenome (GOLD analysis project Ga0307515, IMG submission 194513) | Populus trichocarpa ectomycorrhiza microbial communities from riparian zone in the Pacific Northwest, United States - 17_EM | ecosystem: Host-associated > Plants > Roots > Unclassified | place...
CTTGCATCACGGTCAGAATAGTAATTGAAATGATTTTCTTATAATTGTTGTTATGTGCGCTAAGACTTCTCCGTCGACGGCCGTCCTTTCCGTCCGTCTCCGTCCAGCCTCAAAAAGACGGCGCCGTCTCCGTCCTGCTCTCGGACGGACGGATTCTTGCCGTCCGTCCCCGTCCTGACCAATCCCGGACGGACGGGACGGTTGCGAACACTGAAGAGAAGGAGAAAGACTCGAGGTATATGGACGAGACATCAGCCCCTGCAGCAGCGGCCGTGTATCAGATCTCGAACATCATGTACATCTGTAACACAATAGTAGAAGTTGTTAAAAGGTGATGTCTTATGATTAGTTGTTGCCATATGTATCTCTTGGCGGCAAACTTTACTTCAAAGTGAACCTGTCTTAATATGGCGATTTTATGCAACTCCCCATCAGGGTGATTGGTAACCACAACACACTCACTGTAATGCTCTACAATAAGCATGTCTTTCTATTTAGTAGGGTGATATATCTTCCTATTGGACTAATGGGTTCCTTTCTCAATTTCTAGCATGGGGGAATGCATCGGTGCTGAAAATATGTGTGGTAAATACATAAGCTGTAAAATAAAATGCGGTACACACCACATGAAAACCCATCCACCAGTACTTTTGATAACAAAGCTGAAAAGGGGAGGAATTGTGTCATGCATTCTCACCCATTTCTTTTATCGACTCCCTCAAATCTAGGCGGATTGCTACAGATTATTTATCTTCATCATATCGCATATTCGCTTATACTCTCTATTGGGTGGTTGTTGCGTGGATTATGGGAGTTGAGCTTGTCCACATTCTTTTGCCATGTACGCGGGTGTAAGGTGTCGTACGTGGCCGCAAAATACTGTAAGTAATCGTACGCGCCTGTAAAAGGTCTGAGGCTCTATTCGTTGCTCGGAAGCTACCTGCATATGATAGTTTTGCCCTACACCCTAAGTCCTAAATGAAAGTCTTACTTCATCCCAATCCTCACAAATCACCACACTAGAAATGTCGCTTTTAAATTTGAGCTTTGGTACTGGCCGCGCTCCGCCGTCATATGAACCCCGGGCCTGAAGGTATACGACCTGTGGATATATGGATAACGGAGTCTAGGCTTCGCGAACGGTGATAGGCAGCTACAAAACTATCGAGACACTTCATATCTGTAAAAGTTAGGATTTCAGGTGGTAGCGGGTGGGAAAATTTGGCATGACCATATCTGTGTCGTATACATCTCGCAATATACATCCATTCTGGGTAATTAATGCTAGCGAGGTGGGAGAACCTGTAATCCTGGCCCTTGTCCTCATCGGTCGTTGCCCGAGAATAACCCGGGCATCGCTCGGGACTGGAGTTCGGGATAAGCCCGAACTCGCCTTCGGAATATTCGAGTGGGTGGTATCGCTTGGAACTACTCCTCAGATTTTCAAGTCCCTGGACATGTCATTATAAGCGCCCTTGGGAACACATCAATTTCAAACAAATACTCGTCTAATTACCATGCCTACACGCTACAGTCGAATGGCTACTATATGAAAACCAAATGCCAGCTGTAGATGCAATAGATTTTAGGAACAGCTAATCCGTTGTATAACCATGAAATGTACTGATGATTGCAGCAATTTAATCTAATCTTATCGAAAGAATCTAATCCATGACAAGGGTAAGGAGATCTGAAGTTCCGACAAGCACTTGGTGCTTGTAAGCTTGCTATATGGTATGCTATGCCGCACTCCAGCGAGGTAAATTTCTCCGTAGTCAGTATGTTGGGATTATGCTTGGTCAGAGTAGATGTTCACAACGGTATCAGGAACAACGGCGCTAATTGCGAGATATCCACATAGTAATTAGGGTAAGCAGTCTCAGTACACATCCATGTAAAATAAGTGGAACCGATCACTTCAAGTGTTTGAATCGATATCCTACGGTACCCGAATATCAAAGATTATATTAACTCCGAAATTCTGCATACCGTATCTAATCTATAACGCTAAAATCGTCGCGAAGTGGTAGGTCGTGGACTCCCGTAGTGACTACATACGTTCGCCCAGTTCCATATCACGGAGCAATACGATGCTTGGTAATAAAGGCAGTTTCTGTGATATTAGAAAGTGGCGATTCCTTACACCCCCCAATGCAAATCCCCGTCGTTGGGTGGGTAAAGCCTTATAGTTGTTTAGGTTTGAAGCCACGTGCACTATGTGATATTACATTTACTGGGCACCTGGACATCGAACTGAGATTCACTCAAGGCTCGATATAGATGCGCGTAGCCACAATGTATAATTGTCAATGTTAAGCTTATTTTGGCCTGTGCCACTATAGCGTTCAATTATGCATTTTTTCGCACGGTTTCAGTTCTCTCTTTTTTCATCCAGCTACTACAAATCGCGTTTTTGTACTTTTCTGTTGCTTCTCTTCATAGTTATCCACCAACACCAGCCCTAGTTAAATCCAGTAGTAAGGCCATACCTGATGGGGTGGGGAGGTAAGGGTAGATATTTCAAGGATACGAATACAAGGGCAGAGGACCCAGGGTATTAGGTAATCTAATCGGGTTTGGTCTCATCAGATCAAATATAATTGATCTAATATCCGAATTTAAGGCGTTGTGCACAGCGCATTCAATAATTCAAATAAATTGTATATCTTGATGCTTGAGTGTACCCTGAAGTTTCGCGCTTTAGGAAATGTTACGCTCGCTTATTGCCTGCGGATCGTTCCGAACCAGTCAGCTGATGGGATATCACGACGTTAACTCTTCCGCTACGTATTGTCCTACTGGCGTTTCAGCTGCATTTTTGTGTATGGAAAGTCCTCTACTGAAGATTGATACTAATTGAATAAACAAAATCAGGGAAGCATGATTAGATCAGACTGATTGGATTGTACATTAGATATCATCGTAAGGTTCAATTAACCTCACGATTAATTACCGGCCCATTCCGGAATTTAAGCGTGAAGGGGATAACAACGAGCGAGTTACCGCCTCCAGAAAGAGTTGACCATATCTAACTTGTTGGTGCTTACTGTATCGTGCAGAACGAACCAAACGGCCATTTCAGATTACAGTCTGGTTAATACAAACAGAGTTTTGATAGCCAGTCAGCTAAATAGAAACAGTGGGGTGATATCCTTTTTCTCAATGGCGAATTAGACCTTGCCTATTCATTTATCACTTCGCAAGATGCCCTGCCGGCTTGATAGTGAAAAGACTCTGAGTATCAGAAGGATATCACCGGAAACCAGGGGGTTCTAAGTAATTACCCTGAGGACTAATATCTCAAACATCCCTGAGGAATATGAACATGCAGAGGAAAGGGAGGGCGATATCGTGATGAAGACAATGCTTGGAGCGTTATTGCAGCGGATATGTCTTCGGGGGATCTTCCCTCGGTCAGTGTTGAACCGCTTAAGTAGTCACTTAGACATTTCTTATGCTGGGAGCGATTCGAAGGAGAAGGAGGCGTTCTTGTAGCTATTAGATTAGACATGTGTTTCACTACCATTCATCATGGTACCTTGTGACGAAAATATGACGTAGATATGGTACATGTCGCCCAATATTCAATCACCCGTTCATGGTCAGTCACTGGCTGATAGCAACAACGTGAGCTAATACTTTGGGTATCCTAAGGAAGAAGGCTTGGAAACTCGAATATTCATGGGTCCCCTGATTATTGAGCTTCGTCGATGTACGCTACGCACGAAAATGATTACTCACTGGAGCACAGTTCGGTTACTGGAGTTCGACTATAAAAGGTTGAAGGAATCCCACAGCTGGCTACTCAACTCATCTGCTGCGGATACCTCCAATAGCTCCAAACCATTGCCTCTAAAAGCATTATCTCTTGTCCCTTCAACACATCTTTCCGGCTTTCACTCACCATGCACGTCCCAATCCTCACGATCGTCTCCCTCCTTATTGTTGCACCGGTCATTTCCGCCAGACCAGCGGCGTCCTCTGGAGATAGTAATTCCTGCATTTCCCTGCATTCCTCTTCTCTTTACTAACACCCGCTTCTGCAGTTATCCTACAGCGTCGTGCCACAAGTTGCAAAATATTCCAGTTATTCGCAGAAGGCAACCAGAACGGATTCGTCGGCAGTGGATCTTGCTGCTGCGCAAGCACATCGTGCACCGTAACCGCTCAGAACGGTAGGATTGTGGCAACTGCAACGATGAACGCCAGCTTGGGCGCCGATTTTTTAATCAGTGGGGATGGGGGTTCGGGCGTTGGGAGTTATGATGATAAGGCGCAAAAAACTACGTTTACTGTTGGGAGTTTGGGCGGTTGTTAATGGGGGATGGGTAGAGATACGTTCGCCCAGGCGCGCTCTTAGTTTGGATTTTGAACTCTGTCCTGTTTTATCTTGTACTGCGTTTGCTTTGAGTTATTAGTCGGCAAGGCCAATTCAACATTGGCCTAGTTAGATTGTTGAATTGATGAAATACTTAACTTATAAACACTGCCTTTCTTTGTAGATCTGAGCGAAGCTGGAGAAACATGTGGAAGTGTGACAGATTAAAATTTTAAGGCTGCTGGCAGATATTAATATCTTGCGATTGTTTCTGAGGTCTTGATTTAAGTCTGCTTGTACCATACTATACCGAACGCCATGCGTAGGACATACCATGTTACAGGGTACCCGCATAGTAGCAGGAATCCCAATAGTCCGTTCGTCAGTCCATGTCCATGCCCTAGACTGGACTATTTCGGAGGCTCAAGATTTTAGGACTGGACGGGCTAGGGAAGTCTATGACATGTCTATAAGACTACAGGCCCTGCGGTCTCTTGATTGGCCTCCACAGAATTTGAGATTCAACCTAATGAAGCTTGAAGCTCCCCGATTCGGTACAAGTTCATCTCAGCTGAAGATGTAATTCGGGATGTGGTGTCCTGGAACTCATATCCCGAGCCGTATATACTATCCGACCCGTCTGAAGGATTCTGGGCTAGGACGAGCTATGCTACATCACAATTCTGGCTGTGGATTTATTAATAGATGTGGGAAACGCCTAGATTTAAAGCTTGAATATGTCGTCATGGATACAAGAAGCACCACTATGACTATATAGCCGTTAGATACATCCGCTCACGTCCAGAGTCGGAGATACTTCGACCAGTGTCTTTACGAACCGACTAGGGGTTACGATATGGAGGGGAAAGCTGTGTACGTATAGACTATGGTACGTACGTACAGAAAGAGGAAGGCGAAAAAAATCTAGATATGTACAAGCGAGTTGTGTGCCTTACGCCTTACAACCAGGCCCACTTACAATTAACTTGTGTTAGGTCCCTGTACATATGTATCAAGATATGCTATGGTTGGTATACTCGGTTGTAAAATTTTGTTTTAGTAGTCAAGCTACCAATCAATCTAATTCCACACATCTTAGCTACTCCGTTCGACTCCTGCCAGTTAACCATACATGTACCGCGTACGAGATTATCGCGCCTAAAATGCACCCAGAAATTGATTAGTCGACGGCCTAGATATTACTAGAGTTCCTAAGCGGCCAGGCCTGACTGGCCAACATTAAGTCCATATTGCATGATAGGTCTCTGCCTTCTTATGGCCGGAGATGATTCTCGTATGGCTGGAGGTGGGTCTCGTATGACCGGAGATTGCTGTCCGCCTGAAGGGTATATACATAGATGCGTACGTACGCATTCGTACTTGTACTCTCATATATATGTCGCTTTGTGGCCCTCTTAGATAGGATACAATCAAGCTTCACTATCATCTCTACTTTTGAACAGTCCGGCCTAGCTTTCGCTAAGGCTGGATTCTGAAATTGCGGCTAGGCAGGCCTGATCTATCGGCGATTTCCAGACTTCTGGTGGTGTAGATTTTTCAAATTGAGGCCGTGCCTGGCCTGTCTTCTGACCCATGAATGGACCCATGAATGGGGCAAGTAAAAATAAGTTATGTAAATTAAATTCGTGCCACTAAAACGGCCACTGAGAACCAGCAATTTAATTGCTGGTAAAGTTAGCTGAGTAAAATAGTGAAGCAAAGCCAACTGACTTGTAAAACAAGATATATAGAAGCGAAGTGAAGCCAACTAACTTATAAAAGAGATATATGACAGAGAAGCAAAACCAACGAGCTTATAAAAGAAATATATAGCAGTACAGCGAAGCCAGTAGACTTGTAAATGAGACATATAGTAGCCAAGCTCTTTTTAATGTGCACATTTTTATTCGACCAATTCATGGATGGGTGGCAACCAAATGAGTTACAACACCTGTGCTAAGGTAAGCCTCGATTTTGCGGCTGGGCCGGCTTGATCTGCAATCTCCGAAAGCCTACTAGGCTGCTGAGCGGCTTAAGAATATTGTATGTGATGCATAATTACTAGTTTGAAGCTTATCTTGTTCTGCTTCCAAACATGCCTTAATTCTGATATCCCATTTCACTTTATATCGTTAAATACCGTCTTTTTCTTTCAGGCAGTGAAGGATTACGTTCTTGCAGTTATTCTGCTTCTCTATATCCCCCAATACTGAGGCGTGAGTGATATCGATACGGAGGGGTATGAACAGGTATCACTGTGACAGATACGAACACCGGATAGAGAGCAAATATCATCATCTGGATTCTAGACTACTGTATAAGGCAATCAGTATTGTAATAAACATAAGTGTATTTGGTGGAGGGGCTGTGCTTAAGCACTTCCACCCGTTGACTAGATATGCTTTATAGCCGATATAAAATAATAAATAGAAATCTGCCATGACACATGCGCGGCACAGCGATCGGTATGGCAGGGAACTCTCTGATAAGATATATTTGGGTTATCGATCAGTTGAGTGAACTGTTTGCACGTCGCCGAATTTGTACTCTATTCTCAACTGTTTCCCCGGAATGGCAGCATCATTGTATTTATGAACCTACCGCCTCCTTTAGCCTCTGTTAAGAATTAAGTGAGGGATGTGAAATTTTGGGAACGAGAGAGCTGCATTATTGGAATCTCTAAAAACTTTGATATCTCTAGCTGCACACGATACTTTTCGAATTTCCAGAGTGACGGGATTGGGTAAATCCAATATCCAGAACCGTTTACTTTTGGGGGGAACCGAGGAAGAGATTTCGGTTGATGGGAGGTTAATGGCGCGGGGAGTACAATAAAATATTGATAGATTAAGACAGATTGACCTCCTCATCTGTCATCACCTACCCCCACAAGAACACCGTCTCGTTTCATACACCATTTTTCTTTTCGGATCATAACCTCACTGTGAGATCTTGTTTTGTGATACATTAAAGACGAGTATGATGCCTGCACAGACCCAAGATATCGGAAATCATTTGCTGTACAAGAATTTCTGCAGCTGGTGCTGTAGGCCGGCAAGTGTGAGTTACCGATGGGGTGGACAGATTACCGATCAGATCATGGCTTGGCAAAACAAGCATGAGAGATACTGGTGATAGGGTCCAAGCTTCGATACATGGGTTTTTTACCCAGCCTTCGGATGCCGTTACAGGTATATCACTTCACCATGCGCGCCCGCGGCAATGGTCCCGGCAGGATAGCGGATCGTAGTAAATAAGATAGTCCGGAAGCTTCCCGAAATTAACTAAGACCCCGGACTATCACCCTTGTTCTGAATACAACAACGGTAGCGAGGCAAGAGGATTTGTAATCCTGGCCCTTGCAGTCACAATTCGTTCGGGGTCAGCTTCCGTGTTTGTCTATTCCGAGACAGCCTGCGAGAAGTTCGATGGTCACCGAGAATTTAAGTCTGTGAGTTGAACTATGGTTCAGCAGCATTGTCCGGTCTTGTTGTCCAACAAATTGTTAATTCCGTACATGGATTTTTCTGGCCCGTGATTACAACTCCGGCCAAGTTTGATCTGTACCATCCAGGGAAATAGCAGACATAAGTCAAGTTAATTCGATAAGAATATGGGGATTTGCAGAATGTCAGGAAGGTGGTTTACTACAGAGTGCACTCTGGCTGAGATGACGAGTGGTGTGGTGACTTGAGCTGGTGTGTGTACTAATGGTAACGGATAAATGTCCCAATCGGAATGAAAGGTTTCCACTTGATGCGTTGAAATAGTTCTCTTATTCACAATGGGGTGGCTCAAAATGTGGAAGTTGATTCTGGGGTTCCGGAAAAACTGTCGGTAAGCTATATTACTTTATGGCTATGTAAGATAGATTATAACAACCCAGATACACAGTATCAATGGTATACTGCAGAGTGTCGGCAAGATTCGCCTGACATTGGCCGCGAGTCATAATTTTGTAATCTGTCACTTTTCCGCAAGTTTGGCCGGTTTCACCCAGACTTACAAAGGTGTGTGGTCTTTAGGTAAGAAATTATCATCGATACCAGTTACAACGAGCTCAGCCAATGTTGAATGGGCTTTGCCATATGCTAAAAATACAAAAAAAATAAAAGAAGTACATCACAATCTCTGAAGTTCTGTCCAAACATCACCGCCTATCAGCACGCCCCCAACGAAGCAACCGTATAAGTCTTTGAATCAGTGTTATCATCATAACTTCCAGTCCCCGAGCCCCCATTCCCACTGATCACAAAATTTCCTCCAAGGTTTGCGTTTAGGTGTGTTGACGCTGTGATAGCATCACTTTCATCGGAACTAGCAATACGGCAATATGCGCCCGCGCAGCAGCAACTGGGGTTGCCAACGTAACTTGGCTGCCCGCCACTGATGTTGAACGGCGTTGCGAAAAGTTGGAATTGTTTGCACTTGTTCTGACGGCGCTGGGGGACTGCAAAGGAGTTAGGAGATTGGAAGGGTAAGAGTTGGAGCGCAGTAAATACCGGACGCCGCTGGAAGTGCGGATATAAAAGGGGCTGCAATGAGCGTGAGAGCAGCGAGGTGGATGATCTGCATCGTCGAAAGATTGTGCGAGTTAAAGATCTTGTTATGAAAAGGCAAGTTTAGAGATGTTGGTGGTATCCAGAGCAGGTGAGTTGAGTTGTTGAACCTGTGGGAGGGGGCCCTTCGCTCTTTATATTCACGTTCCTATATCATAAAGCAGCCTATCACATGCTACAAACGCCCATGTTTGCTAGTAAGCGGCGAATATTTCAAAGCTTTCCTCCATCTAGCACATACCCAAGAGTGAACCTGTCTCCTGAGTTTCATGAAAGAGTATATTCAAGAAGTGGGGCCGATGATAGGGAGTGCGCCGGTGCCGAACACGTATACGATTTCAAATCCTTATGGCTACGAACAAGTAGGCCTAACCCTCCTCATTACGTATCAGCTAAGGATTACCTTAACGGAGTGATATATTTCGGACCATGTCTGTGGCATATGCGCCTTTGCATTGGGAATTAGACAGTAGCGAGGTAGGCGTCTGTCTAGCTGGAGAACTACCCGTAGTTCTATATCCCTGGATAGGATGCTAATACTACAAATTCGATAAAATACAAATAGGGCGATGCACAATTCCACAGCTGTCTAGACGTTTTATTAGTATTTTTTAGAGCATTTTTTTATGCAATGAAATGCCGTTCCATAAACGACGGGAAATTCTCCGTTACCATTACGGTGCTAGCACGAAGGCACACATTATAGTTTAAAGTAAAGCGGGTAAGCTTAGATGAAATTCAGATATGGTTTGTTCTGGGTTGGTAACCTTAACCTGTTTGTGGTAATTAGAATACTTAATATATTATATATAGCAGCTGCGCCTTGTTACTAAGATTCTGTGGCAGAGGTACCCTTCTTGCAATCCCTGCTGTTGTCATCCTCACTTGTAATGTGTGCACGAACCATGGGCACTATTAGGACACAAATGTTGATCGCAAGTGATAAATGGCCGGAAAGCGACCAACTGAATAGGTTATCCTTGCGTCCTGCAATATCATATAATACTGGGCCAACATTTTACTCAGCTGGGGGTAGCAAAACGCACCTCTATACACGTTTTTGAATAATAAGTCCTACGACGCATAGTTGAGGTTTGTCGGTAAGTGCATGAAAATAACATAGTAAAATGGTTGGGCCTGGCACGACTCCTACAGCGAAAGCTAGATGACCGAATATACAATAGTGAAGGTAAATTGGGGCGCCATTGTGTTTTCCTCATTAGTTCTACGTTCATTTTTAAGGGGAAGAAGGGTAGATGCTGGAATCTCCCCCACCTAGGCGGCAATCCGGAAGGGGGAAAGAAAGCAGGCACTGCCATACTCTAGATAGTGTGAATGCAGCAGTATGATTAAAACAACAAACAAACATTGTGTTTCACTACGCATCAGACAATCCGAAACGCACACTATATAGCCTTATGATAAGCCCTTTTTACACAAAGACAAAATAGAGTAGATCACGATCTAGGCTCGGGTTGTACTTCGAATGTATCTTTTTACGCACATTCTGTGTTGAAGTAACAAGTATGTGTTGTATTGCTGAAATGTAAATGGTGTGTCAGTTGCGCCCAAAAAGCGATGAGACGCACCAGCGGGTTATGCGATGTGGGATCGGCTGATGACTTTCCAAAACCCATTGCGCGTCTCGTCACTTTTTGAGCGTGGTTGTACATACGTGCTTCCGCCCGAGGGCCGAAACTAGTGCGAATAAATGAGCGAGACAACCTTACTCAGACATTAAAGATTAGAGTATCGCTGAAAGTTTGCCTTGCGTTTTTCATCAAGGAAGTGTCGAGATGGGTCCTACAGAAATTCTATACAACCTTGTATTCATGGTAGGATGGAGCACTATAGTCCCACATGAACCATATACCCGGTCATCTCACCGAATTGCGCTAGTGCCTAGCTGCGAGTTACTGTAAACCTTATCTTGGCCTACTTTCGGATATAATTCCAAAACCTAAGCTTCAAATTCACATTGAGTCTAACGGATAACACCGGAATTCGCCCACTGTTGACAACCTCTACATACTGACCGGGTAGTGCGGGAGACAAAAAACAGCGGACAGAACGCCGCCACTCAGTATGTAGAGTGGAGAGAAATTAGGGGTTCTTCAATGCCCCAGGACTCTACCGAACAGCCCGCACCTGCCGTAGTTCATTTGTGCAAGAGCAGAACAGGCTCGGGGGAATTATTTGATCTAATTACATCTCATCTGATGTGACTATTACATACCCGGATATTCGTCGTAAAGCACAACACAATCGATAAGTGAAATAACTTAGAGAGTATACTTATTAAACACATGCCATTGGAGGATAAGGTATGCTAGGCTTATTTGAGGCTGGTAATTTGTGCGGCGGGGAAGTGATTGGTAAGGTGCAGCTGTTCCGCCCGGCGAGCGGAACGGTGTCTCCTAACGAGTTTCAACGATTGCGCAAAGTCTATGTAGAGTACACCAATTATCTCTCTTAAGACTGCCAATAATATATCTTCTTTACACTTGCTCCTTGAATAATAGCCGTATCAAGACCTGAAGACCAGGAGTGAAAATACACCCACTTGTGCTTTTTTATGTATTGGATTCGTCGTGATCGGAGTGGACTTGATTGCGTTACCTGGAAAGCTGTGGTGTCGCAGAAGCGGCCCGTCTAGCCCAAACCATCGGCGCTAGCCGTTTATCCCTGTGCGGCTCGGCGTGCACCTTGTTTGAACGGTCATTAATCCCTGCACCACCTTCTCACGAGGTTCATGGATTAAGTCCTTACCCTGGCTTCCCGCCATCGACCGTCTTTTCGGCATTCACATATACCACTGTCACCAACCCTAGGAAACAGCCCACATCCTTCAATTTTACAGCAAACCGGGTCGCTCAGAATTGTTCCAAAATAATCGCAGGCATCATCAGCTAGGATAACAATAAACTCATAGCCGAAGTCATATCCAGTCCCATTTGCTACGATACGGAAGGGGAGAACCGCGTGCATAGACTAATGTACAGAGAGAAGAGAGAAGGAGAGTGACGCGACATGTATACAGGGTTAGCTGGTTGCCTTATGCCCTACCGGCGGTGTGCCTTGACATCAGCTCAGCTGAAGCTCAGCTCGGTCAGGTCCATATGCAACACCATTCTCAGGTACATAAAAAAATACAGCGAGAAGAAAGGGAAATATATGAGAAGCCGAAGGAAAATGACATAACTGGTCAATTTCAAAAATATGGAGAGAACAAACGTGGTGAAACTAGACGGCTCGGTCGATTGTGCTGTCACGATGATTGAAAATAGTGTTGCATAAAGCCCCAGGGAGCCAGTAGAAGGGTCTTGTCAATTACTGTAGTATTTGTCGTAGAAGCAGTTGGAACCTCGAACAGCCCCTGCCTCAAGGAGCCTTTCCACAATCGAGTTACCACAATCATAGGATGTGCAGGGTCGAGCGCTGTTGACCCATCATCTGGATGAGCATTAATATCGGTGCCAGCATCGAGGAGTCGCTCTAGAATGACCATGTTTCTTCTTTGTGCAGCGGTCGCTATATTGGGGATATAATGGCCCGCATCGGTGCGCCAACTTCGAGGAGTCGATCCACAATGGCCAGGTGTCCTCTACATGCTGCGACTTGTAAAGCTGTGTAACCCATATCCATGGCTGGATCGGCGTTGACATTTGCACCAGCGGTGAGGAGTCGCTCCAGAATAGACAAGTTTCCTCCACATGCTGCGGATTGTAGAGCCGTTTTGCCACTCACTTTTGAACCATCTGCGTTGACATCTACGCCAGCAGCGAGGAGTCGTTCCACAATGGATACGTATTCGGACCATGCTGCTGCTTGCAAAGCCGTAAAGCCGGACTTCTCGGATGGGTCTGCATTGACATCTGCACTAGCTTCAAGAAGTCGCTCTATAATGTCCAAACGTCCTGATTCTGCTGCTGCCTAAAGAGCCGTTCGGCCGCCATGATATACTACATCAGCATAAATATCGGTACCAACTGCGAGGAGTTTGCTCTACGATATCCCGGTTTCCTGACTCTGCTGCAGCTTGTAGAGCCGTTCGGCTAAGACATATTGCCCCGTCTGCGTTGACGTCTGCACCAGCTACGAGGAGTCGTTCTACAATGGCTAAGTTCCCTGAATGTGATGCGGTATGTAGCGCCGTTCAACCATAATATTCGGCCGCATCTGCGTTGACGTCTGCACCAAATACGAGGAGTCGTTCTACAATGGCTAAATTGGCTGAATACGGCGCGGCCTGCAGCGCCGTTTGGCCGGAGGAACGAGGCGCATTGGGATTGACATCTGCACCAGCATGGAGTAATAATTTAACCATTTGGCAATAACCGAGATAGGCTGCTAGTTGAAGTGGAGTCCATTCATTGTACAGCGTGTCAGCCCGAGTATCTGCATCGCTACTCTGCTCCAGAACACGCCCAACTTCTGATAATAAGCCACTTTCCACTGCTAAGCCCAAAGCAAACGGATGTTTAAGGATTGTAGCTGAGTTTATGGTAATCGGAATATTGACATATGGCTCCCACGATGGCAGCAATCGCTTCCGTAAAAGACTGACTCTTTGGAAGCGATTCAATTCGCCCTTTCGGTCGAATCGTGATCGGACCGTAGTGGCAACGGCTGCAGCAGATTTTTGGGGGTAAGCTTGGTGTTGGTGAGAGGTTTATACAACGACGGTAGGACGGATTTAAGTGCATGATCTATCACTCGGCTGGTCTCGACGAATCTTGTTACTTTGGATGCTTCTTTTGACTTGTTGATTGACTAATCTTCTCGAGGCCAGAAGGCCTGTATATATATATACAGAATTGTCTCCCATATTCACAGCCATATTCGTCTCCATATCTATCTCCGTTTGCATATCCGTTTGCACTGATATGAGCCGCTCTGCACTGATACGAGCCGCACTCCTGAGGCATATCTTCATACACCAACTACATATCAAACGGACCTGAGCAGTGTTCCTAAGCGGCCCGGCCTGGGTCAGAAGCCGCCCGGCCGGCCGGCCGGCCTGCACGTGATTTAAAAAGCCTGCATCGGCCTGCATAAGCCTTGGTCTGGTTGATGGATGGAATACAGCAATGGCAGGGCTACGATGATTGAGTTGGATATGGTTTATGTTTCGTACTTTTGAGACTTTCTTAGTAAAGGCAGCAGAGAATCTTTCGAACAAAATATTCTGTTTAGGCTTAGTCCGCCAAGAAA
>Ga0307515_10015399_pt1 | contig 14091 bp, 8 predicted proteins | sample 17_EM_MG_FD_194513 | JGI IMG/M metagenome (GOLD analysis project Ga0307515, IMG submission 194513) | Populus trichocarpa ectomycorrhiza microbial communities from riparian zone in the Pacific Northwest, United States - 17_EM | ecosystem: Host-associated > Plants > Roots > Unclassified | place...
AATTATAAGATATAACAATGCAATTATCTTTGCATAATGCAGTGAGACTACTATTCACATTCAAATTGAACGAACGACTGTATTCTCCGTGCTCCATGGTTTATCCATATCTGGATTGGTGCATTATCATTTACGAGGTTGTTAGTATGGTTCTAGACAGCAGATGTATCGAATATGATGCTGAAATTCTCTGTGCATGATCCACAGATACCAGTGTTACAATGGAAACTAAGTTAACCACTGTAGAATCGCGTCTCAACAACATCTTCATATCACGATATCACGAGTAACATTTATCAAGTTCATAGCATCTTCACTGGACAGGATACTAATTCAATGTGATATCAAAATTATCTTGGCATTTTCAAGTGATAGTAGAATTCTAATTCAAATGAAATAAACAATGGTAGTATCGGTTCTCAACCAGATACTCGTATCTGGATAGGTGATGAAACATGTAACACGTTGTTCATATCATGCTGGTCAGCAAGTGCTTTATTTATCATACTGGAATTATCTTTGAAGGATCCAATGATAGTAGTATTTACATTCAGATTAAATGAACAACTGTAGTATCAGTTCTCAACGACATATTTGTATCTGGACTTGTGGAGTAATATTAACCAAGTTGGTAGTATTTTGCCTGGACAGTATATTTATGAAATATGATTCTAAATTTTCCTTTGCATTGTCCACTGATACTAGTATTCACATTGAAATTGGAAAAACAACTCTAGTATCTGTTATGAAGGATATATTCGTATCTGGATAGCTAGAGTAAAATATATCATGTTGTTAGTATCATCACTGGACACCATATTTGTATAATTTGATACTAACATTATCTTTGCATTTTCCACAGATACTAGTATTCAGATTAAAAATAGATCAACCACTGTAGTATCACTGCTCAATGACATAGGCGTATCTGGATAGGCGAAGTAACATTTACCCAGTTGTTAGTATCTTAACTTCATACCATATTAACACAATATCATACAAAAATTCACCTTCCATTCTCCACTGATAGTAGTATGCACATTCAAATTAGATGAAAGATTGTAGTAGCAGTTCTGAATGACATATTTGTATGTGGATAGGTAACTTAACATTTACCATGGTGTTAGTATCATTATTCGAAAGCAGAGATATACAATACGATATCAAAATTCTGTTTCGAATATGCACTGATACTAGTATTCAGATTCAAAATAAATAAATGACTGTAGCATCTCGTCTGTACAATATAATCATATCTCGATTTGTGAATCAACACTTACGAACTTGGTAGTATCTATTCTGGACTGAATATTATTGCAATATGACACTGAAATTATCATCACATGCTCCTGTGATACCAGTATTCACTTTCAAATTGAATGAACAACGGTAGTATAAGTTGTCAAGGACATATTCGTATCCGGATAAGAGAAATCACATTTACCATGTTCAAAGTATCGTACTGTACGGCATATGTACAAAATGTTACACCAAATTTCCCTTTGCATGATGGATTGATACTATTATTCACATTCAAATAAACTGAACGACTGCATTGCCTGGGCTCAGCTATATTTTCATGTCTGGATAGGTGGAGTAATGTTTATTACTTGGTTAGTATCTGTATTGGACAGTATATTGATACATTATAATACTAATATTAACTTCGCATTTTCCACATGAAGTAGTATTCACATTCAAATTGAATGACCGACTGCAGATCTAGTTCTCAACCACATACTCTCACCTGAATAGGTGAAGTCACATTTGACAAGATGTTTGTATCTTTACTGCACAGCAGGTTTATACAATATGATACTCGAATTATCCTTGCATTTTCCACTGATATGAGTATTCACATTCCAATTAGGTGAATGACTGTAGTATCAATCCTTAACGACATATTCGTATCTGCAGAGCTGATGTAACATTCACCAAGTTGATAGTACCTACAGTACACAGCATATATATAAACTATAACAATAAACGTCTGTTTGAATTACCCACTGATACTAATAATGTCATTGAAATTATACGAAAAACTGTAATATCGGTTCTCAATGACATATTCTTATCTAGCCCAGTGGAGTAACATTTACCAAGTAGTTAATATCTTTACTGGGCAGCATATTCATACAATATGATACAAAAATTCTCTTTGCATTATCCACTGACACTATTATTCAAATTAAAATTAAAAAATGACATGGGTATCACATCTGAACAATATATACGAATACTTACTGTATGATACCAGAATGATGGTAAAATAATCTACTGATACTTGTATTCGCGGTGAGATTGAATAAATGATTCTAGTATCGGTTCGGAATGATATATGAGGATCGGGCGATGTGCATTATCATTTAGCGAGTGGTGAATTTCTGTACCTGACAGCCAATTTACACAATACGATACTAAAACAATCTTTGCATCATCCAGTGAGAATAGTATTCACATTCAAATCCAATGCACGACTGAAGTATTTGTTATGAATAACATACTTGTACCTGGATATGTGGAATAACATTGTGTAACTGGTGAGTATTCTTACTAGATATCACATATCTACAATATGATAATAGAATTATCTTCTCATGATCCACTGAGAGTAGTATTCACGTTCAAATTAAATGAACGACTGTAGTATCGGTTCTCAACGACATATTGGTATCTGGATAGGTGGATTAACATCTACCAAGCTGTTAGTATCTTCAGTGGACAACATATTTGTCCAACATGATACTCCGATTATGTTTCCATTTTCCACTGATACTATTATTCACATTAGAAATAAACAAATGGCTGGAGTATCAGTTCTCCATAACATTATCTTATCAGGATCTGCGAAATACCATTTACCATGTTGTTAGTGTCGAACTGTATAGCATATATTTGAGATATGATAGCAAATTCTCTTTGCCTCAGCCACTGGTACTAGTATTTAAATCCAAATTGATTGAACAACTGTAGTATCTGTTCTTGACTACATATTCAGATCTGAATAGGTGGAGGAACATTTGCCAGATGGATTGTATCCTCACTGGACAGCATATTGATATAATGTGATACTACAATTATCGTGGCATTTTCCAGTGATTCTAGTATTCACATTCAAATTATATGAACAACTTTAGTATCTGTTCTCAACAACATATTCATATCTGGATAGCTGATATAACATAAACTAAGTTGTTACAATCTCAATTGACAGCATATGTACAAAGCATGATACTAAAATTGTCTGTGCATGATGCACCAATACTTCTATTGACATGCAAATTAAACAAATCACTGTAGTATCACATCTCTACAACATATCGCTATCTGGAAAGGTGCAGTACCATCTTCCAAGTTGATAGTATTTCACTTGGCAGCATATATATTAAATACGATACTGATCATTGATGTGCATGATCATTTGATGGTGGTCTTCATATTCAAATTCAATCAACGACCGTAGTATCAGTTCTCAATGACATATTCCTATCTGGACTGGCGCAATCCATTTCAACAAGTTGTTAGTATCTTCACTCGACAGCATATTGATAACATACGGTACCACAATACTCCTTCCATTATCCACTGATACCTGTATTCACATTCATAATGGTGAACTCCCCATGGTATCACCTCTGAACGACATATACTACCATTTATTGTATGATACTAGAATGATGCATACATGATCCAGAGATCCGAGTATTCGCATTCAGATTGCATCACTAATTGCACTATAAGCTATACACGACATATTGGTATCTGGATAGATGCCGTCTCATCCACCAAGTAGTTAGTGTCGTTACTGGACACTATATATATACCATATGATACTACAATTGTCTATGCTTTATCGACAAAAACTAGTATTCACAGACAATGTCTATTAATGACTGCAGTATCAGTTGTCAATGACATGTTTGTATCTGGATAGGTGGAGTACCATTTATCACATTGTGTGTATCTTTACTGGCTAGCTTATATTTACACTATGAGACTATAACTATCTTTGCATTATTTACTGATACTGTTATTCACATTCAAATTGAGTGAATGACAGTCATTAAGTTTTATATTCATTCATTGTTCGTTCCAAAATTAAACACTATGCAACACATAATGCTTCTTCCAGCTGAGAATGCATTTTAAGCTTCTCTTCATACTTGGAACTTAAACTATGTATTTAGTCTTTCTCATCTACCCAGGATTATAGATAAACAGCAGCAGCAGGGACAGGGAACAATCGAGACTGCGATTATGTGTCATAAGTTGTGTACTCCGCCATCTCATTATCAGGTGAACTGATTACTATTTTCATGCCATGTTCTCTCCAGAATTGAACACTATGGAACAAATATTGCCTCTTCCAAGCTGAAGATTTCTATTCAGCTGCTGTTTATACTAATAACTAGAACCTTGTATTTAGTATTTTTCTCTAATGCAAGATTGTTAACAGATAGTATCAGGTGGTAATGGGAACTTTTACACCTGCCAAGTAATATTTTGGGTGGGGTAAAACTCCATCTCAGCTCCTGGCGCATTTTTTGGAATTTTGCTTCATGTTCATCTGCAAAATCAACAACTACTTGCCACATAATGTTATTTTCAGACTGAATGTTTCTGAGTAGCTACTCTTAATACTTATCTCTCATGCCTTTTATTTATTTTTACTCTCTAATGCAGCGTTGTAAATAATAAGTACTGATTGATAAGTTGAAACTTTTAAGCTGGCATGATATATTTGTGGTGGGGTACCACTCCCAGCTCATCACCTGTTGCATTTTTTGCTGTATTTTTACACTTTCCAAAGCACAATCAACAACTACTCAACAACTAATGCTATGCTGAGTCTGAAATTTTGTTAGCAGCTTCTCTTGATACTTATCTCCAATGCCTTTTAATTATTTTTGCTCTCTATTTTACCATTGTAGATATATTAAGCAGTATGATAATGTGTATGCTGCAGGCTGTCGAGAATTTTTAGTGTGGGTGGTGCAACCAGATGAATCCCAAATGGGAAGGAGTAGTTCACATCCCGGAACTGAATGCTATGGTAGCAGGTCAGATCCCTGTACTGAATGCTATGGCAGCAGGTCAGGATCCCTGTACGTGAATGCTATGGCAGGTCAGACCCCTGTCTGCACCCCCTGCAACTGAATGCTATGGTAGTGTAACGTGAATGCAACCCATAGCATTCAGTTGCAGGTTGCGTGACCTGCACTACTCCATAGACCTAGGGAGAAATTCCCAACTTCCGGTCGGAGAATATGCAACGCTTCTTGAGAAAGTTGCATCTTCCGGCCGGACAATTGAGTTCCACCCTACAGAAGATTGGAATTTTCTAGTCGAAAGACTCAGTTCAAAGCTGGCAGATACTATCACCTTCCAGTTGGAAGATTCAATACAATTTGCCTGAGAGAAGTTCTCAACTTCCAATCGGAGAATGCCATTCTTCTTGAGGAAGATTCAACTTCTGGCCGGAGAATTGAGATCTACCTAGCAGAAGCTTGCAACTGTGCAGTCAGAAGACTGAGTTCAACGGTGGCCGAAAGTATCATCTTTCAGGCGGAAGATTCAATATTATCTGCCTGGGACAAATTCTCAACTTCCGGTCTGAGGATGCCATTCTTTGTGGGAAAGTCCCAGCTTCCGGCCGGAGGAATAGTTTTAGGCTTCGATAGAATCCCACCTTCTGGTCGGGGGATGTTGTTCTCAATTGAAAAGTTCCAACTTCCGGCCGGAGAATTGATATCTGCCTAGCCGAAGATTCGAAACTTTCTTGTCTGAGGACTGAGTTCAACACAGATAGAAACTATCATCTTCCAGCCAGAAGATTAAATGTTATATACCTCGGAGAAATTTAGAACATCCTGTTGGAGCATGCGATTGTGTTTGGGAAACTTTCAGCTTCCGGCCGGAGAAGTGAGATGTACCTAGCAGAAGCTCGAAACTGTGGAGTCAGAAGACTGAGTTCAACACTGGTAGCAACAATCATCTTCCGGCCAGGTGATTAAATATCTCCTGCCTGGGCGAAATTCTCAACTTCCGGTCACAGAATGCAATTCTTGTTCGAAAAGTTTCAACTTCCGGCCGGAGAATCGAGATATATCTAACAGAAGCTCAGAACTTTCTTGTTGGACGACTGAGTTCAACGCTGGTAGAAACTATCATCCTCCGGCCGGAGGATTAAATACCATCTGCCTGAGAGACATTCTCAACATCCGGTCGGAGAATGCGATTCTTTGTGGGAAGTTTCAATATCCGGCCGGAAGAATATTGTTGGGCCTATATAGACTCACAACTTCTGGTCGGAGGATGTTTTGCTCGTTTCAAGGTTCAAACTTCGGGCCGGAGAATCGAGATCTACCTAGCAACAGCTTCAAACTTTTTAGTCGGAGGACTGAGTTCAACGTTGGTAGAAACTATCATTTTCCGGCCGGACCATTCAATACTACCTGGCTGGGAGAAATTCTCGACTTCCGGTCAGAGAATACAATTCTTCTTGGGAAAGTTTCAACTTTCCGGGCGGAGAATTGAGATCTACCTTGCAGAACCTGGGAGCTATCTACTCGAAAGACTTATTTCAAAGCTGGTAGAAACTATCATCTTCGAGCCGGATGATTCAATGCTACCTGCCTGGGAAAAATTCTCAACTTCCGATCGGAGAATGCAGTTCCTCTTGGGAAAGATTCAACTTTCCGGCGGGAGAATTGAGATCTACCTAGCAGACTCTAGGAGCTTTCTACTCGACTGACTTATTTCGATACTGGTAGCAACAATTATTTCCCGGCCGGAACATTAACTACTATCTGCCTGGAGGAAATTCTCATCTTCCGGTCGGAGATTGATGCAATTTTTTGGGAGAAATTTTCAACTTCCGGCCGGAGGTTTCACAGACTACCAACTACTGGTCGGAGGATGTAGTTCTGGTGTCAAACGTTACAACTTTCCGGTCGGAAGTGTAGCCTTAACCTCAACCCAGCCACTGAAAATCTGCCTATAATTATTTGGTATTTGCATTTACCTTTTGCTCCAAAATTAACAGCTATACTACAAACAATGCCTCTTTCAGACTGATGATTAATTTTGAGCTTCTCTTCATACTGGTAACTGAAACCAGGTGTTTAGTATATCACTTCAACGCAGAAATTAAGATGAATTGTGGGAGCAGGTACGAGGAATTATTGATGCTGGCAAGATGTATCATAGCCTGGGTACTACTATACTATCTCATTACATGGTGCAATAATTGCAATATACATTCATTGTTTGTTCCAAAATCGAACACGATACAACAAATAATGCCTCTTTCAGGCTGAAAATTCATTTTCAACTTCTCTTTATACATCCAACTACAACAATGGATTTAATATTTCTCTTCAACACGGAATTTCAGATAATCGAAAGCAGCAGGGAAGGGGAACAACGGTGGTGGGCAAGATACATCATGGGTGGGGTACTAGTACACTATCTCATCACCTGGTGGTTCAAATTGTATATTCATTCATTGTTCGCTCCAAAATCAAGCACTATGCAACAAATAATACCTCTTTCAAGCTGAAAATGTATTTTCAGCTTCTCTTGATACTTGTAACTAAAACCATTATTTAGTATTGCTCTTCAACTCAGGATTTTCGATAAACAGCAGCAGCAGGAAAGGGGAACTATTGAGGCTGCTAAGATGTATTATGGAATGTTTGCACCGCCATCTCATTACCGGGTGAATTGATTACTATTTTCACCCAATGTTCTCTCCAGAATTGAACACTATACAGCAAATACTGCCTCTTATAAGCTGGAGATTTCTATTCTGCTTCTGTTTATACTTATAGCTACAACCTTGTATTTAGTATTTTTCTCTCATGCGAGATTATTAACAGACACTATCAGGTGGTAAGGGGAACATTTATACCTGCCAAGTAATATTTTAGGTGTGGTAAAACTCCATCTCAGCTCCTGGCACATTTTTTGGTATTTTCCTTCATGTTCCTCTGCATAATCAATAACTACTATCCACATAATGTGATTTTCAGTCTGAATATTTGTGAGTAGCTTCTCTTAATACTTATCTCTCATGCCTTTTATTTATTTTTACTCTCTAATGCAGCGTGGTAAATAATAAGTACTGACTGATAAGATGAAACTTTTAAGCTGGGATGATATATTTGGGATGGGGTACCACTCCCAGCTCATCACCTGTCGCATTTTTTGCTGCATTTTTACAATTTCCACAGCATAATCAACAACTACTCAACAACTAATGCTGTGCTGAGTTTGAAATTTTGTTAGCAGCTTCTCTTGATACTTATGTCCAATGCCTTTTAATTATTTTTTCTCTCTATTTTGCCATTGTGGATATCTTATACAGTATATTAATGTGTATGTTGCCGGCTGGCGAGTATTTTTTGATGTGGGTGGTGCAACCAGATTGATCCCAAATGGGAAGGAGTAGTTCACACCCCGGAACTGAATGCTATGGTAGCAGGTCAGATCCCTGTACAGAATGCTATGGCAGCAGGTCATGATCCCAGTATGTGAAAGCTATGGCAGGTCAGACCCCTGTTTGCACCTCCTGCAACTGAATCCTATGGTAGTGTAACGTGAATGAATCATATAACATTCAGTTGGAGGTTGCATGACCTGCACTACTCCATAGACCTAGACTCTCGGTGAGGTTAGCAGCAATTATCTCGAGTTGGACATCATGCATAGCCGTGATCCAGTTGATTGCTTCGTCCAACCAGAGCCCTGGGCCGTCATTGATAACCTTTATTCTGTGTGTGGCACAATCTGTTGTGCAGAGTTCTGCAGGTTGGAAGCCTGTGGTGGCTAAGGTCTTACGCCTGCGGCTGAACTCCATTGACTTGGCGTTGTTGATGTGTTGGTAACACTGGCATCTTTCACTTTGTGTTCATTGTGCATGTCATGGATGTTGTACTTGGCTGGAAGGGCGATGGAGTCGAAAGACTCATGCGATGTCTCCAAGCTGCTGGCATTCCACTGGTTTGAAGAGAAACCAAGTAAATCCGCCATCATGTGTGGTCTTTCAATCGCTTTTGATGCCTGTGACACCGCCAGCAGTCGAGTGTTGCTACCAATGTGGACCAATAGCCTCTCCATATGTATAGAAATGAATGTTACTGATGATCGAACTGACATCTCATTAGATCTAACTACTGTGCGAGCCTCCCACAGAGCCGCACTAATGGATCATGGCCACACCTTATCATGACTAGAGCCATTAACCTATACAAATTGCGCAAATCTGAATGTAAACTCAGTCCCATAGTATTGTCAATGAACACCAGACCTCCCAATGGTGGAAACCAGTTGGGTTTCCACGGGGAAACTGCACTGCACCACCAACTTAATTGTTCAATCTGCACAGCATACTAAACCAGTGCAACATCAGCAAAATATATTTTAGTCACTGCAAGTCTCCAGGAGTGTCTGAGAGGACGTGGAGTGGAAACTTTGATGTGTCAATTCCAGGAGAGTATCAGACCCTAGGAGGGCATTCCGGCCAGCCTTCAGAGTTACTGGAATCTCTGATGACTGGTAGAGGAGTAGCATTGGAGTGATTATGATAAGGTTGAGAACACCTCGGAGTACTAGTGAGAACATTGGGTGCACCTGGGAGCACTTGGTAGTTCCGGCGACAAGTCTGGGAGCGCCGGCAACAAGCTTAGGAACACTAACCGCAAGTCTGGGAGTACTGACAAGTCTGGGAGTATCTTGAATCACTGTAAAGCAGTCTGTGAACAACGACATCTTCTTTGCAAACGCTACAGGTGCAACTGGTAATCCTAGCTACTACTTATCATCCAACGATTTTTAAAACTCATGTATTCAGTTTGTATTCTCATCTATGTATCTATAAAGCTACCCATCCATACACAGTATATCTGGACTGGCAGCAGCCAGTGCTTGAGAGAAAGTTGATGTGCGCCTGGAAATGACGATCGAGAGAACCCAGGGATACACTCCGAGGGCAGAGTTGAGCGGATTTCGAGATGCACTTGGAGGATGTAATTGATCGAGTTTGAACATACACTGGCAGGCCGTGATCCATGGAACTTGCAGGCAGTAATCGAGCGAGTTTGGAGATGCACTTGGAGGCAGTAATCAATCGAGTTTGGAGATTCACTTGGAGGCAGTAATGCAGCGAACCTTCAGGCAGTAATCCAACAAGTTCTGAGATACACTTGCAGGCCGTGATTGAGCGGGTCTGGAGATGCACTTGGAGGCCGTAAACGAAAGAGTCTGGTCATACACATTGTAGGCAATGATCAAGCGAGATTTCATAAGTACTTGGATGTGGTCGATGGACAGCGCGCCGGGTACTGACTGTTTATTCATCATTTTGTTGACTCGCTAATGTGGCAATGTGACAAGGTGACTTCAAATTTAAGCTCTCATTGCGAGCTGTGGCTGATGGCAGTCGATCGTGTAGGGTGGCACGGCGGAATCTGAACCTACATTCAGGGGTCAACTCGTAATCTTGAGAATAAATGGAAGACAAACAATCATGGGTGGATGCTGTACTCAGAGTATGCTGTACTCGGTGTATGCTGTACACAGTGTATACTGTACTCGGTGAATGCTGTACTCGGTGTATGATGTAGTCAGTGTATGTTGTACATGGTGTATGCTGTACTCGGTGTCAACTCATGTTCATAGCATGGAGAGTTAGAGAGGGATGACTTAACATTGTGTTCTGCGATGATGGTTGAGTTGTAGACGAGAAGAGAGAGATGGGGATGAAGATGAGAATGATGTGCAGGATATGAGCTGATATGAGATATGAGGGGTACGACTGGCCAGATTGAGTTACGAAGACCTTGTATCGGTGTGATTACACGCCAAATCGGGACTTGTACCTGCCGTATTGGGGATGGTAAATTGACTCGCACACAAAATTCTCTAAGTTCCAGTTTCTCATGATGATTTGCCCCATCTCTCCTCATCTCACTCCTTCTTGTTCTCAACTCTACTGTCACCTAAGAACACAAAGTCAAGTCATCCCTCTCTATCTCTCCATGCCATGATCAGGAGTTAACAACAAGCATACCCCGAATACAGTATACACCGAGTATAGCAATCACTGAGTATACCATACACCAAGTACAGCATACACTGAGTACAGCTTACACTGAGTACTGTACACACCGTGTACCGCATCATCCAATGATCGACTGTCTCTCACTCCCAGCCAGTCTCTCAGCTCTCACCGGACCCTGCTGTACTCAATTCTCCACATTACCACACTTCATGTTAACCAATGAATAGAGTCTCAGCTTCTATCACACATGCCTCCCAATCTACCACCTCCAGATTCACTGCCTCCAGATTGGCTGTCTCCAGATTGATTGCCTCCAGATTAACTGCCTCCAGATCAACTGCCTTCAGATCAATCGCCTCCAGATCAATCGCCTCCAGATCAATCGCCTCCAGATCAATCGCCTCCAGATCAATCGCCTCCAGATCAATCGCCTCCAGATTCACTGCCTCCAAATTCGCCACCTTCAGATCAATCGCCTCCAGATCAATCGCCTCCAGATCAATCGCCTCCAGATCAATAGCCTCCAGATCAATCCCCTCCAGATCAATCGCCTCCAGATCAATCGCCTTCAGATCAATCGCCTCCAGATCAATTGCCTCCAGATCAATTGCCTCCAGATCAACCGCCTCCATGTACTCCTCCAATCTTGATCGATCATAGCCTCCAAGTGTATCTCTCACACGCTCAATTACGGTTCCCAAGAGCATCCCTGAGTTCACTCGATTTCGGGCTGCAAGAGCATCTCCAAACTGACTCAAACACGGCCTCCACGTGCATCTCTGAGTTCACTCGATCTCAGTCTCCAAGTGCATCTCCAAACTTGCTCAATCACTGTCTCCAAGTGCATCTCTGAGTTCACACGATCTCTCAGTCCCCAAGTGCATCTCCAAACTCGCTCGATCACGCCCTCCAAGTGACTCCCTGAGTTCATTCGATCTCTCTGTCTCCATGTGCATCTCCGAACTCACTCAATCCGTGCCTCCCAAGGCATATCTGAGTTCATTCGATTTCAGTCTCCAAGTGCATCCCAAACAAGCTTGATCAAGTACATCTTCAAAGAGCAACGGCGGTTGTACAGAGATACAGGGGTAACAGAGGTGCACAGAGTGACAGGGAGTATATATTCAGCAGACCCCGGTGTAGATAGATATCATCTCATTTCCATCTCCTTTCATCATACAATGAAAATAGACAGTCTATGTCTCCCAACTTTTAGTCTCACTCGCTCTGTCCGAGAAGTCGTGGATCCTCAACGCTTGGTAGGATCACATCTTCTCACCCAGTTCCTATGCTCCTCGAACCAGAACCGGTGTTTTTTCTGACTTCTTTTTGGATGTTGCAAGACGTGCGGCGGAGTGTTGATGGTGGGCTTCTCTGCCTTCTAGCTCCATGGTTTCACCACAATGGCCTCCAAGTGGTGCATCTCTAAGTTATCTCTATGGGCGTGTCCAGGTGCTCCTCCGATTATGCTCAAGTACCATCTGCAGCCAGATTGACTATAGGTTCATATATAGAGACTGAAATAATGCATGCCATATTATGAGGTAGCGAATCTTGTGACTGTAACAGATGAATATGATAAGATGAAAAGCCTTGTGGTTATGTAGGAACCACTGCTGTGATAATACGGCACCAAGTCTCCCGCAGAGCTGCGCAGCGGTCTCAGCTTCTCTTGAAGTCTCCTGCAGATCTGCACAGAGGTCTCAGGAGCTCCAAAATTTGACTAATTTATAAGTTAAATCTTGTAGCGTCCCGAATGTACCTCCATAACTGCCGGTGCTTTCAGGAGGACCTGAGAATGCTCTTGCAGAGTCTGAGAGCACTTTGCTTAGCTCCAGGGGGGTTTCGGAGCATCTAAAAGTACTTGGAAGCACTGGTGAGGTTGCCCGGAGTGTCTCGGAGGATTGCGTGTCGCTTCCGGTCCGATTTTCATTTTCCTGATGAATGAAAGGGTTAACCACTCGTTCAACTGTATATATTCATTTCAACATCAACAACAACCCTAGTCTCCGTCTGAAACACCCGGGTGTTCCGGACGGCTCTGACGGCTCTGGCGGAACCTCGTACCCTCTGACGGAGAATCAGACGCGTCGCGTTGTATATTACGCTCGCCGCTCCGGCCTCAGGCTTCCTTTGCTTTGCTTCCGGAATGTGGTGACGTATTCGCACCATTGGAACGACACGTATGTTACACTCTTCGCAGGGGTTGCAGTCATGCAGTAGCCATTTACACAACGCCTGGCGATGTTTATGCCTTTCTTCGGCCGATAGCCACATGCCGCACTCTCATTCATGTTTAGCTTGGAGATTTTGTCACTTATGGCAATACAGTCTTCGCTTCGCATATATCGCTTGCCGTTGCATTGGCTCCACCATTATCGTATTTTACATGTCTGAAATATACTGTCCAATCTTCACACTCTCTAGTACTATGCCCTCAGTCCTCCACATTCTGCGTTGATCCATCATTGGCTTGCGATGCTTCTTCCTCCTCATTCGCATCCGCATCATCGCCATCCTCGCCCTCATACCCGTCGACATCACTGGTTCCCAGGTCAAACCTCTCGAGTTCAGTCGCGGCCCGTCGTCGCCGGCTGGCGGTGGGAATGACATCGCCTTCGTCACCTTCATCTTCGGAATCTCCGCTGGCCCCTAGCATCCCGAAATGCAGTTCGTCATCCGTGCAATTGTTGTCTATCGGGATGTTTGGGTCAGTGCTTCCAATCTCAGGTTCTTCAAGCGCCACTTCGGAGGTCAAATAGTCAAGAAGAATCGCATTGTCAACTCGTGCTGCTTCCACGCTGATCACCACCGCAGGCGTTGGGTTCTCCGCCTGCTGGATCTGACGCTTGACTGTGGCAAGAGTGTTGTTATACACCCTCTGCTGGTAGCTCTCCGGTAGTGTGTTCCAGGTATTCATCAACAATGTATACGTGTCTGCAACGCAAGGCGGGGTTAACAACTTGCGACCCGTTACAGCGCAGCACGATGTGACCTGACCACCGTCATTCTTGCAGTTGAAGTAGTTC
>Ga0307515_10015400_pt1 | contig 14090 bp, 9 predicted proteins | sample 17_EM_MG_FD_194513 | JGI IMG/M metagenome (GOLD analysis project Ga0307515, IMG submission 194513) | Populus trichocarpa ectomycorrhiza microbial communities from riparian zone in the Pacific Northwest, United States - 17_EM | ecosystem: Host-associated > Plants > Roots > Unclassified | place...
ATAAAAAACTAATATTTTAGCTTTTCTTTGCTTATTTTGCACACTCCAAGGGGAAAGCCAAACAAAATGCTAAAATGGCTTTTCTCTCCTACAAATGCTATTCCTACATATCTCTTCAAAGAGCCAAAACCAACAAAGTGGGGCCACTAAAAAAATAAACCAATTAAATGTAGACATGTGGAAAAAAAAGTAACATCAAATTTATTAAAAAATAATAAGACACTTGTTTCTTCCACTCCAATATAAATGACTCTTCAAATGGCTTTTTTTCATTGGAATAGATATGGTAAAAAAAGTTATATTTACACTATTCAAAGTGCTATTTTATCAATATAGCTTTTCAAAATAGCATTTTGCATTGGAGATGCTCTAACATTTTGTTTGGCTTTCCCTTTGGAGTGTGCAAAACAAGCAAAGAAAAGCTAAAATATTAGTTTTTTATTTTTGGCTATCCATTTGGCTTCTCCATTGGAGATGCTCTTATAGTATAAATTAACTTAAAATCTGGTCTGCAATAATGTAGCGTGGGAATACTAACTAGTTATTATTACTAAAAAGAAACATGATTTTACTTCTTTTAATTCCATATGCAATATGTAGATATCATAATTTCATTTTGTGTATTGATGACCAGATATTGTAATCACACTACACACAAAAAAACAACATTTTTTTAGTTTATATTAATTATGTAACTTGCTTAATGTTGAGGATATTTTTTTCAAATTGATTTTTTTTTAATGATTAAAGTAAATATTTGTATGCAAGGTTACAGTTTAAACTTTGTTTTTTTTTAACAAAAACAAATACATTATTAAACAAATTATTCTTTTTTAATTGATGATTTTTTATTTTACAAAAATATTTATTTTTAGCAATACCATGTTTTTTTTAATTAAAAATAAAGACAATTAAAATATTATTTTTTGCAAAAACTTCAATAATTTAAAATAATCAGAATATATATATATATATATATATATATATATATATATATATATATATTCAATCTAAAATACATTCCTTATTAATGCATTTCTTTTTTTAAAAAATAATTTTTTATTAAAAAAATATTTTTTAAATAAAAAAACTTATCATTATATAAAAAGAAAGTTTAATTAAAAAAAAATGAAAATCATGCCTGAAGTAATCAAAGAAAAAAGAATAATTAATATGGGAAAATTATTTAAAAAATTATAATTAAAACATAACATAATATAAATTTTATTTTCATAGATTATTCATGACCAAAAATATAAAATAAATATGAATAGTAAATTTATATATAATAGTTAACCAAAGGATTGATAATACTATTAAAAAATATTATAATTTTATTTGAAAATAAAATCCAAATTGATTGTTATTTAATGGAACAACGTCTTAAATATAATTTTAATTATTTTATTATAATTAATTTTAATTAAGATTTAATTAAACATTTTAAAAAACACTCATGGGCATAGATCGGCCAAGCATCCAACCCAACAAAAAGAAGGTCAGATGCGTGTTTTCCTACAAGGGTAGGGGTAGGCAATAGGCATGCACATCTACCTAGCTTTTGTTTTGTTTTTTTTCCTTTTATTTAAGAAAATAAAATAGGCAACTCGTTGTCTATAATGGAAAATGAAGCATGTCTATCGACAAAGATTTCAATTACATGATTGGTCAAAGATTTGAGGATTCACTTCTTGGATCCTAAAATATTATTCTCAATTCTTTTCCGTAAAACACCTAAAAAAACACCTTAAAAACCTAAAAAAAACTCATTTCTAACTCTACATCACCATTTAATCAATCAAAAAACCTAAAATTCAACTCCAAAATAAAAAATAAAAAAAAATACCTTAACACTCCTCTGGTCAATTTAACCGGATTGAGACCGTGATTGGTTTATATGTTGTGAAATATAGTCAACCAACCATTTTATCTCACCTTTCTTTTTTTCGGTCAATTCTCTCTCTTTAAATACAGTGGACTGAAACATAAATAAAATAAGATTTTAACTACAACAAAATCTTAAAACCAAAATGATTTAAAAAAAAAAAAAGAAGAAAAGAAGAAAGAAAATGGTGCAGAACATGTAGAAAAACACAACATGCAAACAAGGCTTTAAAATAACAAGGCGACCTGACAATCCTTTCATAACAAGTGGAACCTGTAATAATGGAGGACCCACGTGAGATTAAACTGTCAGAGATGTCTCTGAACATAAAATTTAACGACCCTAAACAGGAATGAAAAGAAATCAATACGTTAAATAGTACAAGCAAAATAAGATACCATTTTCCTCGACCATCACAAAAAAATCTCATCAAAGGAGATCGGCCACATTCGATGGCAGCTCCTCGACGACCACATTATAGAACTTCTGGATATCAAACAGCATTCTGTCATCATCACTTGTCACAAAGTTAATAGCAACACCCTTTCTTCCAAACCGTCCACTTCGTCCAATACGGTGAAGATAGTTTTCAGGTTGAGTCGGCAGATCATAATTTATGACAAGGGAAACTTGCTGAACATCAATACCACGAGCCAAGAGGTCGGTAGTGATGAGAACACGAGAAGAGCCGGACCTGAATTCTCGCATAATGATATCACGAGTGTTCTGGTCCATATCTCCATGAGTAGCCGAGACTGTGTGATCACGGCCTCGCATCTTGTCTGTCAGCCAGTCAACCTTGCGCCGGGTGTTAACAAAAATGACACTCTGAGTGATGGCTAGGGTCTCATATAGATCACATAGTGTTTCGAGCTTCCACTCCTCCTTATCGACATTAACATAAAATTGCTTGATACCTTCAAGAGTAAGCTCATCACGCTTAACCAAGATCCTCACAGGCTTGTTCATGAACTTCCTTGTGATCTCAAGAGCTTCAGGTGGCATAGTAGCGGAGAACACACCAACTTGAACTTTTGATGGCAGCAACTGGAAAATATCATAGATCTGACAGCCAGGAAAAAAAATTATTAGAAAAAGAAATTTTAAAAACAAAAAAAGCGAACTTAGAGCTCTCAAGTCTCTGAACAGGCAAAGAAAAGAAACTTGGAAGCCAGCATGGATGCAAACCTGATCCTTAAAACCACGTGAAAGCATTTCATCAGCCTCATCCAAGACAAACATTTTAATGTAATCTTGTCGAAGTGACTGCCTTCTCAACATGTCAAACACACGACCAGGTGTGCCAACAACAACATGAACACCAGCTTGAAGAATGCGTTGGTCCTCACGAACACTTGTGCCACCAACACAAGCATGAACTTTGACACCAAGATAATCACCAAGTGCTCGCATAACCTTTTCAATCTGTTGTGCTAGTTCCCTGGTGGGAGCCAGGACCAATGCTTGACATTGCACCAGACCATAATCAAGTTGCTGGAGAATGCCAGAACAGAAAGTTGCTGTTTTCCCAGTTCCAGATTGTGCCTGCTGAATCACATCAAGGCCTTTACAAAATGGAACAATTCCTCTTTGCTGGATTGCAGATGGCTTCTCAAAACCTTGAAAGAAAAATTACAATGCATCAATCAGAACAAGAAAGAAAGAGATGGAACCAAACAGAATCTAAACATAGTAAAAGAAGGGTAAGAAGTTCTCCAATAAGCAAACGGTAATCATAGGTCAAATATCATGATTCCAGCAGACCTGGATTTTTAAAATGCAAAACAAAAGAACCTAAAGAATAGGGAGCTACTGCAACTAGAACAGTCATACCTTAACATCAACTGATTAAGATGCCAAATGAATGAACATGTGAAGATATGAAGCCAGTCAATACCTACCATAGGCATAGATGCCCCTCAGAAGGTTCTCTTGCAATCCCATCGAATCAAAGGTTTCAAAAACCTCCTCATACATTGTGAAGAAATCTTGCCCATCATTTGCAAGCCTGCATCGTTGTCAACACATACATGAAAGTCAATTATATATTCCAATCAAAATAACTATTGCTATACAGCCAGAGTTTCAAATAAGGAACTCACAGATCATTCATTTTGGCATCATATTGCTTAGCATCATATTGCGATCCTTCTGGTGCCAGACCTGCCATGACTGCACAGAGGAAACCATTTGTCACTTGTCGATTAAGGTTAATGACATGATGCTGAACAGGTAAAACATATCCTGCTGACAGCACCTATCAGATGCTTCCATCAGATGAGTAAAAAGGAAACAATTGAGAGCATTCAATCCATAGCATGAAGTTGAGGTGGGGGCACAACCATATTGGAAAGCAAAAATATTCATTAATATCACCACTAAAGATAATGAATATTTCACTTGTGGATTAAGGATAATGACATGCATGCTGAACAAGTAAAACATGTCCTGCTGACAGCACCTATCAGATGCTTCCATAATTGTAGATGAGTAAAAAGGAAACAATGGAGAGCATTCAAGCATAGCATGAAGTTATTGAGGTGGGGGCACAACCATATTGAAAAGCAAAAATATTTGTTAATATCAGCACTAAAGATAATGAATATTTCACTTGTCACAGAAGAGCCAAACTTGCAAACCAAACAAAAAAGAGGAGTACAAGCATTAAACTTCTGTTTTTAATGTCTGGAGGAGACATGCAAGGGGCAAACAACAAACTGATATTTTAGACATAAATCCTTACAATCAGACACTGTTTCACCCGCCCCTCCAAAAAATCAGATTAAGGCAAGAGTCCAGAAGGGCTTCAACTTTTGTTAGATAGGCATGTCAATACAGCACAGACACAAGCTCTATAATAAGTTGAATTCACATGTTTGGAAGAGAAAATTCAATTCATTTTGTTTCTTATATTACTCTCATCAACTTCATCTTATTTCTTCAATGTTAAAAGAAAGAGAGAGAGAGACAGATGTGTGTTTTGAGAAAGTTTTAATATTAAATTTCTCCACTTTGGAATTATAAATTAGAATTGTAAATTAGAGAGGTTGATCTGTTCATTTTTGTAGCATTTTTAAATATTAAATTCCATTTGAAATTCAATTCTTAACACTCAAAATGATTCCAAACATGAGATTTTATTAAAACCTCTAAATTGCATTCAATGAAGAGGGTTACAAACATGATGTAATGCGTTTTTTGGGACCAATCTACTGTAGTTGAATTCAATTATAGTGTTTGACTTGAATTTAATTGATAAATAAGTTGAGTTCACATGATTGGAAGGGATAAAATTCAATTCATTTTGTTTCCTATATTACTCTCATCACCTTTATCTTATTTCTTCAAAGTTTTTTTTTTAACATTAATTTTAGAGAAAGTTAATTTTAACATTAAATTTCTCTACTTTAAAATTGTAAATTGATTTTAAACTCTGATTTACTTTTGTAGAATTTTTAGAGATTAAATTTCATTTGAAATTCAATTCTTAACACTCAAAAGGGTTTTAAACATGAGATTTTATTAAAACCTCCGAATTGAATTCAATTTATAAAGTTACAAACATGCAGCAAGGCATCATTATAAATCATACGTGTGGTATTATAGCAGTGTGGGACTTGCTCAACAAGTTAAAAATCCGTTAAATTAAATTATTATGTTTTAACATAAGGAGCCACAATAATATAATAAAACAGCATAAAAAGGTTTATCAGACAATCTCATAAGAACTGTGATCAAAAGCATACGAACACACTGAAACACTAAACTTCCAATGATACAAAGCTCTGAATCTATTTCCAAACTAAAAAAAAGAATACTTTATGTTGAACTTATTTCCAACAAGATCAGACCCAGATTAAAAACAACTGTAATTTCCAGTTAAACAGACCCTAAAAGCTCCCAAAAAAAATATAACGAAAAGGGTCAAAACTTCACCAGCAAAAGAAAAAACAGATCAATACCAGATCTCAAAAAGAAAATCCCAGATAGCCTAGCTAAAAAAAATACAAGAAATCGACCAATCAAAACACCCATGACAGCGGGCAATACATACCAGCATCACAGACACACGCAAAAGTACCTATACTTTTTGCATAGAGAAAGAAAGGGAAATACCTGGTAGTAAGCGAGTGATTGATAGCTAGAAAGAAATGTGGAGAGATTGTATGAAGTTGAAGTATGTAGTGAGATATCAGAAATCCCAAGCTCCTCGGATCTGCGCCGTGGAGTTTGAAAGAGGCTTTGTTCACGTGTCTGCGTGATTATTTATAGGTCGGTATAGTGTGTTGTTAGGTTAAGGTTACCCTTATTTACAAACCCTTTCTGCTTCAATTTTTTGTCTTTCCACTTTTGCCCCTTTCTCTTTCTCTTTTTATTTTTATTATTATTCATTCCTATAACAAATACTCTTATGAGTGACCAGACCGCTTTTGAAAGGATGGACGATTACAAGTCTATTTAAGCATGAAATATAATATGATATATGTTATTTTTTAAAAATGTTTTTTATTTAAAATATATTAAAATAATTTTTTTATTTTTTTATTTTATTTTTAATATTAATATATCTAAACAATTTAAAATAAAATTAAAATAAAAAATTCAAAAACTTTCAAATATATAATTAGACTGTAATGTCTAACAGGACCATGTATATTCTCTAATTTAAAAATTTTTAAAGATAGGATGCATTAAAATTATGTATTAAATTTAAAATTCAATCTAAAAAATAAAGAATCTTAAGTATAACAATAAACTATAACACAAAACATATAATTGATGAATAAAAATAAATTTATCATGTTTTCTTCGATATAAGATAGGTTTAATAAAACCTTAAATAAGATAAAATAAATTCTCTAACTATGTTAAACCGGTACAAAACCACCTGATGAGATTATTTTAAAACACTTAAAATAAGCTAATAAAATAAAAGGTGAAAGAATGCAAAAATAATAATATACATAGTATGTTATTTCATGTGATATCCATTAGTCTAAGCCTAGATCATAAAATGATTTAAAAATTATTTATATTAACCCTATATGTAAAACCTTAAAAAAATTTATATATATATTTTTCAATTTGATATGAGTTGAAGAATTTTTATTGGAGGATTAACTTCTAGAATTTATTCAATAGTTTCGATACAATTATCATCTATCTATTGAAAATACCAATTTTATAATAATTTTTGTACTTGAATGTTTTTAAAATTTTTTCAATTTGATCTAACTAGATGAGAACCTTAACTTGAGGATTAACTTGTAGAATTTATTTCATAATTTCGATGGAATAATCCATTTATCTATCAAAAGTATCAATTTGATAATATTTTCCTTTAATTCTTTTGGAATATTTCAAATTTGAAGATGTTTGATTGAAGCAATTTGATATTCTTCACCATTAAAATCTTGAATAATTAATATCATAATCAAATGAATATAAATGCGTTGAGGATGAAGGGCTATTCCTGTGTGAGGATTTTTATCTAGACAAAGATCTATATAATCTAAACATGATAATATAGAACTTGATACAATCCTAAACCATAATAATAGTCGAAGCTTAGAAAAAGTAAACAATAAAAATCAAGAAGGTATACCTATTATCTGGATAACCATACAAGACCACTAAAACACCTCTTTATAGCTACAAATAGTTGATCAATGGATGCATACTAACTAACCAATGTCTAGAGGTATACAATGTCTAGAGAAAGAGCATGTCTAAATTAAAAACTTGATATTTTTATTAAGATTTTGATAAGTTTGAGAAACTAATACAATCAGCTAAGAATTCGTTTTGCCTTAGTAGTTACATTGAACATATATTATTACATAACTAGTTGAATTGTTTGGACTTGAAATATCTTGAATTTGTGATATCATGGCTGATGTTTCTTGAATTATTGTTCTAAATTAACATGTGCGGACTTGAAATGTTTTGAGTTTGTGACATCATGACTAACACTTCTTGAATTATTGTTCTAAATTGACATGTACGAACTTGAAATGTTTTGAATATGTAACATCATGGTTGACACTCCTTGAATTATTAAAGAGTTATATTCATACAACTAATCCTTAATTAGAAGTTCTCTAACTCATCTAATTAGATATGTCGTAACTCAATTTTGACCTCCATTCAATTATTTTTATCTACTTTGTTTTAAAATATAAAAAATACAAAAAATTCCAAGAAAAATGTTTTTTTTTACACAATTCGACAATTCTTGGTCATTTTGTGATTTTCAACATTTTCATTTATCATTTTCATATTAGGGGATTTTTAAAGATTGAAATATTGAAAAATTTAAAAGAAGTGGAACCATAAAAAACAACAACGATATTTTTCTTTCTCATAACAATAATAGAATATAAAAACCCTTCAATTTGCTTTCTCGTGTTTTTTTTCTCTCATCAAAACAAGCCAAAAAGACACCATTTCAAGCTATTTTTCATGTTGCAAACTTCGTACAAAATATAGCCCCTTGTACCCTTTGTTAGTGTTGTAAAACCAAGTCGAAATGTTTTCTTTCCATCCCATTTTTCTTGCTGCAAACTATGTACAATCTACCATAAAAATACATCCCCCTAGATACTCTTTGTTAGTTCTATAAAATCAAGCTGAAATGTCCCTCTTCAAACTATTTTTCTCACTATAGACCTTGTGATCTATTTTTCTCACTATAGACATTGTGTAGATATAAAGATCTAGAAACCTACAGTCAAACCGATCCTTCCCAATAAAGCTAAATTAATATTTGTGATTGAGCTTTATACAATGATAACCTATATTAAGGCACCAAGACTATAGATATTGAACCCCCACCTAATGCTTATGAAGAGAAGTAAATGAGAAGTATAGATGACGTTACGAAACCTGGTTAATTCTTTGATAAGTCAAGATGAATGTCACAAAAATAATTGATCTTTGATAAGTTCTTGAAAAAATCCTATGAGAAACCAAGAGTAAGAGCAAACTCTCTCACACAATTTTTCTTTTTCTGAATAATCAATCCATCTCTTATTAATTTTTTAAAATTTAAATACAAGCTAAATAACATTATTTATACTAGGCAAAAATGTTTTAAATGATGTTGAAAAAATAATAAAAGAGTTCTAAATAAAATACGAAAAAATATCATAAATCAACTAGAAAACTAATACAATTCTCGCACAATAGCTTATAGACCTTATTGCAAGGCCTTTTCAATGTCCAATTGACATGAAATTCTAACCTAATATAAAATAAGATTTCTAAAAACTTCTGGTAAAATTTTAGTCAAATCCAACGATTAGATTAAAAAGTTATTCTTGATTTTATGAAACTATGCATGAGAAAAGAATAAGCTCAATTTGCATACAAGTAGGAAAATAAGTTGAATTTGGAAGTCTTGTAGGAAATAAGGCCAAAATATCATGAATTAACCCATTGAATGTCTATTTAACCTTTTTAGCTATTGACCTTGTAATAGACCCAATTGACACATGCAATGGATCGTATGGTGTTGTTTGGATCATATTATCCTCACTCTCTTCAAAAGGATTCATCAATGAATTGTTGCCTACATCAAACAAAGAGAGATCCGAAACACTGAAAGTAGCAGTAACATCATATTCACATGGTAGATCCACCTTATATGCATTATCATTAATTCTTTTAAGGAAATGGAATGATCTATCTCCTTTCAGCATCAACTTAGATTTTCTTTGTTCAAGAAATCTTTTTTTTTTCATATATGCACTTAAACTCAACTATCTGGCTAAAAAATAACCCTATTTCACCCTTTATTAGCTTTGAATGCAAATTGCTTATTTTTTTAATTTGTTACCTCATATTCTCATAGAGAGTTTTTACTACCTGTGTTTTTTTATTGCTTTCAAGACTAATCATGTTATCAATAGGTAACAGAAACAAATCTAAAGAAGTCAAAAGATTAAAGCCATACAATATTCCAAAAAAAAAAGAATAATCAGTAGTACACACACTTCTATTATAAGCAAATTTAATAAATAATAGACAATCTTCCTATTTTTTCAAAAAAATTGAATAATAGTTCTTAATAATATAATTAATGTCCAATTATCTATTTTAGTTTGACCATCTGTTTGTGGAAGACAAGTAGTAGAAAATAATAATTTTATTTTTAATTTCCCCATAAAACCTTCCAAAAGTAGTTAAGAAATTTAACATAACAATTAAATACAATGCTTCTAGGTACCCCCATGAAGCCAAACTATCTCCCTAAAGAATAAGTCTGTTATGTTTGTTGCATCATCGATTTTATGACAAGATAAGAAATGTATCATCTTAGAAAACATATCCATAACTATAAAAATAGAATCTCTATCCTTTTTTTACCTAAGCAAACCTAGCATAAAGTAATAGATATATCAACTCAAAGTTTCTTAGACACTAGCAAAAAAGTATATAAACCATAAGGTAAAACTCTAGATTTAGCTTGTCTACATGCTATACATCTATCACAAATTATTTGCATATCACTTTTCATCTTAGGCCAATAAAAGTACTCATATAAAACATCTAAAGTCTTAATAACCTCAAATTGTCCCATTAATCCGCCCCTATGAGCATAATGAACAAGCAATTCAAACATGGAACAATTAGGCACACCTAATCTTTTTCTATAAATAAATATTCATAACCCTATAAAACTTATCAAAAACCGAATGTTCACACGCAACATATACTTGACAAAAATCAATATCCTCAACATATAAATCTTTCACATATTCAAATTCTAATAATTTAGTATTTAAGTTGAAAGAAGTACATATATTCACGATAGTGCATAAACCATTATATTTTTCTTACCTTATTTGTACTTAATCGCATATGGGAAACTTTCAATGAACTCTACCCATTTGACATGATGACGGTTCAACTTTTCTTGGCCTTTAAGATGTTTCAATGACTCATGATTGGTATGGAACACAATTTCTTAGGCCACAAGTAATGTTGTCAACTTTTCAAAGTTCTTACCAAAGCGTAAAGCTCCTTATCATAAGTAGGATAATTCAATATTGAACCATTAAGATTTTCGCTAAAATAAGTTATGGGTTTTTTTTGCTGCTATAAAATAACTTTAATATCTAGTTTTGAGGTATCACATTCAATCTCAAAAGTTTTTGTAAAATTAGGCAATGATAATAATGGAGCCGAAATTAATTTTGCCTTTAATAAACTAAAAGCTTGCACTTGTTCTTTACCTCATTTAAAATCCATAGATTTCTTAACTATCTTAGTTAAAGGTGCAACTAGAGTACTTAAATCCTTAACAAATCTCTTATAAAAACTAGTTAAACCATAAAAACTTATTACCTTGGTTATTGACTTAGGTGTAGGATATTTTTGGATAGCCCTAATCTTTTTATCATTCATCTCAATACCTTTTTCATTAACAATATATCCAAGAAATACAATCTTTTCCATGCAAAAGTTACACCTTTTCAAATTAGCATATAAATATTCTTTTCGCAAAACAATTAATACTTTCCTTAAATGTTATACATGCTCCTCTAAATTCTTATTATAAATCAAAATATCATCAAAATGAACTACAACAAACTTACCTATAAAATTACACAAAACATGGTTTATTAATCTCATAAGAGTACTGGTGCAATAGTAAGTCTAAAAGGCATAACTAACCATTCCTATAAATCATATTTAGTTTTAAAAGTAGTTTTTCATTTATCTCTTTCTTTCATTCTTATTTGATTATATCCATTTTCAAATCAATCTTAGAAAACATGCAAGACCCATGCAATTCATCTAAAATATCATTAATTCTAGTAATTGGGTGTTTATATTTTACCGTAATATCATTGATAACTTGACAATCAACACACATCCTCCAAGTCCCATTATTTTTTGATACTAACAACACTAGAACTGCACATGAACTCATATTCTCTCTTATATACCCTTGTATCATCAGTTCTTCCACTTGCCTTTAAATTTCCTTGTGTCATCGAGATTACTTTTATAGACTAACTGGTTAGGTATGGATGCTCCAGATGTAAGATCAATTAGGTGCTCAATTCCTCTTATAGATGACAACCCATTAGGAGTCTCACAAGAAAGATACCCTTAAAATCCTATAATAAAAAAACACAAACACTAGAAATACAAAGATCAAGGTCATTAGTGTTAAAATATATCTTCTTATACATAAGTAAAATCATAGGTATGTTAGAAAAATAAGCACTCTTAATCTCACTCTTTATGCATAAAAATTAACATGTTTCTTATTTTTTTTCATACCCTTTTCTTCTCTCACCATTCCTTTCTTCTCTCATCTCTCGGCTGAATCCACCCCAATTCCTATTTTAATTGAATCTAACCCTTTTTTTTCTTGACTCATTTTATTTTCACTCTTCATCACATCCTCACATGGTTGATCTTTTTTTTCAACTTCGCTTTCTCCTTTCAATTTTAAATAGTCTTAACACATTTGTTTAGGGAAAAAAGTACTATTGTGAATGTCATACACTTGTCTAGGGGATAATGGTACAAACGTGAATGTCTTTTCATCATTCTCAAGAGAATACATGTTCTTAAGCCCATCATGTTTGGCTTGTTTTGGTCAAATTATCAAGGTCTCCCCAGCAATAAATAAGTAGCATGCATAGATACAACATCACACGACATCTCATCCTTATATTTTTTTTTTTAAAAAAGCTATTTAGTAACTCTTACTTCTCCATGATTATTGAACCATTGAAGTCTATAAGGCTTTTCATGTTTAATAGTGTCCAGACTTAATCTTCTAGCAAGTGTAGTACTAGCAACATTGACATAATTTCCACTATCAATAATCACACTACATACCTTATTATTTATGTGAAATCTAATATGAAATATGTTCTCCCTTTATTACTCTACATTATCCTCCTCAATCTAAATATTAAGTGTTATCATAATCACCAAAACCTCCCTATCAATTACATACTTAACATAACTACAGTGTTTAAGTGGTGACATCTCATCTTCCTTAAATTTTTCACTTTTAGATTTAATCCCCTCATGCTCCCTCATAATTATAATCCTTTTGTTTGGACATCGTGAAACTATATGTCCACTCCCCGAACATTTGAAACACTTAATATCAAGGTTATGATTAGATGAGATCTCGACTTTATCTTTTATTTTAGTGGCCGAATCTTTCTCTCAAGCCTTAGATGTTTTAGCTTTATTGCCTACAGTATTCGGCCTTGATTTGACAACCCCCTATCTCTTATAATTTGGCCTATAAACTGAAAAAGGACTCGAACTACCTTCTTAACATGTACTACTACCCTTTCTCTTTAATTACCTATCTATCTTGATAGCTGATTAGTACTTAAAAGTGCATTTTTATCAAGGTTTTATATCATCATTTTGCACTTGAAGTATCAATAACTCCTTAACTAAAGCATGTTTTATAATAACATATCTAATAATATAAGATACCTTTAATTTATGGTAAATGTTCATCTTAAATGCAGGCCTATCACATAAATGAAAGAATTGATTGATGAGTTGAAGTACTGAAATTGAAAGGACAAAGAGATGGCCAAACTTAGAAAAGAGATGTTGGTGCAGTCCAAACTGGAATACTGTTCGGTAATCGGGTCATATCTGAAGCTGTAGATCTCAGATTTAGGTCTGTCTTATATGGATGGAAAGCTAAGACATAGGCCTACAAATTTTATGAGGAGCCCAAGATTTAAAAAGGCCGTTTTCAAGTCCAAATTGTAGCAACAACAAAGAAGTCCGAATCTGTCCTGCAGCCCAGACACTGTTCAGTGTTCAGCCCATATCTTGAGTTTTAGAAGTCCAAATGATCTCAAATTTTTACCCTGGAAAGCTGAGACAATTGCCTAGAACTTTCATGATTTAAGTCTGTTCAAATTATGACGTTATCAATGACGGTTTTGGCAGACAAGAAGATAAGAATTGTCACAAAGTCAAGATGTGGCCACTCACTCATCAATTAGTCAACAAATTAATAGTTCCGAATTTTGGCCTATAAAAGGAGGCATTTGCCATGTATTTAGGCATCTTGGTGTTCAGATCAAGATCATCCTCTTGCTCTCTCTCTTTATATTTTGTAATGCTTAAGTTTTGTTTATATTAATTTCTTGCTTATGCTTTTCATTTCCTTTCCTTGTTTATTTATGTTTCTCTCTTTCAT
>Ga0307515_10015401_pt1 | contig 14090 bp, 12 predicted proteins | sample 17_EM_MG_FD_194513 | JGI IMG/M metagenome (GOLD analysis project Ga0307515, IMG submission 194513) | Populus trichocarpa ectomycorrhiza microbial communities from riparian zone in the Pacific Northwest, United States - 17_EM | ecosystem: Host-associated > Plants > Roots > Unclassified | place...
AATTCAACAGCAAGTACTTGGACAAGCTCGCTGTTCTCAAGGTTAACGGAGGTTTGGGTACATCGATGGGTGTGTTCCAATTACGTCATGGGTAGCGGACCGCTGATCATGATCAGGTATGACCGGAGCTAAATCCGCTCTTGAAGTCAAGGATGACATGACTTTCCTGGATCTGACTGTACGCCAGATCGAGCATCTCAACACCACCCATAAAGTCGACGTTCCTTTGATCCTTATGACCTCTTTCAACACACACGAAGATACCTTGCGGATCATCAAGAAGTACGCGAACCAGCAACTCCGCATCACTACCTTCAATCAATCTCGTTACCCGCGTATCCTCAAAGAGGGACTACTTCCAGCTCCCACGGCAGCCGCCGACGACAAGGACAAATGGTACCCGCCTGGTCACGGTGGTAATGCGACGCGCTAACCTCATATGGTGCACGCTCGCTGACTATTCTCAGACCTTTACAACGCTTTGTTGCACAGCGGCGTATTGGATCAGCTCATCGCTGAAGGCAAGGAATATCTTTTTGTGTCCAACTCCGACAACCTTGGCGCCGTGTTAGTGATAATGGTTACGTTCCTTTCTCGCAGAGATTAACCAGGACGAACAGGGTGGACCAAGCAATTCTCGAACACATGATCCAGACTGAAGCTGAGTTTATCATGGAGGTAACGGATAAGACGAAGGCCGATGTCAAGGTAGTGGCACCTACTTTCTCAGCGGCTCGAGGGTTCACAGCGTGAAAGGGAGGCACCTTGATCGATTACGATGGCCAAATCAGGCTTCTTGAAATTGCACAAGTACCATCTGACCACGTTGAAGACTTCAAGTCAGGTGTGTTTCTCCTCCGTGCCCCCAGAGCATGTCTTGACTGAATGATCGAATTGTAGTTCGTAAATTCAAGATTTTCAACACCAACAACTTATGGATCAACCTCAAAGGTAACCTGCTGGTCGCACGTACATGCCCCCCGGTTCTCTGACGCTCCGAGGGACAGCGTTGAAGCGAGTTATGGACAGTGAAGGAATGGATTTGGAAATTATTATCAACCCCAAGGTTGCGAGTGACGGACAAGCGGTCATTCAGGTGCCAAATTTATCTTATCGTCAACTGCGGCCCACCCCTGATAGCCAATTCACAGTTAGAGACAGCCGCCGGAGCAGCGATTAAACACTTCAAAGGTACGAACCTTCCCACCGCCATCATAGTCACAACCGACACCTAGACCACAGGACACGGTGTCAACGTTCCCCGTAGTCGCTTCCTGCCCGTGAAGAGCTGTTCCGATCTTCTGCTCATCAAGAGTGACATTTACTCCCTCGAGCATGGAAATCTCGTCCTCAACCAATTGAGGGTCTTCGACACCATCCCTGTCATCAAACTCAGCGACCACTTCAAAAAGGTGCGTTTTTTTGGTACGCCAGAAAATCCCTTTCTAATATTCCTGCAGATCGGCCAGTTCCAGAAGAGATTCAAGAAGATCCCGCACATTATTGAGTTGGACCACTTGACTGTCTCTGGCGACGTCTACTTTGGCCGAAACATAACGCTTCGTGGAACTGTCATCGGTAAATATTCTACATGTTCAAGACGCTTCCGGGTTCTGACTCGAACTTTCAGTCGTTGCAAATGAAGGACAGAGGATCGACATCCCTGATGGTTGTATCCTCGAGAACAGTGAGTGATCCTTGGAAGATATGTAGTTCACCTTCGCTTACGCGACCGTTCAGGGTTGTTGTCCGGTAACCTCAATATGACCGTACGTTTCTCATCCCTGCCTAACGTACTATCTCTGACCTCGCTTCCAGGAATTGTGATGCGCTTGTATCATTATCAAAGTAAATCATCGTAGAGAAGTTCCCATCACGACAGAATAGAACGTGCTTTGTACACTACACAACCGTCCAACTTGAGCCGGCGGGGGCACATTAAACACGCGTGTGCGACCTCCCCCACCCGATGAATCACCTTCCTCCCGACCGGATGTTGTCACGAGTGCTTGCATGGGAAAGAGTATGTAAAAGTCGAACGATGGAGCAGTGTGGTTGTTCCGGGTCTTGCGTCAGTTGACCTGCGGGTGGTGAGGGCGAGACCCGTGAGAATGACGCTATGCGGCGCTTTTTTGCCCGGCCACAGATAATCGCTTCGGCTCCACTCAGACCTCAAACCACCATGTCCGAACATAAGCGTAACATCCATCTCCCTCGCCACAGATCGAATACCCAGTGCTGACCATATTCTTTGATCTACAGGTTTTATCGTAGTTTTCAAGGACAGCGCCACCAAAGAGCAGGTTCAGAAATATGCAGATAATCTCCACACGGGTGGTATGTCCCTCGTACTCTGCGAGACGAGTCCACTGTACTTATAACACACTAAACGCAGGAGGCAAAGTGACGAATATGTACCCCGATGTGATAATGAAGGTGCGTCGCAGCGGATCCCGTACGATCTCTGTCAAGGATGTTCACACTTTCCGCCAGGGATTCGCCGCCCACATCCCAGAAAGTCACTTCCAGAGCCTACAGGGTGACGATCTCATCTCATACATTGGTTGGTGTCTCGTTGTATCACTACACGCCGCTTCTGATGCAATCGCTTTATAAGAACCGGATGGCGTGGCCACCACCCAGCGATCGTAGTAACGAGAAATACAGCAAGCTCCTCGTGCGCAATGTGTTCGTAATGATATGTATAATATTCGTGGCGTGTGCAGTGTTACCCAACAAAGTCCAAATTACAAATCAACTATGACTACTCGTGGAACGTGTCATACTAAGGTCGTGAAGGAAAAAGAAAGTAATAGACGGAGATCGGTCACGCCTGCAGCTGAATTTCAGCGAGAGGGAGGCTGCGTAGGGTTGGCGGGGTGATAGTTACACTAGGGGGCGATACAGCCCCGTCGTCAGCACCTATGTTGTCCGGTTCCGACGATGAGGGAGCTGGGACGAGGTTATCGTGGGGCGAAACAGGAGGCAAATCCCCAGAAGGTTGACCCGACCCATCTTCTGGCTTCTCGCGTGGCGGAACTTGTTCAAGGGGACCGGTCTTATGGATGGGAATCAGTTTCGGCGTACCGGGAGGGAGGTCAAAATCCCAAGAACGAGGGACAAGAGCAGCAGGCATGATCCTGTACACGCGTTCGTTAACATCTGTGCAGGACTAGTTGTGGTAGAGTGTTACCAAGTGGCTGCGCACACGACACCCAGCCCTTTATCCTGCCCCTGAATCGTATTGAACTCGAACTCGAGGAATTGGGAGATGTACCGGACGAAGGGGAGAATTTCTCGCACGCCGTTGTTAACGGTCGCCATCGCGGTGAGGAAGTTGACGACAGTCTTCGAGATCGACTGTGCTCTCTGCGTACTTGTGATCAATAATTGTAAAAGGCGAAAGACGAAAACAGGACCAACCCGTAGGTACGCCAACGTGGGAGGCGGCAACACAAGCTCGAAGCCCCACCAATCTACACACAAGGTCAGGTGGTCCTCATATAAGCTTCGGTTATACATACAAGTGAGAACCGACATCCTGTCTATCGGAGGGTATACACCTGAGAAGCGTCAGATGAGGAGAACGAGAGTGTGTGAGTGATCAACTCGCCTTTGTGGTCAGGCAGCAACGTTTGGCCAGTGACATACCCAAGGGACATCAATTGAGGGGTAATAAGTTTGATGCCTGTGAGGACCGTCTCTGCTGTTGGAACAGCACCGGCGAGGACACCCTGGGCGGTAGTAGGCTGTCCGAATCCAAAGTCGATGCCAACAAGGTCCACGATATCCAAATTTCCAAGTATCGAACTAACGCTGTCCACGTTCGCCGTTACGACGGACTCGGCGAAGAGGTTCACAGTTTCCGAGGGTACATCAGGTTTCAGCTGGGCGAAGTACTGCTTCTCGACGTCCTCATCGGGCTTGTCCAAGCATACAGCATGGATTGGACCGCGGCGCTTGCCTGCAGCAGTGGGCTGATTGGGTATGTCGGCGACCGGCAACGACGCAGATGTACCGGTAACGAGGTCTAAGTTCCGGAGCTGGGAGATCACTTTGTTTGCAGACTTGGGCTTTGCTAGCTCAGATTTGACCTTGTTCAGTTGAACTTTGGACAACGCCTGTGGCTTCTTGGAAGCGAGAGAGATCGAATTAGGTCCAATGATAAGTGCGCGAACTATCTCTGCGGATTCCTTGGCACGTTTCTCCGACTTGGGAAGGGATCCGGAGTGTGAACGGATCGCACGTTTGAAGTCGTAAAGGACGCCATGCTTCTTCTGCTGGACGTGGACTGCGTCTAACATAGGCTTGTGCTGGTGGTGGTTTGTTGAACGTCGTAGTAAAGAGAGACTGGAACGAATAGATGTCTTGCGTGAACGGGGTTCTGGTACTTCGAGGGTTGTCGGCTTCGTGGAAGTCGCAGCTGTAGGTTGTTGAGTGTCTGGTGAAAGAGTGGTCGACTGCGTCTCTTCCGTTGGCTGGATAGAGTTGTCTCGCTGAGGCACAGTATTAATATCGTCTCCGGTGGTTGAGTGGGGTTCCACGGGTAGAGGGAGCTCTGAGAGAGACAAAGAGGGATCGGCTGGAGCATCTGAGGACGAGCTATCTGGTGCCTCTGAGGTAGTAACGACCGTTTTGGAAGTAGACCAGAACGTAAGCGAGAACATGGCTGGCTCTGCTGGTTCTGGAGACCTCTGAGGAATTGGTCGCCATCACCTATGATTCAGAAATTGTAGATAAATCGCGTACCTCGGACCGCGGGGAGAGGTCTAGGATCCAGTCGCGTCAGATGAACGTGTGTAACCAATCTCGATCAGTTCTCCGCTGGCTCTCCATTCCGCTGCCAGCAATAATACGCACAGAATCCTCAGGCATGGTACCCCTTCATTCTTCCCCCCCCCTATTACTCACGAAATATTACAGTCGCTATGCAAAAACCTTCGTCGGCCCACGCGCTTTCCTTGGGCACCCTCGGACCAATATTCGAGTTCGCCGTTAACGCCGGCCAGACTCCGGAAGAGACCACCAGGACCCCTTTGGCTCTTTCCCAAGTATGCACCACATGGAGGCAGTCTGCTCTGAGACACGCTCCGTTATGGACGAACGTTCTGCTGGGTGTACGGAGCAACCAATCCCCGGAACGAGCCACCGAATTCCTGGTTCGTTCCAAAACCCTCCCCGTCTGCGTAACGCTCGACATGCAGGGGGCACGAGAGGGACCCCCCGGACTGAAAGAACGAGTTCTTTTTCTTGCCCCCCACGCACATAGGCTGCGCGCTCTCCGCATACAAGGAACAACTACTGTCGTGCCTATCCATAACTTCCTCCACGACCTCGATTTTTCCTTTACCGATTTGAAAGACTTCGAAATTACGTGGGGGAAACCCACCATGCAGCTCGCGCAGCACTTTCCCGTCATCTTTGGGGACAAGGTTCCAAAGGATTTGCTTCCCTACCAACTCAACCTCTCCCCTCACGAAAAGTTCTCCAGCCTCACGCGGTTTGCCTTGAAAGCCCACGAACACCGCCTCGAGATCAAGATGGACCAGTTATTGGAGATCCTGGGTGGTAGTCCCGCGTTACAACACTTAGAATTGGAGGGCTTCTACTTCGATTTTGAAGACGAAGAGTTCTATGACGACGACGACGATCCAGACTCTGAAAAGACCATTCTCCAACTTCCCCACCTTCGGTTCCTATCGCTCAGGCAGTGCTCATCTGGGGCTTTCCTCCCAAGAATCAACGCATCGGCGACCACAAACGTTGTGATGGCGGCGAACGATCCCTTCATGCTTGATGACGACGACATCCATGCCGAGACACCGACGATCCTCTATGCACTTCCTCCCCGCTTCGAAGAACTTTCGTTCATCGGGAAGTTCCAGACCCTCGACTTCGAAATCCGAGACTCCGGCATGACTCTCCGCGCCTCCCAATCCAGCGGCCAGTACTTGCTAATTGAACAGGTCCCTGACCCGGGCGCTATCTACGATGCCACGATCGAAGAGATGATTTTGCCATCCGCGACTAGCTTCGCCAACCCTGCTCTTGGACCGGTGACAACCCTCAAGGCGAGTAATCGGCTCTCCGAATCGAAACGAGGCATCCTCCGGGACGCCGACGGCTACGAAACGAACAATTGGTTGTTGAGCATGTCCGATTTGGAGAAGCTCGAAATTCTCCACTTCCCCCTCAATTTTCTCGAAGGTTTCGCCGGGGACGAGGCTCAAGGGAAATTGCCTCTGGCGGTGAAGGATGTTACCCTTATCCTGTATCCCGATGAGTGCGGGGACTTTGGGGAGCTTAAAGCTTGGGTAAAAGCCCGGGCGGAAGCCCAACTGCCATTCGAAAAACTTGAAGTTTCTCTCGATTATTTGGCAACCACTGCACCACCGGTGGACGGGGGATTTGTCGACTCCTTGCGCTCTTCGTTGGCCGAACATGTAAAGGACGTCGTTGTGCAAGTGTTGCGCTCGCCCGAGTGAATATGAGCTGTCTTTGCCGTCGGATTTTATTTACCAGTATATAGATGCTCTTGTAATGCCAATCATATTTCTTGCTTCCGATTTCTTCGTGCACAGGTCATCAGAGGAACTGCCGGATGCAGGGCGGGTATATCCGAGCCTCGTATGATCTTACCTCACAGGTCACTCGAAACACTGCAGGATTACAATGCTCTTATTATCGACTGTGAGCTTCAACTATGCACACTTACGCGCAACAGATTTCGAATGCGGGCTCGCCAGCGGCCAACATACATGCAGATAGTCTCAATGTGACGTCTGGATCTCTTCCATAAGCCCATTCAAGCACCGAGCCACGGCACCTGCTGCCTCCTCTACTAGTGCTCTGTCCTCGCCCTTGACCCGATCTAGAGTCCTCTTGAACTTATCCGGGTGCCACAGTTTCAGCGCAGCTCGGATCCTGTCCTTGTCTGAAACGTCCTTTGAGTGGTGTTGCGAGAGGAGGAACTCTCGGATGTTATCCTTTGTGATCCCCGTCGTGTTCGTAGGCCGTGCTACGGTTGGCCAGGGTATCGTCGCGAAGGATAGTCGCCCTTCTGGGTTCCTCGATATTCTTGCCCATTGCTCTTCATACACCTTCCGAGCCTTGACCACCGCCCTCACCTTCCGGTGTCTCTCCTCGTGCTCCTTCTTCCGCTTCTCGGCCTCTCGCTGAAGCAGTTTAGCTGTCTCGGCTTCCCTCCTTGCTTTCCTCCTTGCCCTCCTAGCGCTAGTTTCTCGTGCCTCTTCCAACCAACTCTCTGTATCCATCTCCATCTCCATCTCGAAGCACCGGTGCATGTCATCCAGAGCGTACGACACCTGGTCCCTCACGAATCGTTGCTGCTGCCTCAGCACCCACTCGACAGTTTCCTGGTTCTGCCTCATCATCTCCTCGATCTGATGCTCCTGAACCCACGAAAAGGCGTAAGCCACGTCCTGCCAGGGACTAGTGTAATCGATGTAATGCTCGTTGGAGGCATTGGGTATAGGGTGATGCTTCTGTGATGAGGCAGTGGGATCGTAGAGGTAGTAATAGGAGTAGGATCGTTCCGCCTCTCCGGGGATATGGGAACGAGAATCTGGGGACCTGGTCGTTTCCGGAACGGGGGACATTATTGGGACGGAGAGTCCAAATACGTTAGGTGGTCGATGAAGGGAGGGGGGCGAAAGGGAATGCAAGGCCGTGTTCTTCCGAGGTTGTGAGGTTGAGGTCTTGGAGCCACCTCTGCCACCACGCCTGGGACATCCTTATCAGAGCGAACGAGGGGTCAAGATTCAATGTCCAGGGACCGCGAGGTCTCCAAACCCCCTCCAACACAAAGCGGAAACCCCTCATGTCGGGATGCAGTCCTGCCTCGAGGCGTGCCTCGCGAGACCAACACACATTCTCTTTCGGATGCGCAGGTCAACGTTTTATAATGAGCCAATCTGCCGGGCCCCTCGATCCATTTTGATTCTCCAGCATGTTTCCGGGCACAAATCCACGCCACAGGCGTCCCTCGCTCTGACACAAAATCTAATGAGTATTCGCGTTGGGTGTTCATGTGGGACTCGTACGGGCTGTGGTGTGGTTTATATATTACGTACATTGGGTATGAAGAGATCATGATCATCGATAGTTCCTTTCAGGAGACCCTGTCGCGTTGGTATACTCAGACAGGGGAAATCTCCACGTTTACCATCTCCCTTTGTATCGGGGCAATCGATAGATTCTCGATAGATGGGTGCTTTTCAATCGTCCGCACCCTTACCGGCCAACGGACCTGTATAGAAACGGAGTATACTAACCCCGCCCTGATAAGACCAGGGTGAACGTGGCCCCTGAATGGGATGCCGTGAACCCCACCTTTCAAAATCGTGAAGGAAAGATGGCGAAAACTGGTGATCCGGCGGCCCCCAGCGGTCAAGCTTCAACCTTATCACCATGATAAACCTCCCCAGCCCGATCGTGATTGACGAGATCGCTCGTTCACCCAGAGCTCAGCACAGGACTTCCGCCTCACAATCCACGAGCACTCGATGCCAGTAGTTGGGCTGTCGGACCCCAAAAACTCAGAAACCGTGTGCTCTGTGCAAGAGCAAAGAGTCTCCACACAACATCACCACAGCGCTTCTACAGAGGTGAAAGATTGAAGGTATCAGAACAACGGAAGCCAATCCAGATACCTTATGAAGTGCCTGGTGGGCGGTTGGAGCCTTGCATAGTCTAAGAAGCACCCCGGAGCATGCGAGGGGGGATGTGATGAGAAACCCTCGGGGCCAAGTTCTTGGGCATGAAGCGATGGGAGTGGCTATCAGAGGATAGGCCATCCAGATAGCCCGATTACCGGGGGTGCAGGGAGGAAACGTTCCCGTAGGGAGGCAGCGAGTTGTGGTTCCATGGTTGTGCTAGTGCGTTTTCGGTTACACAGCCACGGTTAACTCCGATGGCGAACCGGTTCGCTGTCCACGACCGCGCGGAAATGCGTACCTTGGACAGGTCCTCCATATGTCTCGGGAGGACATGAAGGAGTCAAGATCGTAACGTAAAAGGGTTACGGGAGAGTCGAATCTATAGGTGGACAGTGGGTTCCTTCGGATATAATCACCTACGGGCTTTCCAGCCGGTATCCAGTCTATCTAACAGAGCCTGAACCTCTCGTACACCGGCTTTCCGGTCCTTTCTCGCCTGTTCCCACTCGCTTTCTGCGTGAATGGCGTCCAGACGCAGAAGGGATTGAAGGAGCAGCTCCCCCAACTTCTTGTGCTCTTTATCAGGGTTGTCCCCAGGAGCGATCGTCCGATTCGATAACGAGTCCAAGAACTTGTCAACGGAAGGGAGCAGTTCTGTTCGGACCTTGTCAAGTTCGGAGTCAATCTGAGTGATGACGTGCTTTTCTGTCTTGCGTTCTGGAGCGGTGCTAACTTGCTCCGGGCCGCCTACGACTGCGATGTTCGACTTATTCTTGAGTCCGTATGATGAAACTGGAGCGATGACATGAGCAAACACGTCACTAGGTAAGCTACGATGCCACAAACTCGGGGCGCCATCGTCCTTCATCACTGCACCGGCGTGGATTAGTTTGAATGAAGAATGAGGAAGGTGCGTATGATCGGCGATTTGCTTGCGGATGACGGCGAGCTTGGTCTCCGGAGGAGGCAAAGGGAATTGGAGCCTGTGAAGAGAAGGAGCAGATGGTCAGCGACCGCTGCGAATGGAAGGCACACATTGCACCGACTTTTCCCTGCCCCACTTGACGGTGTAGCTCATCGGGGTCGTCCTAGAAGCCTTGGTATACACTACACGTATGAGCACAGCGAGCAGCAGTGGGATCACTAGGGAAGGAACGTGAAAATTCGGAAATCTAGTCATCTTGAACTTTTGATGGAGGGGGACGCACCTGCGTAGACTGGAGAGAAAGAGTGATCCAGGGTGTTTACGTGCCGACCCTACGGGGGAGGGTGCAGGGGTGTCGCGGGATAAGAATAAGGAGTTGTAACCGTGGGAAACGACTGGATTGAAAGTTTGTGATGACGTCAACCGAGGTTAGAGCTTTTCTTATCCTAGACTACAATCCGAGATGTAACCAGATCAGAACGTGGGTAAATAAATAAGTACGACGGAGGTTGACTGCGGCTTGAGGTTTCCTGCTCTTTTCAGTGTCCGGTTCACCTCGGTCGCTCTCGCATATTCTCACCCCTCTCGACTCGACATTCGGCACGCGGTCTTTCCCCCTCCGTCATTTCCTCCCTCTCCCGCGACCTCCCAAACGATGACTGACAAACCAGATTCCACGATCTCAAGACCTCCCCCGGTTCCGCTCCCGTCGAGGATCGTGCCAACACCGAGGGGTGTAAGTGGCCTTCTCAACCGAGGCACAGGGTCCACTCCGATTCCCCCATCTTTGCAGGCAAAAATGGCGGCCGTACGTACATTCATGTGCGCATCATTACTTGCTTAACATTCGTATCTACCTCCAGATGGCGAATCGAAGTTCCCTCTCAGCAGATTCCGCGACTAACGCCTTGCAGAGGACAACACTGAACGACCCCCGATTGCCACCTTCGTTTACACCTACCCAAAGCATGCGTCCGCCTCCCTCGCGACGACCTAAGCCAGGTTTGAAGCTGAGTAACTTGGATAACCCCCTGACGTCGATCGGAGGAGGAACAACCGGTGCCGGCCTCGGTGCGAGTCGGCCATCCTTTTCAATCGATACTAGCCTGCCGAAGCGACAGGCTCACAATTTTGGGACGCCTTTTTCAAACTTTGGCAAGATTGTGTAAGTATCTCCGATATTGACCGTCAGTCGTCCATTTTGATCACGAGACACCAGTGACCCTTCGGGCGCGCTGAGTTTCAGTGGGAAAGCCGTCCTTCATGCATCTGGTGTCGATTTCTCAAGCGGTTCATCATATACCATCAACATGGACCAGTTGCAACTGTTCGAGGATCTCGGCAAAGGAACGTACGGCGTAGTAAAACGCGTATTGCACAAGCCGACGAATGTGGCCATGGCAATGAAAGTGCGTATTTCCAACATGATTTCCTGTCTATCCTAAATCTTGGTCCCACCAGGAAATTCGTCTCGAGCTCGATCAGGCCAAGTTGAACGCCATAATAATGGAATTAGACATTCTCCATCGTGCGGTTGCTCCAGAAATCGTCGAATTTTACGGAGCCTTCTTCATAGAGTCTTGCGTCTATTACTGCATGGAGCTCATGGACGCCGGAAGTCTGGACAAGCTCCAGGGTGCTGGGGTGCCGGAAGACGTACTCGCTCGGATAACGGCTAGCGTCGTGCGAGGTCTTCGCTTCCTCAAGGACGAACTGCAGATCATCCACCGAGATGTGAAACCCACAAATGTTCTGGTAAACACACAAGGGCAGATCAAGCTGTGCGATTTCGGTGTTTCAGGGCAGCTGGAGAAATCCCTGGCCAAAACCAACATTGGTTGCCAGAGCTATATGGCGGTAAGCTATTTCAGTCATGTTGTACGTCACTATTGACTAATGGGTTGACCCACCGCAGCCTGAGCGCATCAAAGGAGAGTCGCAAAACAATATCGGGACTTACACCGTCTCCTCAGACGTGTGGTCTGTTGGGCTGACAGTGATCGAAATCGCCTTGGGTCATTACCCATATCCTCCAGAGACTTACGCGAACGTCTTCGCACAGCTGACAGCGATCGTTCATGGCGATCCTCCCGAATTACCCGACAGGTACTCGGACGTGGCCAAGGATTTCGCTTCAAGATGTCTGCAAAAGAATCCTCAAAGTAGGGCCAACTATTCAGAGCTGCTGGTGAGTGATAATCCACCCCCAAAATTCGTAACAGGAAACCAACAAGACTTTAGGAGCACCAATGGCTTGTAGAAGATACAACCAGGGCTGTGGATATGATTGGATGGGTGGCGAAGGCCATGGAGTGGAAACGACAGCAACGGAACCACAAGCCGGGGGAAGCCGACTAACGGTCCGTGATATGCCCCACACTGCCACCATACCCTTTCCGCCTGTTCGTCGTTCGTTTTTAATGGTCGACGGGGATTTTACACTTCCGAACCCTACATCTCGGTTGCTTGTCGAACTGTTATCTATCCGCCCCATCAATTCAGCCTTACCTTCAATTTAATCATACACCATCCACCCATCAGTCGTACACCACTATCTCAGCATGCTCACCCCTTCCTGTTTTCCGCGGTTTTTGTTGGCTTTTCCTGTTTTATTTGGGAAGCATTTTTTTTATCGTATCGGTATTTTACATTAGCCCCCCAGGTTTCACCTATTTCACACGTCCCCTCTTCTCAGCCCTTCCCCCATCTTTTTTTTGCTTCCCTTGACTTTCCGCACATCACATGTGGGGTCGTGTGGTTTCGGCCGCGTGTCGAACTTATTTGGGTGGAGACCATTAAACGCACCGCTCGACTCATCGATGTATTAGCAATCTCTCCGCGTTAACACTGCCTGTATGTATGTAACTCGGTCTAGAGTAAATATCTTTTTAAAACCCGTTCATTCTCGCGTGCGCTACCCAGGTACCACCGAGAGGGTTAAGCGCCGCATGTGCCGATCACCGTCTCCTCGTTCCTGACCATCATCTTCGTTGTCTGCTTCGGAGGTTATGCTGTATAACTATGTGGACACGAGCCTGGATGACAATCTCGTGAGTGGGGTTTGTACCTCATTGCTAATTCAGCGATTACTCAACGTAGAACAACTGTTGGCTCGGTTCCAGATATGTTGCATTTGCCGGTCAGATCACTGCCACTGCATTCGAGACGTTGTGCCGCGAGGATTAATGCCTCCAATTTCCAATACAGGACCCCGTTCAACGAACCGGTGACGACTCGGACGTGCTTTCACACATTCTGTCAAGAGTGCATCTTACAAGCTCTGGGCGTGTCGAACCATTGTCCGATCGACCGGTCACCGCTCTCAGTCGAGCTCCTGGGTCAGGCAGACCCGATTGTACGGCATGTACGTGATATAAATCGCATTCGAGTGCTTTGCTGGTGGGACTGAGCGGGACACCGGTGTAGATCGTGGAGGAGTTGGCCGTGAGGTGTCCTCACCGGGACGTTGGCTGCGAGCATACTGGAGAGAGGAATCTCCTAGAATCGCACCTTAAGCTGCAGTGCCCATACGTTCAAATACCCTGCCCGTGTTCCGACGAGGGCTGTCAGCGAACTGTGGCCAGGAGAGACGCCGCAGGAGGGAAACCAGCCGTTCACCAGGATCTCGGCCCAGAGGTACGACCCTTCTATCATTCACTCGTCGCAAGATAGCCTCACTCTGTATATGCACCTCCCAGTCAGACGACGTTCATACTACAGCATGCGAGTCCTGTGAGAAGGAATTCCCTAGCGTCCCGGCCATGAAGGACCACCTAGCCAACTCCTGCCTGGAGAAGATCGTCCCTTGTAGACAGGCGGGAAATGGCTGCGCGTGGAAAGGGAGAAGGGTATCACTCGAGACCCACGTCGACAACTGCCCGTATGAATCCATAAAGGGGTTCTTCGCTATCCACGGTACCCAAATGGCGCAGCTTTCGAAGGAAAACGATCGCTTGCGGCGTAGGACCGACGAATTGGAGGGTATAATTCGGATTCTCGGACAAGAACTCGAATGGGCAAAGCTCGCATTGGGGCCCTGGTACCGCGCAATATATCCCCAGCGACCGTCTATATCGGCCAACTGTACTCAACGCCCCAGTGACGAGGGGGGTGCTGGTGCCGGGCCCGGGCTGAGTCAAGTTGGGCAGATACTCTTACAAGATATGGACCCGACCGGTGGTACTTCTCTTCCAGAACCGAGGGTAGAGAATGGCGCCACAGAAACTTTCGATTTCTTCGATCCGTTCTCATTTATCAGCCAGAGACAGGACCGCGTCTCCAGCAACGCACCGACCACTACGAACGCTACCAATACCGGTACCAATACCAGTGGTCGTGCGATTGAATCGCACGGTGTTCGCGATCCCAGCAGGGATGCGGCCTCCGGCTCTGGCCCATCTGGTCCCGGTCCCTCGAATGGTCCAGGATCAATTCACTACGCCACTATGACCGCATTATCACCCGGGGCGGACAATTCACAATCAATG
>Ga0307515_10015402_pt1 | contig 14090 bp, 10 predicted proteins | sample 17_EM_MG_FD_194513 | JGI IMG/M metagenome (GOLD analysis project Ga0307515, IMG submission 194513) | Populus trichocarpa ectomycorrhiza microbial communities from riparian zone in the Pacific Northwest, United States - 17_EM | ecosystem: Host-associated > Plants > Roots > Unclassified | place...
TTGTGTCTATTGTCAATATTTATAGGTTTGAAAAATTTGGGTAGTCTCCAGTGTAGGAGAGGTGCTGCTGAATTTTTTTTTTAACAATCGAATTTAATTATGTAATTATTCGTATAAAATTGTGTAGATACGTAGAACGAAATCAACAGTTCGACGCTCACATAGGGTCACAATTAGTTCTTCTAGCAGCGAGAATGACATGTCCTTAGGTGCCAATCAAGAAGAGGCACCTGCACCGTCTACCGATGCTGCCTCTTCCAGCACAGTTTCATAGAGCAGAGACAATATGCCTTCACAACGAAATCAATTCACTTGCAAGTACGAGGCATAGTGGAAGGACGACCTTTCAATGTAAGTTTGTTTCGGTTTTAGTTTTTTAATTATTTATTATAACATAATTTATGAAAAACTAATCAATATTCATTAATTTAATTTATGTTCAGGTTCACAAACATTGAGGTCGCCCGAGTAATATCATCGGCGTTTAAATCGTCGATAGAGATTCCATTATTTCAATGGAGTCAAGTATCTAGACATCCTGAATGGATACCGAATATCGATGCATGGTTTGACAAATTTGAGGTTGGTGTTAATTTCTAATTTCCAGCTTATTCTTAATAAATCATTAATATAACTGTAAATAAATTATTATTTTTATTTTAAATAAATTACTTATAAACAACACAAATTCGACTGGGACAGCGCGTATGATAATGTTGTGAGGAGGGTGTGAGAAAATCACGTGGCAACTAGGTAACATCGAAAACAATATGATATATTTGTTTTTAAAAAATTTATGTTTTAAAATCTAATTTGTCACCATGGAAGTAAGTTGCGTGATTTTTGGTATGAAGCACAAAAAAAGACAAAAACAAACGCGAGAGATAAAGGTCTCCAAGGCTGGAACGACGTGGTGGTTTGGAGGGATTTCAAACCGCTACACATCCCTAAAGATATTTGGCCACAATATATTGAGCACGTGATGTTTGAGTGGTTCACACGACGTTCACAGTCTAGTGCTGGCAACCAGAATTGACAAATTCATGGTTCGCTGACAACGCACACCGGCGACTTCATTCTTTTTGTTGCACATACGAAACAGATGGTAAAATTAAATTAAATGAAATATATCGTTAAATAATTTGTTGTTACTTAATTAATTTTTTTTCTTACATGCTACGTCTCTTGGACGTGAGCTGAGTCCAATGGAGCTGTTTGTAGAGACGCACATGCGGAGTCAAGACCGCCAAAAGGGGGTGCAACAGTTCGTTGACAACCACACTCAACACTTTGTGGTATGTTCGTTCAACCATTTTATTTTGTAAGTTATTATTTTTATTGAATTGAATATGATGATTTCTTTTTTCATTTTCAAGAAACCTATAATAGCCGGTTAAGAGAGAGAGATATGGGGACGATCCTTCGACCCATCCAGATTTTGATCTAAATTTGTGGATGGAGGTAGGATCGTCTGGTGGACCCGATAAAAATCGGGTGTACGGGCTCTCAAACACTACGGCCAAGAACTTGCGGGCGACCCGTATTATCTCAACCGTTGGGAGCTCCCAATCAGTATCAAACACTCAATCTAATGAGTTTGTGGCCTTGCAGCAACACACGGCTCATCTCCCCGAAAAATACAAGCAACTATCGGTGAATTATAAACAAAACACGGCTCACACGACTCATCTCACCGATAAATACGAGCAACTCTCGGCGAAGTTTGAACAACTTCGCCAAATGGTCATGAACTTGACATCATAGAGTGGTGATACATGTGCACCCCCTTTTTGGCCGTATGGTTCCAGGAACAACCAACCTCCTCCTCCTCCTCATCCTCCAGCTCCGCCATTGTGCTAATTTAATATTTTTTAGGAAACACATTCAATTTGTAATGAATATTATTTAACTTTATTTGTTTTTATTTTTGATGTTTAATAAAATTTTATTTGCAGAGTTGGTTTTTTTTACTATTAATTTATATAAATTTATATTATTTATTCTAAATAATTTTTTGAAAAACAAAATTAAAAATATACACTGAAGGATTTACAGACGGAATATATCTGTCGGCATTTTATAGAGAGCTGAAAATGCCACACTCACCGATGAATTTTCAGACGGATACGTCCGTCGACATTTCACAGAGAGTGGTGGAAATGCCACACTCATCGAAGACTTTGCAGATGGAACGAGTCCGTCGGCATTTTACTGAGAGCTGAAAAATATTTACTGGATATGACACTATCACCGATGGAATAAATCCGTCGGTATATTTCCATCAGAATTTTTTTTTGCCCGTATTTTCCGTTTGTAAAACCATCAACAATATTTTTTTTACCGATAGACTTAGCGACGGAATGTGGTATTACCGTTGAATGGAATGCCGACTGACATTTTCTTTCGGTGATTTAGTCGGTAAAAAATTTACCGACAGAATCTGAATCTTACACCGACGGGTTATATCCGTCGGTAAAACTGTGAAATCTTATAGTGCAAAAGAAAAGAGAATTTGCAATGAAAAGGAGTTACAAGATGATTTGGATAATTTTATAATTGAGCTAAGTCATATTAAGAGTTAACATAAAGTTTTAGAAAACCAATTTCTTGAAGAGGACAAGATGGAGGCCTAGGGGTGAGCAAAAAAACCGGAAAACCGATTAAACCGAGAAAACCGGAAAAAAAAATCGAAAAAACCGAACCGAAAAAAAACTGATTAAACCGATTAAAACTTTGAAAAAACCGGCCAGTCCGGTTTGGTTTCGGTTTTAGCAAAAAAATGAAAGAATGGAATCGAACCCAAACCAAAAAAACCGAGCCAATACCGAAAAAACCGAGCCAAAACAGAGTCAAACCGGTTTTTGTCGTTAAAAAACCAAACCGAACTTAACCAAAACTGGTCGGTTTGAACCGGTTTCGGTTTTTTTAAAAAACATTTCGGTTTGGTTAGTTTTTTTTTATAAAAACCGAACCAAACCGAAAATGATCACCCCTATGGAGGCCTCTTTAAACCAATAATTAAAAGAAAGAATAAAAAGATTGTTACATTAATACGAGATTTGGAATTAGAAAAAATCAACCAATGGATGATTAGTGAATGGCAAGACATAGCCAAGAAGTCTGAAGAGATTGCACAAGGTATCCAAAAAAGATGATCAGGTATGATGAATTGACAAATAAACATGTGATGATGGAAAATGAGCTAATTACTCTAAAAAGGGCTTCCAAAAACAAAGTAAGTGCTGAGAAATTAATTTCTTCTCTAAAAAAGAGAAAGAGATAATAGTAAAAGAAGACTGTAAGTTGAGAAAGAAAAGAACAAGTTGGCTAATCTCAACATTGAAGAAAAGGGAGGACTAAGAGCTTAATATAAAACTCAAGCTGACAATGAAAGAGAAGTTAGAAAAGTGGTTAAAGCAAAAATGGGAGATTACCAAAATAGAATGAATGCTTTAAGAGAATGGGTCACCATGGTTCAATTTGAGCTAGAATTTTAAGAGGAGGAATTAAAGAAGCTAAGAGGGCAATATCTAGAGGTCGAGGAATAGGTTAGTGAATGAAGATATAAATTCAAAAAATAACAAGATTACATCAGCATATTTGATGTCTAGATGAACACAAAGATAGTTGAACTTGATATTGAGCAAGAATAACTTCAAAAGGCTAAAGACCTAATCCAACAACTTAAAAGGAAATTTCAAATACTGAATAAAAACAATTAGTCACTGGCCACAAGCAATAGTATGCTTCTTTAAGACAATAGTTTGTTTTATTATAAGATAGAATAAATGAACATGTTAATTGATAGGATGGCTTGAAAGACAAGTGAATTGTGGGTAAAGGGCTCTCTTATTAGCAACAATGCTAGCATATACCAAGAATACTTGGATGATGGTTCGACCTTTATTAGAAATGTAGCTCATAGGGGTATTATTTTTTATCTTTCAACATGTAAAAACTCATCTTCAAATGTAAGAACTATTTGTCTTTATTAAATGAAAGGGGATCAGACCCACCTTTTTGTATTGCACTCTCTAATGTGTATGAGATTTAACTCAGATGAGGATATGAGAAAAGATCTCTTCAGATTCATCTGATTATAAATTTTACTTGTATTCAACAAAGAAACCATGGATTACCTCTTTGAACATGCTAATCCATATTCGATGTATATGTACATATACTCTCATTTGTATTCATATATGATCATACAATGTTTTAGGGTTTTAAATGTCATATGTGCATGTATAGGTTAAAATATAGGTTCTAAAAAATCCAAACTCGTAGAATTTACAACACTAAACTTTGACAAAGAAACATGGAAGATGGGGAACGTGTCCATTATGATGCTCATTTTCAAGGGGAGTTGGATTCCTTGAAACTCAATATGGCTTGCATTACTATCTTACTCAAGTAGATGCATAAGAATATCTTTGGCGAAGTCCCATCTAATCGGCCTGTGACCTTTGCCCAGACTCAGGCTACAATCTAACATGAAGAAAGGATAGGTGGCTAGGGTCAAGAACCCTACTATAATATGGAATTCGTGTAACCAACTATACCAGGTGGCTAAGGTCAGGAACCTCATTCCAATATGGTATTCGTGTAGTCGACTATACCTGCACCAACCCAGAAACTTGTGGATGGATCTGCTAATGACATTGAGTATGATAAGATAGAAACATTAGTGGCAAGAGTGAGGGCCATTGAAGGTGTTGACTTATATCTAAGCTGTCGAGATGTGATTTGTTCGAATGTAGTAGCGCCAAAAAAGTTATATACCTGAATTCATAAAGTATATTGGAACTTAATGTCCTTCCACTTATCTCAAACCTTATTATAATAAGATGGTAGAGGTTATGCATGATGAAAAACTGTTAATGCATTTTTTTTCAAGATAGCTTGAGTGGAGTTGCATTAAGCTAGTATATGAAGTTGGACAACATGAAAATCTAGAGGTGGAAGGATGTTGTAGATTCTTTCATTAAGCAATACAAATACAACATAAACATTGTTCCTAATAGGTATAGTTTGTCTCTTCAAGAAAAGGAAGATAAAGAGACTATATGTGAATATGCTCAACGGTGGAGATATTTGGTTGCCTAAGTACATCCCCCACTCTTGGATAAAGAGATGGTCACTTTGTTTGCTAATACCCTCAAAACACCCTATTATGAACATGTAATGAAAAGCTTAACTGAGTAGTTTACTGATGCTATGGTAGTGGAGGAGCGTATTAAACAAGAAATATAAAGTGGAAGAATCTCTACACCCATCGAGAAGGGTTATGAAGGGAAAAAGAAATGTATTGATAATGTAGAAGGTGGCTATAAAGGCAAAAAGAACAATTTCCAAAATTATAGCACTTAAACCCCTTCATCCCAAATAGGCAATATTAACTTCAACTCATATTTTCCAAAAACAAACCTGAAGCACAAAACAACCCTATTAATAACCAGATTGAGAACCGACCTAGAAAAAATTACCAAACAATCAAAAAGCAATTACCCTCGCTATCCCTACCTTTGAGTGAAATGTACTAGAAGTTACTGAGTGTTGGAAAAGTAGCTCTAGTTCCTCTTATACCACTACAACCACCTTATCCTAATTCGTACAAACCAGATCTCACTTATTAATATCATATAGGCGTAGCTTGGCATAACATTAACACTTGCAATGCATTCAAAAACAAGCATTTACAATTGTTCAAAGCAAGATGGATAACATTTAAAGAAGCTCGTAATATGAATACAAATCCTTTACCTAATCATGCTATAAGTAGTGGAACTATAAATGTACTAAAAAACAGAGGTCTAAAGACCTTAAAGGTGTTTATGGATGGGATCTATGAAATGCTTGTAAAAGTTTGATTTAGAAAGGGTAGTTGTGAGAATGGGCCAATAAGTAAGAGTTTCTATATGTATCACTAAAAAAAGGATCATATGATTGATTAATGTAAAGATTTTCACAATGAAGTGATATAGATGTTAACTCAAGGTACAATGAGGATCGAAGACGCAACGACTAAAAACATACTTGTAATTGATGAAATAACAAAAGTGAGGAAGTTTGTCAAGTACAATTTACCGCCAATAGGTTACCCAAATTGATTTTTTCCAAACCCAAAGTAGTAAGTAATGGGAGTTATAATCCCTTGCCATATAATTATGGGTATTCCTTCTAAAGCACACAACTAACACCTGTTTTTCATAAAAGAGTTAGAGGCTTGACTTTGTAGTGGAAGGTGCTTTACCATTAAGGAGCTTGAGAGACAAAGAAAAGTAAAAGAAAAGATGTGGTTAACTTATCTAAGGAGATAAAAAAGCTTGTGACCAAAGAAGAAACTAATGAATTCCTGAAGTTAATAAAGCACAACGAGTATAGTGTTGTTGAGCAACTTAAAAGAACTCCTGCTAGGATATCTCTACTATCTTTGATCTTAAGCTCTAAACCATACTGAAAGGCTTTATAAAAGGTGTTAAATGAGGCATATGTGCCCTAAGATATCAATCAAGAGACCATAGAGCACTTGGTAAGTAGAATCCAATCCTTAAATCATTTGTATTTTATTGAAGATGAGTTGGACCCAAAGGGTACTAGGCATAATAAACCATTATATATCACGATACGACGTAAAGACATTTTGATAGGTTAGGTATTAAATGATAATGGATTAGTATTGAATGTGTTACCAATATATATAATAGAGGATATGCCTCTCGATGTATCTCATATGAAGCCAAGTACCATGATGGTAAAGGCGTATGATGGCTCATCAAGACAGATAGTCAAGACTTTGGAAATAGAGTTGTATGTGGGATTATAAGTGTTCATGGTGACACTACAACTAATGGGCATCTATTTTTCCTATAACATGTTGGGAAAGCCTTGAATTCATGCGGGTGGGGTAATAGCTTTATCATTGCATTAATACTTGAAGTACATTATGAATGGAATATTGGTAATGGTTAAAGCTAAAGAAACAGTTTCAATGATAAAAAAATATGGGTGTGCTTTTCCTTGAAATAAAGGATTGTAAGGATGAGGATATTCTCGCTCTTGAGATTTTGATTACAAAGTAGGTTTCTAGAAACATTGTGCTAAGAAAGCCAAAAATCTCTGAAGTAGTAAGGATGACAACTAATTATTTCCTAAAACATTGAATTCCATTCCAACATAACCTTAACACTAGAATGCTAGAAAAGATCAATTTGATGAAGATGAAATGAAATATATTGATTAGAGGTTCATACTTGGATATAAACCCAAAAATGATGACTATAGATGGGTTGCCAAGATTAAAAAAGAAGCAAAAATGGCAAGAATTGAGAAAAGAGAGCCAGAAGAAAAGGAGTTGACAATCCCACCATTCTGAGTAACTTTCCCAAGACTTGTTTAAGTGTTAATATTTGATGTGAGGTGTTGAAGGCAGCTGACCTCTACATTAACACTTTAGAGTCTAAGAATAAGGGATATATGGAGAAAAAAGTTAAAGTGAAGGATGAGATGCTGTCTTAATTGTCCATTCACACAGTTGAGGAGATTTTTGCAAGAGCTTTTATGAGGAGGCTAGCAAATGGGAATAAGTTCTAGAATTGGAAAACTGAGCCTATTTCTTTTGTCTTTAAAAACTAATTATTCTTATTTGATCATACATGTTAAAATGCTTTGTCTTTGTTTTGCTTTGTCTTTGTTTTTTTTACCTTTCTGATCTTGTTGGCAATCTAGCTCATGAGGCCACAAACTTTCTCTTTGTCAATAAGCCTTTATTTTAATGAGATTGTGCACTTTCTTTGTCAAAAATATGTCTTGTTTCCTTTCATTTTCTATGCAAATACACACTTACACAAGCACACCTTTTGTTTTCAAGAATTCTGAAAGTGAATCTTCCACCAATCTACAAACCTACTTCACAAAATGGGAAGAAAAAGACTTAAATGAATTTACCAGGCTAGTTGAAAAATCTGAGAAAACTTGAAAACCTGCCAAGGAATTAGAAGTAATAAATATAGGCACGAAACAAGATAGAAAATATTTGAAGATTGGTACTTTTCATTACGGTTAAGGAAAAAGATTGTGTGGTCTCCTTGTTACAAGAGTATGAAGATGTCTTTGCTTGGTCATATGTAGACAAGCCTAATTTGGATACTGGCATTGTGGTACATAAAATTCCCCTAATAGAAGGTAGCAAACCCATTAAACAGAAGTCAAGATGGATGCACTCGGACATTCTACTCAAAGTAAAGGCTAAAATTCAGAAGTAGCGAGATACAAGATTCTTGGACATAGTCCATTACCCCCAATGGATGGCTAACATAGTGTTGGTTCCCATGAAAGATTGCAAGATTAGGGTATGTATAGATTACAAATATCTAAATAAGTCAAACCTAAAGGATAATTTTTCTTTACCCTAAATAGATGTCTTAGTTGATACTGCTATAAAAAGTTTCACCTATTCATTCATGGATGAGTTTTTAGGGTATAACCAAATTAAAATAGATGAGGAAGACAAAAGGAAAACTATCTTTGTTACATAGTAGGGAACGTTTTGCTACAAAATGATGCCATTTGGGTTGAAAACATTAGGGCCACTTATCAAAAGGCAATGTAACCTTATTTCATGATATGATGCATAAGGAAGTATAGGTATATGTGGATGATATACTTGCTAAATAAAAAAAAAAGTAAGATCATGTGCAAATCTTCAGGAAGTTGTTCGAGAGGCTGCGAAAACTATTTCGATTATGATTAAATCCTGTAAAGTGTTCATTTGGATTAACGATATGGAAACTATTGGGCCTCATAGTATGCAGCCAAGGAATAGAGATTGATCTAAATAAAGCAAAGGCTATCCAGGCTATGTTAGTTCCTAAGATAGAGAAATAAGGGTTTTTCTTCAGCATTTGAATTATATAGCCCAATTTATATCCTAACTTATGGTGACTTTTGAGCCAATATTTCAATTGCTTAGAAAGAAAAATCCTTTGATAAGATCAAGAAGTATTTATAGAACCCGCTTTTGATAATACTTCCTATGTTGAGAAGACCTTTGATCCTATATCTGACAGTAACAAAAACAATTATGAGGTGTGTTAAGCCATCATGATGAATTTGGGAGGAAAGAACAAGCCATTTATTACTTGAGAAAAAACTTTAATGATTGCGGATCCCGATACACTATGATAAAAATGTTATGTTATGCTTTGGTTTAGAGTGAAAAAAGGCTTACTTGTCAAGCCGAATAGCAAGTGGCAAGTGTTATTGGCAGAATATGATATCGTTTACATAACAAGGAAGGCCATAAAAGGGAGTGCAATTGCTGATCATTTAGCAAATAATATTGTAGAAGACTATGAGCCACCAAATTTTGCTATTCTCAATGAAGATGTGTTAGTAGTTGAGGATGATGATGGAATGAATGATTGGTGTACCATGTATTTTGATGGAGTTATGAATGTATCAAAAAAATAGGGTTAGAGTAGTAACAATTTCCCATAAAGGAAGCAATATACTATTCTAGTAAGCTTACAATTTAAATGCACCAATAACACGACCAAATATAAAGCTTGAATCATCAGTTTAGAAGTTGCTTTCGAGTTAGATGTTGAAAAACTTAATATTTATGGAGATTCAATGCTTATTATCTATTAGGTGAAAAGAGAATGGAAAACTAAGGATGAGAAACTCAAGTCATACCAAAATTATCTCTCAAAGTTAGCTAGTGAGTTTGACAAGATAAAATTCACTTATATGAGTAAAGATAAGAATCAATTTACTGATGCCTTGGCTATTCTAGCCTCAATGACTCGGATTTATATTGGAGGCAGAATTCAACAATAAACATTGAAGTCATAAATTTTCAAGCTCATTGTTGCTCGCTTAAAGATATAACAGATGGAAAATCAAGGTATAATGATATCAAAAGGTTAATCTATTACCCAAAATATCTTATAGGAGCATTCAAAACGAAAGCAAAAACTTTGAGAAGGATGTCGATAGATTATTATTTGGATGGTGAAATCTTGTATAAGAGGTCATTTTATTGGAATTTGTTAAGGTGTTTAAATGAGAAGGAAACTAAACAAGCATTCCAAGAAGTCTATAAGGGAATAGTTCTAGTTAACTGTGAAAAGGGATTGTATCGATTATGTTAGAAAATGTTATAAATGTTCAATATATGGCGACAAGATAAATGCACTCCCAGCACCTTTATTCATTATGACTTCATGTTAGCCTTTTGATATATGGAGATTGGATGTTATAGGACCGATCAATAAAAATACCAGCAACGAGCATAGATTCATCTTAGTGGCTATCAACTACTTTACTAAATGGGTAGAAGCTAGTTCTTACACACATGTGACACAGAAGGTGGTCAAGAAGCTTATTGAGAAGGATTTGGTTTGTCACTATGACTTATCGGCAAAGTTGATAACTAACAATTCTCATTGTTTTAATAGGAAATTGATTCTTGAACTTTTCACGAAGTAGAAGATTAAGCACTTAATTCTTCTATTTACACACCTAAGATGAATGGTGTTGTCGAGACTTTTAATAAGAATCTCAAGAAAATCATCTAAAAGATGATAATCATTTATAAAGATTGGCATGAAATGTTTTCATATGCATTTCTTGTATACCGCACTACATATACAACTTTTACAGGTGTAACTCCTTACTTGGTATGTGGGATAAATGCAGTGATGCTTTTAAAAGTAGATATTTCATCATTGAGTATTTTGATGGATGCAAAACTAGAAGAATCAGAATTAACGAAGTTGAAGTTTGAGTAGTTGAATCTAATTAGTGAGAAGAGACTAGTAATTATTTGTCAACACCAGCTATACTAGAGCAGAATAGCTAAGGCATACAACAAGAGGGTCAGACCAATGGTATTTCAAGAAGGAGAACTTGAATTGAAAAAGATCTTGCCAAACTCAGGAGAAAATCATAGCAAATAGATGTCAAACTATGAAGGATCATATATGGTGAAAAAAGCCTTTTTCTAGAGGAGCCCAAAATGGATGGAGATGATTTACCTAATCTTGTAAACTCTAATGTGGTAAAAAAGTACTATGTATAATTTATTATGTCAATGAATCAATAAAGATCAAAGTTTGGCTAGAAATCCTTTGGTGTATTTTCCTTTTTATAAACTTTGAATAGCCTTTCACATGATCTCATAAGCTTAAAAAAACATTGTTTTTGCTAAAGATAAAACAAATTTCAATCAAATTTTTATGAAAATCAAAGGTATTAGTACAAATTCAGAGATCAAATTGGTGTTTGTTTTTAGCAAACGAGTTTAGAAAATTCAAGTGATCTCCTAGTGAAGTAACTATACGCTTAATTAGAAATTTGAAAAATGAACAAAAAACCATTCAAACTAACTTTAAAGTTGAGTTTTAGTTGGTTGAATAATGATTCATAATTGAATTTGCAAATTATGATGGAAACTATTTTTCATGTCCAACTAATCACAATGGAAGGGAGCAAAGCTTACTGATCCTAAATGCATGCATTTGAGATGATGAAAGGCCATCTTTGACAATCATTTACAATACTTGAAAAATATCATTTGCAAGTCCCTATGGAGCCTAGTAAAATGTTTCTTGCAAAGGAACCCTAACTTAGATCACACCTCACATTAGGGGCAAGTAAGAGGATTATAAAAGCAATATTGACAATGGAATTATACAAAATGTTCCTCAATGATCAATGAAAAAGACCAAAAGTGCCAACATAAAAGTTGGGGACATTTAGTGATTCAAAGATTAAAAAAGGCTAAGCACGTTGTGTAAGAAATAGATCATTAAAAAAAAATATGATGAGGATAAGGATGATGATGATGCTCAAAATAAAATGAAGAAACCAAGGGTAAGAAATCCAAAATCGATATTGAGGAGCATGACAAGTTCATTTTACAAGATAAATCCTAATGAATAGGAGGCCATTAACCATAATGAAGAAAAATAAAGGAAGGCTTAGAAACGAACACTAGCGATCCTTAGTTTTGAGAACTATTAAACACCCTTTGAGCTTGTAAATATTAGTTTCTTTCATAACCAAGAGTCAAGCCCCATATTACGTGCCTGATAAAGTCCTTTTTAATCTAAAGCAAGCAATCTAGGTTCGTAAAAAATGCTCTCCCAAGCAAAATGAGATCTTCAAAAGATTATGTTTATGTTTTATTTTCATACAAGTAAAATGAATGATTCAAAGATTTTCTTTTCTTTGAAACTCTTGAGTTAAAACTCGATCCCTTTAACCAACAAATCATGAAAACAAAAGGTCACCTTATATTTTTACTAAAAGAAAAGGCTACAACAAAATCTAAAACTCAAACTTCATGAAACCCTATCCATGGGAGTTGCTTGAATTATTTTTTTGAAATAAATTTGCATTAAACTTCTATCAAAATGGTTTTTGCGTTTGGAAGTAGCTGTAAAATTCTAAAGATTTTTATGTGATATTGATCTTTTATAAGAACCAAACATCTTCTGCATAACATCTTCCTTGAGAAAACACAAGTAAACAAAAAAAGTTAAAAAAAAAACTTGGGGGTATGATCAGGTTAGGGGAAATTCAAAAAACCCAACAGGGCTAGCTACATAAATCTTTTTCTAGGAAAACAGAAAATGAAAGAAAATTATTTAAATCCTTAAATATCTTTTGAGAACTCAAGAGATAACTGGGAAAGTTGGTATAGGGCAAGCATTGTGAATACTGAGTAGTGGTCATAACACCTTTGTAGGGGTACCTATACAATTATAATGATGAATATAGGAGACTTGAAAGGTCACAATAAATAAGGTAAAAGTTCCTAAATAATAGGATGGGCAAGGGTCATTTGACCTCATTAAATGAGCATCCCTTTCTTAAAAATCAAGTCCATAGGTTGTAGCTCGAGAAGGCTAAAGCGGAGGAACCATGAATGTTTGTTACAAAACTTGAAGCTTTAAAAGACAGATTCCATGAAGAAAGAAGACCTATGTCTCTGAGGTAAATATTTACACATATTAACCCCAAAACATTGCATATTTACTCTTATAAGGAATCTAAGGAAAGAATTCTTGAGAAATTTGAGTATTTTCCAGCAAAGGAAGACTATCAAAGGTTTAATTCCTGCCAATACAAGAACAAAGAAGCTTAATTTTTTAAAAGATGAGATCGTGAGATAACTTTAAGGTTATGTTAATGCAACTTTTAAAGTATATCTTTTTAGTGCGCTTTTAATCCACTTACTTTTAGACAACATCTTTGAGACCATCACCTTTTAGAATGTGCCTTTGAGCCCTCGCCTTCAAGTTACTGTGTTGTTTAGTAAATTGAACTACATGAGATTATACGTACAACTAAAAATATGCCCCAAGAAACATGGGATGTGGGATTTTTATTTTTCATGTCTTGGTTCAAAATTGTTTGGTCTCCTTAATTTAAGAATTGCTTGAATGACTTGTTTGTCACTTTACAAAAGGGTGTCTAAATACCGTTTTAAGCAAACATCAAATTTTTTCTAAAATAAAAAAAAAACTCATGATTATTTTGGAAAAAGGATTTTTTACAAAACTGATGTGGTCAAAATATTTTGAATAGAGCCATGTGATCAGTTATGAAAGTTATTTTATGAGTTTTAAAAGGGTGGTGATTGTCGCACGTGTGCGGCGTCGCAATGAATGCGTCCACTCTTTGGTATCTGAGTAATCAGGAAATGGGGAAGACAAGGATTTCTTATCTTTTATCAGTGGAAAGAGGGAATGAGAGTCGCTGCCTAGTATTTTGGTCACTAGGAACCCTAACTGGTCTTATAGATCGGGCACAGGGACTGATTGCATAAAGGGAAGATATTAGCACCCCAAATATGTCTTTCCTAAGGTAAACTGCATTGTTTGATTGTCTGATATATCCTAAGGTGCTGTCATATTTTCTAATTGTTAGTTTGTATAAGGTTTAAGAAAAGTCCTCCTCAGTAAGGAGATCCTTATCTTATCAGGTAAAAACCTAAGCGTTCTAATTTCTATATAAAACAACTACCTTTTTAATATCAGGAATACATCTTACGTATAAGTTTATAATCTCAAACACTCAAA
>Ga0307515_10015403_pt1 | contig 14090 bp, 20 predicted proteins | sample 17_EM_MG_FD_194513 | JGI IMG/M metagenome (GOLD analysis project Ga0307515, IMG submission 194513) | Populus trichocarpa ectomycorrhiza microbial communities from riparian zone in the Pacific Northwest, United States - 17_EM | ecosystem: Host-associated > Plants > Roots > Unclassified | place...
AACCAAAAGTTTCATAATATTACTAAGCAAGCAATAGTAGGTCTATTACATATTTCATTTTTAAAAACAGACTAACTTTCGACTATAAAACAATGTAACAGACTAAGCTATACCCCTTTGGGAATACTATACCAAGTTTGAAAATCCCGCAAAGATATGAAAACAATTTTACTGAGAATATTTCCAGCCAGAGTACACTGCATAATTGAGAAAAGGTGAACTTGAATTTCAAAATGCTCAGAATACTGAGAATGCCATTTCATGTTTTGCTGATGTGGCTCAGAATGTCGGGCACAGAATACATCAACTGCATCTCGATTGCGCAACATACTTTGAATCATACTATAACCAGAGTTCCATTGTGTTGCATCATCTCGGTGAAGAATGGTAATACCCCCTAACTTCTTAAGTTCTGGTCAGCAATGTGGAGATGCAAGTGCATACACAGTGATATTGTTAGCTTTTCCCCATGGTCCCATTCTTCGCCAGTGTGCCATGGTATCTTGGGTAACTACAACTGTATCATGAAGTAATGAACGGTCCACCTCCCCAAACCAAAAGGCCTTTACAACAAGGTTGATAACATGTCCAATGCAGCGAAGTCACTGCTGTGAAGCATCATAAAGGCCAGACTGATTACTGAATACCTGATCATCACTAAGTGCGCTCACTAGTGTATCATTGTTGCTTGCATTATCTCCAACAACATATCCAAGCTTCTCCTCAACGCCTGTGCCATAGGATTTCCGGACCTCAGTGATAACCTCTGCAATAATAAGTTCAGTATGTGGGCCTTCTAACAACCGGAGACCCAATACAGGATTCATTCGTACACCTGACTGAGAGGTACAGAGTGCAATGATACCCAAGATCGCTATTGTGTGATGTGGACTTGTCCATCCATCACAAGAAATATGGATTTGTGACAGTGAATCACTGAGAAGTTCTGCCAGCGTGTGTTTCTGGAGGTGGAATCAGACCTGAATTTGCTTTCGAATAGTATTTGGTGAACGGGGCACATCACATGTATTGTGGAGATAATGTAGAAATTGTTGCAATCATTCATCGGATGATATTCCGAATGGGAGATTTGCATGTATAATGCGTAGCAATATCAAATCTTCTGCAACTTTGTGATTGAAGTGTGGGTATTGCATTCGATTTGATGCCAGCATGAGATTCGAGAGTATCGATAAAGATGTAGCTCCTCTATGTTTGGGTTCAGTAATCAACTTTGGTGAATGAAACCTTTGGAGATGGTGAGCAGGCTTGCCTGTTCCTGCACTAAGTTTGTATGATGTTTTACCTGTATTTATTGTTCATTATTAAGTCTCATACAGCAATGATGAAAGTAAAAACATTCAATATGGACAATGCCAGATCTTAGCACCGCCAGAACTAGACACACTACCACATGAATGAGTTGCAGATGTTAACCGTGGGGATTTTGTGGGTTGTAAGGATTCAGTGGGATGCTGAGATGATGAGGTCTGAGGTGAACAAGATACCGATGCAGAGGATGTTGTTGATGGAGATAACAAGGCTTCTTGTAAATGAGATACAGTGGGGCCTGCCAAAGACGACATTGAGGTTGCTAGCAATGGTAATGAAGAGGCTCCTGGGGAAGAAGATACGGTGGGTCCTGGTGAAGACGATATTAGAATACCAGGTGAAGATAGATTGGAACCGGGATTTACAGCGTGTTGGAATGAAGTATATTCAGATGAAGATGAAAGTGAAGGTGAAGAAAGAGGTGAAGAAAAAGTCTGTTCGCTTTCCTGTAGCTCAGGCTGTGAAGACATGATGGTGCATTTGAGTATTCATCAGTATAAATCTTGATCTTAAGTACCCGAGAACTTGCCACCTAACATCAATCAATTTTGGGCTGGGCATGGATGGGGAATAAGTTTGCCTTAGCATCAATTATTCATTTCATATCCTGAAACACATCCTTATATCTCATACACCACCTCATCATACAAAGCTCAGACACTCGAACATCATACAAAGCTCATATACATAATCCATGTATATATGCAACAAACATCTGTAACTGGTTTCTGAGCTGTATAAAGCAGTGCAGACCAGTCCAGACCAAGCCTAGACTGGTCTGCAGAATCTTTGCACTGGTACGATCCCAGTCCAAAAATAAGACACACTAGACTGGACCGGACTGGTGCACCCCCGGACAAGTGCAAACATTGGACTTCCTTCCAGACCATATACAGGATTGAGTTTCTAAGGGCCTATATACACGACCTTCCAAGGAGTCTAGGATACAATCTAAACATCCTACTACTCGTTTGAAAATGTTGAGCTTAACTAGATAGTATTAGATTTTTCGCATTCAGCATACCCATTCTTCGATGTTATAGCATACTGAAGGGTGATAGTTAGATCGTACAGAAGGGCTTTTGTAATTGAAGCAATGGTATTGTAAGTGGTTGTAGACTCCTTCAGTGGAGTCTTAAATATCACGGCATGGTGACTGCGCACTGACACATGTAATGACTAAGGGCCGAGATTGAGTGATAAGAGTGATACATGACTGGTGCTGAATACTGCTTGGTTTGTTTGTTTGTAATCATATTGCATTCGGCCACTGGGGGCCATGGCATATCCCATCCATATTTCCTCCCCGATTCTTCCGTAACATAAAGAAACAAAAGCAAAGTCGCGAGTCCTCTTCTCCCTAAAACAAAGAAAACTGCCAAAAAACAACCACAACTTTTACACCCACCCATCACTTGACTCCTCGTAATCTGAGTTCTCCGCTTCCTCCACCAATCCGCTAATTCTGCCGACATCTGTACAAGATAAAAAATCCATCAGAGCATGCGAACATTTTTCTTCTGCAAAAACGAGAGACATTGGCAATGAAACCTTTGGCTTCTTTAAAACCTTTTCAACTCCCTTATAACCATCCTCTCCCTCTTGCCCATGAACCCAAAGCCGCATTTGTTCTCGTTTCCATCTTTTATACCACTTGAAAAGGTGGTTTCTTGTCTAATATTCATGCCCACACCACCAGCATTTCATATCTCTTCTTTTTCCGATCCACAATAGGTATTTCGCTATCAGTGCATGTCCTGACTTAAGCTGATACAACCTTGCCGCAATCGTCTTTTTGGCTCCCATCACCGCACTGTTATTTCCCCTCTTCACCAAATCATACCGGTAACTATGCTTTGACTTCTTCCCCATCTCTCTTATTTCTTTCTTAATTTCTTCCCACTTCACCTCAGTCAACCTTCGGCTAACATGGGCGAAAGAAACATAATTCAAAAACGGTAGCGCATTTGCGTTTCGGTATAACGTCCATAATCCTTATACACCGCCTTTGTCGCTTGTTGATCCGCTTCTTCATTGCCTTCTATCCCTTTATGAGCAGGTACCCACCAGTACTCTACCTGGATGTTTTTCCAGGCTAATGCATCGGTCAAATTCATCGTTCGTAGGGCTAGTACCTGTCCTGGTCCCAGCTCGTCCGATTGTATTCTTCTTAAAGTTGCCTGGGAATCCTTAAAAACCTTGACCCAGGTAAATTTCTCTTTTTCTGCTTTCTCATCTGCAATCTTCATTGCTTCAGATATCGCTTACATTTCCACATCGAACGCTTCCTTCTGTCGGCCTAGGTGTGTCCTCCCCTTATTCCACCTTCCCTCTTCTTCCCATCCCACTGCACACCCTACCCACTCATCTTCTTTTCTCGCTCCATCAGTCCAAAGAAAAAGTCCACCACTTTCCGCCTTTGCCTCTTTCAATGCTTGTTCCTCATCCTGAATTATCACTTTGCCTTTGAGGCATCATATTTCCGTCAATAATGTCGTCCTTTCATAACTCCTCCTTTCAAAAAGTTTATCCTCCAGAATTAACTCATCAATTCCCTACACCCTCTGTAATACATTCCTCGGTATTTCTAACATTCTCCCTCCGCTGTGAGCATCGGGCATCATCATCTGTCACAACTGAGACCGCTGCACCCGGTTATTGAGAAGAGCCTTTGCCGGTCGTAAAGCCGCATCATCCATCAGTGCTCCATGTGGTGTTGTCCTAAAGCATCCGGTTACCCTTCTGCCCTGTACATTCAACAACTTTTGTACCTCCTGCACTCGATTTTCTTGTCCATGCCACCACAATTCAGACCCATACAACGCCACTGCCTGAACTGCCGCAACTGGAATTCTTTTGCACCCTTCCGAGCTTAATCCTTTCTTTACCATCAAGGATCTCACCCTATTCTGCGCTTTCCTTGCTTTCGCTAAGGTCTTTCTTGTATGATCATTCAGAGTAAGCATATCATCCAGCCATCCCCCCAACCATCTTGTCGCTTCTTTATTATATGGAACCTCATGATTTCCTACCATCACTCGGACATTCATCTTCGGTTCCGTATTCTTTCTTCGTCGAGCAAACAACATTGCTTCCGTTTTTTTGATGTCGAACTGCCAGGCATTCTTTTTTGCCCAATTTAGTGTTTCTGCGGCGCATCTTTCCAATCGTTGTGTGCATTCCCCCATATCCTCGCCTTCCACCACACATGCCACATCATCGACAAAAGATATAACCTCGCTTCCACATTCTTCTTCTTTATCCTCAACTTTGCCAAACAACCCCGAAAGATATATGACAAAAAGGACAGGTGATACTGGCGACCCCTGCGGAACCCCCGTCGCCACATCCATATTATCTCCTTCCTTTCGGTCCATCGACATAATCACTTTTCTATCTTCCATGAAGCTTTCCAACCACCTCAGCAGGTTGGCTTCGAACCCCATATCTTCCATTCTCTTTATCAAGTTCCTCTTTGCCACATGTGGAAAGGATCCCTTAACGTCCATCAACAGCACTGCCGCGGTATTCCCCCTCCCCCACGCTTCTTCAACTCTCTTCATCAACCTTCCAAACGCATGTAATGCGGACCTTCTTTTTCTGCATCCAAACTGTCCATCATAAAGTAACATCCTTCGCTCACACTCCTCTGCTATTGCCATGGCTGCCACCTTCTCGACCACATTCCCCAGACAATTCAACAACGTTATCACCCTATATGCCGTGGCAACTCCGTAATCTGATTTATTCGGTTTCGGTATAACAACTCCCTTCGCTTCCTTCCACACTCCTGGGTGTATCCCTAACCTAAATGACGTTTTGACAATGTTAATTATTCTTTGGGAGTCCTACTCCCACAATAACCTTATTGCCTTAAAACCCAACCTATCTGGGCCAGGTGCCTTTTGAATTGACTTATTAAACAGAGCCTCTAGGATGTCTTCATCAGTAATCTTTTTTCACATTTCTCCTCCCTCTTCTTGGGCCTTTCTCTCCACACCCTCCAAAGGTTTCGGAAATGCTTCTTCTTTTATCAACTCTGCCTTTTCCTCGCAGGACTCCGCCTCCTCCCCAGTCCTGGATTTCAAAGTATTTGTTGTCTGTTGTCCCCCTGGTTTTGTATATCTCAACACCTGCCAGACCTGATCTCCTGTGGCCGAAGTCAGAAACTTCCTCCACATTTCCATTTTCGATTGTTGGATCATTCGTCTCAGGTTGCTTCGCTCCTTCTCAACCTGTCGCTGCAATGCTTCCCCTTTCTTTCTAGCATGTTTTATCGACCCTGAAATCTTCCGGTTTTCCGCCATTTCGACCGTCCACCACCACTTAGATCTCGCGCAAACCTTAATCATCGTGTAGCACATATCGAGATGGTTAACAAAATTTCGCTTTATCCACTCCGCTTCCTTCTCTAAATCATCCCCGCCGCTATTCTCATCCAAAACGGGTCTCTTAGAGCTCTTGTCCTTCAATTCTTTTTGTGCTTTTTATATTTTTCTTCCTCCTCCTTCGACTTAAGCTCATCAATACCCCATGCCGTAATTTTTCTTGAAACTTTGGCTCCTTCCCCTCCATCCCATCTTAACTGGGCACACTCAATCGCCTGATCCGAAGTAGTTGCCAAATCTGTTGACATCTCCAATCTATCGGCCATCGAGGCTTTCACAATGAAGAAATCAGTGAGCGACCCCGAAGTTTCACCATTTCTCGTATTCGAATGGGTTTCTTCTCCATCCCTAACGTCGATCAAATCGTATCATCCATGAGATTTTCCAAAAAGGTCACATCTCATTTTGGTGGGCACTGTGGGTCCCATCTATCACTATAAGCATTCCAATCTCCTCCCAAAAGGATCTTTTCCTGCTCCATAGTCTCGCTCCATCTTGCTGTCCGTGCCGGTCTGCCGTGACTTCTCACCCCCTCAGCTTGTCTCAACTGATCGTACACATTCACCAACCTCATCTTTCTACCCGACGGGTACTTTATATCAAACTCCTGTACATCACCATCTCCCCCTTTATCCACATCCGAAAACTCTGGGTGAGTATCTCTTCTTATCGCGGTCATAGTTCTTCCTCCTCTGACCAACCTATATCCTGGGTGACTAATGATGAATCCTCTCCTTTCCACATACTGTTCTTGCATCATCACAACATCAGCCCCCCAAACAATTCCTTGTTCCAACGCCATCATCGTTGCATCATACCCCCTCCCACAATTGTGCATTAGGCACTTCACCATTGCGTCACGGGGGGTTCGTTGGTCCCTGCGTTAGAAGATCCTCCTTCAGTCTCTTGAGTCGCCACAACCTGGACCTCCGGCTCGTTTTCTGTTTGCTCATCACTCTGAGCTTTCTTTTCCGCATCTGCAGTCGATGGCTCCCCATCCTCGGTATGATCCGGCCTCTCTTGTTGATCAGTTGCAATGTTTCGACGCTCCCCTTCTCTTTCCTTCCAGGTGTGTCTTTCTTCTCTCGCCGTCTGAATGGCCTCCTGTTTCTTAACACAACAGTTGGCCTTCGCGATATGATTTCCCTTGCAGTTGACACACTTGTCGACGTTATGGGTGCAGTTCTGTCCTGCGTTAGCCTTGCAACCTGCCACCTTGCACTTATGATCTTTTGTCAAGTGCCTCCCCACGCACAACATGCACGCCGGCATCTTCAAAGACCCACACTTCACTTCAACATGTCTCCATCTGCTGCATACTCCACAGAAGGAATCTGGTCCGGCACTCACAAACTTCTCCACATCATACTTCACTCCTTCCACCCTCAGCCCTCCTTTCAAAACTTTTTCGGCCATCTTACTACCTTTGACTGCAAACACGACCAAAGATGCTTTCTTTCCTTCCACCTTCTTTTTCTGCACATCTTTCGGTCCTCCAATGCAGTTGATAGTGAGGGGCAACACCCCCCTCTCGTTCTGAGCCTGCAATTCTTGCCTCAATTTCTCAAGTCCCCCTCCTGTCTTCTTCCCCAAATACCTGTCGAAATTGACGCCATGCATTTTCACTCTCTCCCAGAGCTCATTCGTCTCGATGTCCACAATCTCTGCGTCCAACTTCCTCCCTGCTGTTATCACTATCTCCCCGTACCGAATCAACATTTCGGCCGTTGCTTGCGGAGTCGTGATCGTAGAAAAGCATCCCCGGGTGTTCTTTATACCTCCCTGAACATGAACAAAATGTGGGACCTTCACCTCAAAAAGTGCTCTATTCACTTCCAACGAAATATCCAAATCCCTCCTCTGAGAAAGGGGAAGACCATTATCCCTCTTACAGGTGACCATCCTTTTCCCCATCGAATTTTGTCCTAGGGGGACCGGCTTCATTTCCTCCTTCTATTGTTGTCTCTTAACTTCGACAAAGCCGTTTCCCTTCTTCTTTTGTTACTATCCCGATTGTTGTTGTTGTTGTTTCTGATTGGGTTGCTTCTTCGATGGTGGTGATGCTGCTGCCCTCATGGCCGACGTATCCTTCTGCTTCTCCTCCCTCTTCTTTATCGGGTTCTGTATCGTCGGCTTCTTATCCTCGGGCTTCTTCTCCTCCCCTGTCTTTGGTCCCTTCGGTATAGCTTTCTCCTCCGGTTTCTTAACCTCCTGCTGCTTTTGTTCCGGTACTGCTGGTGCAATAACAGGTCTCTTTACAATTGTAAGTTGTCCACTTGGTGTGAACATCAGAAACTCCTGCTTCTTTCCTCCCAGTGGTATAAATGGCGCGTGCTTCGACGCCTCCAGTTCCTCCTCGTCAACCTGCATTTGATCAATAACCCTAGCTACTTTCCCATTCTCCTCCTCCGAGAAAGTCTCCCCAGGCTCAAAATCAATATCGCTCATCTCTTCCTCCTCAGGGGTGGCTTCTACCTGTTTCCCCCTTCAGATCTCATTGCTCTTTTTATCTTCTTCAGCTGCATCCTCAAACCTCTTTACCACCCTCTCCGTCAGCTGATCAATCATTCGTTCAATTCAATCTCTCATCACACTTTGAATCGTGTTGGCCATATTCACCGGCGCGACCTTAGCCAATCTTCGTTCAATCTTGCTCAATCTTTCATCGAGCTTCTCTGCACTTTCTGCTGCATATTGCCTTTCCGACTCCAACCCCCCTTGCACCTCCTGGGCTATCTTTCTTACCGACATAACTGCCGCATCGGTATGATTGTGTCTCGCTGCGATATGGTTGCTCGGTGGTTGACACCAAATATTGTAGTTCACATCATTTCTTTCCTGTCCAACCATAAAATCCCTCCGTCCGTTAGTGTTCTGAAGATACTCACCAATAAACTTTTCCAGATCTGCCGCTTCATTCTCGTTGGGCAACGACTCTGCAGGGTTGGCCCGATCACTCGGGAGCGTTTTCCAGCTTGGCGTGTGCGGCATATTCGGGATTTCTCTTTCGGGCCTTACCTGCCTCTTAAACCCCTTCCCCTGCGTGTGCTTTTTTCCCTTCTTTGTTGGTGTGATGTACGGTTCCTCGTCCCTCCACTCCACCTCGGTCATAATACCATCCTCGTTGTCGCTACTATTGCTGACATCGAATTTTCTCGGAATGGGTGTGTGGTCTTTCTGTGTCTCTTCCATTCCCGCTATTTCTTTGGCATGTTGAGTGGCATTTTCCTCCGACTGAATATACCTGCGTGTGATATTTCCAGCACTCACCCTAGGAGTTGAGCAAGGATCCTGGAGTAAAGCGTTCGGAGGTAGTCCCAAAAGACTTCCCTCATCATTCAGAGTTGGCAGAGGGGATAAAATCCTCTCCCTAGGTGTTTGCGATGGGAAGGAAATCTCGCTTCCTCCATAGCACGTAGTCGCTAACGGCGACATTGAAGAATCATCGTTGCTCGAAACCGTACGGACTATCGCTACTTGGCTAAACTGGCGTAATGCGCTGGGAGGTAGTCCCAAAAGATGTCCCTCACAATTCGTTGTTGGCAGAGGGGATATAATGCTCTCCCTAGGTGTTTGTGACGGGAAGGAAATCTCGCGTCCTCCATAGCTCATAACCGGGAGTGGCGACAATGAAGAATCATGATCCCTCGAAATCGTATGGACTGTCGCTGATTTGCTAAGTCTTTCTCCCATATTCTGGCCCAACTCCTCTCTGGCTACCTCAGAGGTCGTCGCTATTTCGCCCGGGTCCTGAAGGTCCCTTGCAACAATCATTTGTGCTCCTGTTCCGCTATAAGCGCTCTCAGTATCGAGAATGTTGTTTTCGTCACTCATCGTCTTCGCCATCCTCTCTCTCGCTCCCTGGAAGGTGCCGGTCTTCTTCCCTGCTTCACAGAGACTCATCGTTGTTAGCTTCTAAGCGGTTGAAGTTCGTTCAACTGAAAACCGAAGCAAAAATTTTCTTGCGATGTCAAAATTGATTGGATAAAATCGGTCTTGGCAAAACTAAAAGGTGGTGTGGTGTGTTGTCGGAGGTGTTATGATTGAATACTTCTTGGTGATGACGACCCATTTCACACTTTTACAGAGAGTGATAGAAAATTTATCTTTGGCGGTGACTAAGTACTCACCCTTGCTCTCCAACATAGACTATTACTTCCATCCCCCGTTCCAAGTGAGCTTCCGAATGACAGAAAAATTCTGGGACGATTCTATTAGTACTTTTTATAGCAATACCCGAGGCTTTCCAACCCAATTTGAAGGAATGTGGCGCCCGGGCCACGGACACCCCTCACTACTACATTTGCGGATGGAAAAATTCCTTCTATGGGGATGTAATAACCTACCATACATTGTTCAAACTCCATTTAGTTGTAGTAGAGCTTCTTCCTCTTCTGCTCAAAGTCCATCCCTCTCAACCCTCAACACTAGTCTGTAGACTACCTCAACACGCCGCATGCGTATATCCGTCTTTGCCTACTCGGCTGCCGTTACTCGTCATCTACCTGCCGCACCCTCGGTTCCTCCTCCGATCCCACCTGGCGCGGTGCGGCAGGATTCTTGGGGTGAATAACGGGTTCAGCTAGTAATTCATTCAACCCTGCCGGCGAGTATTCAAACCGGTTCCGCCCCATTGACGGATCCGTGAATGAGGTGACAACGGCTAGCGATTTCTCACCATATGAATAATTCGCGACACCATAAAATGCAACAATACTTTACGCAAATGTAAAGAATTGATTAATGGCATAAACTAGTGATACATTCGAAATTTCCTTATTGCTTACAATAGTAGCAAAAAAAAACAAAATTGTTTAGCATATGTATATGTTCCGACCGATATACGAACTTTGACTGTTCACGAACTGGACAGGCTAGCGGTCGTCTCTCTTTTGGGTTTCTTTGTGTTCATCAATCTTTTGCTTTGATTTCCTTTGTCAGAGGGGATGACGGGTAGCAGGAGTGGAGCTTCGCCATCTAGCCGGCCTGCCCGGAGGCGGAGGTGATTAGAGGTCTGTCATACTCTAAATAGAGTGAATACAGTATGATTGAAACAAAACAAAAAACCGGACAGGCCAGTTCGCAAACTGCGGCCTGTTTGCGAACTGGTCAGGAAATATGCGAACCCACCCTAGAACACTAATGGCAGCATCAACTATGTGTAAAACATGGTATGAGTTGTCCTTTCCCTTTGGCAGCGACTCTCTCTGGGAGGTATTTATTTAGAGAAAACTATTTAGTGGTGAAAGCCACACAATTTGCCGTCCCGGGCGAGGAATCAGTAGTCAGGACCACCATACTGGACGACACCACCGCTGCCAAGAGAACCGCGCAGCGCTGGGCGAGAGAGAAGGAAGCCAAAATCGGAGCAGGGGTCTGAATGTGGTGGACAGATGGATCACGCTCAGACGATGGCCGAGTGGGTGCCGCTGCAGTGTGCAAACGTGGAAATCACTGGAGGTCCCGCCACAGCTATCTGAGCATGGGGAGCATGGATGCCTTCAACGCTGAGCTGTGGGCGATTGGACTCGCGCTTGATGGACGATCGAGAAGAGAGAAACATTGCCAAGGCATGGAGTGAAGATTGTGGAAGTCTTCAGCAACTCTCAAACTGCAATTCGATAGGCGGCACACCTAGAGCTTGTCCCGGGGCAGCGACTAGCAACGCGGATCAATCAATGCATGCCGACTCTCGTTGCCCATGGCATTGCCACTGAGATTCACTGGGTCCCGGGACACTGCGGCATCACTGGAAATGATGAGGCGGACCATCAGGCAAACCTGGCCCGCGATGGCAGCGGAGGAACGGTGACAGAGTGGCCATACATCTCCTCCTGGGAAAGAACTGGACAAATCTGCGAGGGACGGTCAGCAGAGATGGCAAAGTGGGAGGCCGACAAGTGCAGCAAACACATCAGTTACAGGCTCTAGGGCAAGACAGGGACTAAGAGACCTGCTCCGATGACAAGCGTGAAGTCGCTGGCCGCCTGGTTCAACATACACAAGTGCAGGCTTGCACCCACAGGAGTCTACCTAAAACGATTCGGCCATCAAGAGGAGGACATATGCTGGTGGTACTGCGGTGGAGGCAGGAGGGCTGCCCCGATGCGGGGGAACCTCTTCCGCCACTGCAGCTGATGGCGAGACCAGCAGAAAGCACTATGGAACGCGGTGGGAAAGCCGAGGGGCTGGACAGCATGCAGACACCGACTCGTGCAGATCTCTGAGCTGGGATACATAAAAGAGTGCAACCAAGTGGTGATGGACTTTCCGGCGGCTACTGAAGTCGGGAACTTCCCGCCCAAATGAATGACAGCACGGTGCAGGTGCAGGTGCAGAGGCTGACTCAGGCGTGGGGGCTGGCGGCAGTGGAATTTATATCCATTGTTTTTCCTGGCTCTTTTCTTTCCTCTCCTTCTGGTTAGGTCAATGTCATTTTCTTTCTGTCTATCTCTCAACTTTCAGATGTGAGCGGGGATGAAGGGTAGTGGGGAGGGAGCTTTGCCATCTAGCCGGCTTGCCCGCAGGCGGAGGGGGTATTAGGACCTGTCATACTCTAATTCGAGTGCATACTATATGAATAAACAACAACAATACAATTTGCCGCAAGTAATCCATCATACAGCATCTGTTAAACACAAAGTTAAAACTGTTGCAGACTATGAGAAGTAGTAGGTACAGTGAATACTTAGTTTAGAAGAAATGTGAATAATTCGATATGCTCGAAATCAAATTATATTAGTCGCAGTCAATTGATTCAGGTGCATATAGCTATGGTTTGTGAACTGGCTGCTCATGTTTGCGAACAAGACTAGAATCGATGACCCATTTCTTACTTTTCCGAATGGGGCAGACCAGATTGTGAACCTGGATTGAGTTTGGGAAGATGATAGGGATATCGCGAACTCATCTGTTCAGTTCGGCAACCGCTGAGATCGCCAACAAGTCCGAACATATATGAGCATCAGAGCACCAGTAGAAAGAATGATTTTTCTGCTAAGTTGTGAGTTTTTGCATCCTGATATGTACATGGTGATTGATGGCAATTATATGTCAGGATGATGATTCGCTGTGGCAGTGGTGGTTTTGGGTATATATAATAGTTGTGCGATAAATAGGTGGCGTTTTGAACTCTAGCCCTGCCCTTTATGGCTTTGCATGGAGTTATAACAATGTAGGGTTTATATTTATTTCCAAGTTTCCGACGGGATTCTTTAAGGAGAGTTTCATACTTTCTTTTGCCAACACGAGTGAAAACAGTGAATATATTATTATTGATAATATCTGGATAATAATACAAGACTGTCAGTAAATTGTTCATTTTTCTTTTTATTCATTGCAACGGACTGGGTCACTTGTGGATTACAATTTATTTGATGCTTAATGAACAGTCGATTGGGATATTTTTTATCCCACACCCATGTGATCGAAGTTACCAATATTTGATTTCTTCAACATTGATAATGAAAATAAATGATTCGACTCTTATAAGTTACCGGAAGAAGATTTAGAAGAGAGATGTTTAAGAACGTTGGAGCTTGAAAATAGAGTGATATTACCTGAATTAGAGCACGTTCAGTTTGTAGTTACATCCAGTGATGTAATTCACAGCGTCAGTATGCGAAGTCTAGCTATCGAATGTGATGTGTATCTGGCCGTGTACACACTGTTGCTGTGATGATGAATCGTGAGGGGGTGTTCTATGGGCAATGAAGTGACATCCGCAGAATACCAAATAGTTCTATGCCTATTGTCATGGGGTGGAAGCGGATGGGGGAAGCGAAGAAGAGCAAATGGTGGATGCGGAGGAACAGGAGGCAACAGGGGAGGCAAGAGTGCTCTTGACGACCGAAACCGAGATTGCGACTACGACCGCGACTGCAACTGAGACAGAGACCGAAGTGGGACCCCTGGCTACCAATGATTAGAATGATGCAGTACAATTGCTCAAGGTCGTATGAGTGGACCATTGCTGCGCTGGAGACAGGGGTCGAAGGCAGCGTGTATGTAGTGTGCTCCCCAGCGCCGCTGAGACAAAGTTGAAATGTTGGGATCTGCCATTCCGCACATGAATAAGGAAAATGAAAAAGAGTTTGCACGGCGATAAGGAGAGGGAGCGGCCTGGTGGTTGATGAGCAGACAGATATATGCAGAGGTGACTATGGAGCTGTCATTGTTACTGACGTCAGGAGGAGAGGGGAGACAATAACGAGTATCATCGAGGTTTACGATCAAAGAAACACCCAATCGGAAGGGCCTAGTAAGGCCGTATATCCGTATATGGCCGCGTATGTGAGTATATGGAAAGATACGGTTGCACACGTGGATGTGGTAATATAATAGAGTAGTTGATAGGTAAGATTATTGCTG
>Ga0307515_10015404_pt1 | contig 14089 bp, 10 predicted proteins | sample 17_EM_MG_FD_194513 | JGI IMG/M metagenome (GOLD analysis project Ga0307515, IMG submission 194513) | Populus trichocarpa ectomycorrhiza microbial communities from riparian zone in the Pacific Northwest, United States - 17_EM | ecosystem: Host-associated > Plants > Roots > Unclassified | place...
CTCCCATGTTTCCAAACTCAATAAACAGTTCATTAATTGGTTATTTACTATGAAATCTCTGCGGAACAGAACATCTATGGTGTGAGTAATTAATGCTTCCTTAATTTTAATCCATGATGATGGGTAAATTTTGTGGTTTTGATTTGAAAAGGTAAATTTAATAAAAGCCATAAATTATACTTCTTTTATTAATTAAGGTTTTGATAATAAATTTTTATTGTGATCTATATAAAATTATAATATATACTAATTAACTAAATATTTTTAAAATTATAATCAAGATAAAACAAGATCTGCATCACACTTTACCATGAACAAATAAAATTTAAAATGTTTGTTTTTGTATTTAAAATGACATTTTAAAAATATATCTGACATGAAAAAAACATTAAACTAATAGTTTTTTTAGTGTTTTTAAATAATTTTTATAAGTTAGTATAAAAAATATTTAAAAAATATTTAAAAGTATTTTCAAATAAAAAACACTTTAAAAAAACATCTTGCACTGTAATTACACGATCACGCCATGCTTTTTTAAAACATCTGATTTATTTGCTTCAAGATTATTATTTTTTATTATTTTGATACACTGGTATTAAAATAAATTTTAAAAAATAAAAAAATATATATTATTTTAGTATATTTTTATAATAAAAACCCTTTAAAAATAAATTGTTACCTTAACTCCAAAAACTATCTTAAGTAGATTCCAATTTTGCTCGTCAGAGGTGAGGTGAGGTGAGGTGAGGTTCTAACCCATAACCTAGTAATTAATAATCCATGGAAGAAAAGCACGCTTGTTAGACAGGAGAAAAAAAAATACATGGATGTAAAAGCATTAATTACACGCATTGACTTCGTTTTTTTAGAGGACGCACCCCCTGTTGTTTACTGGCATGCGCAGCACTGTTCTAGTCATGGTATTGCAGTGATTAAGATATTGTGTTAGCAGTAAATTTTTAATATCAACGTATTTAGAAAATCAAAAAATATTAAAAAAAAATATATAAAAAAATATTTTTACTAAATAGTATTTTAGCTGTGAGGATTTATCTCTCAAATTGCCATGTTGCGCGCAGCTCGATCCCACCATATTCAATGCAATTTCACAGCTATCTATCAAATCCAAAACAGGGTCAAGCTCAGTTTGAGGATACGAGTTATTACATCGTGGTATCAATTAATTTTTTGTTTAGAATAATGTTGTTTTAATTTTTTATTTTTAACATGACAATGTCTAAACTAGTTTTAACTGGGTGATAATTATATTTGACCAGATGAATTAAGTTAGAAATCAACTTATTTAGTTATATATGATTTAGCTGAATTAATATTAAAAATAATATGAAATGAGATCCAACTCGAGTCAATTCCAGGTCTTTAAATTAACCCATCTGCGATTCGGTTTTGATCACTAAGTGTAGTCTGCGATTCAATGTCTTGATCTGTGGACGTACGTAGCCAGGCTGGAGAATTTGCAAGACCTTGTTAATCATTTGAATATCATTAAAAATATATGTTGATGTTGTCTTGAGTTTACACTTGGACTCGGACTCATGGTTGAAAGAGTAAAATGCTTTTGCTTTTTAATATCACCATTCTCACTCGTCCCTCGGACAAAATGTCAAAGTGCAATTACTAGTTTAAAACAAAATGTCTGGCGTATGGTCCACTCGTACACCACAATCTTCTGTTGTAGATCCTTACGTTTGCCTTGGCCTTTGGTGGGAACATGCTTGTTTTTTTTAAAAAGAAAAAAAAAAGTTTAACGTTGAAAAATTATAATAATTTTTTGTCTGTTTTGTTTGTTTTCGACATCCGCCATTGTCTGTAAATTGATATGGTTGAGTAGAATAGTCCATCAATTCACACGCATCAACAACAACAACAAAAAAAAATCTTATTTGTAATGGGATAACATGAGTTTATTTTTTTTGGAATAAAGAAAAATAATAGTTTCGCAAAAAAAATTTAAGTTGTTTAATAATTATAACAGTTTCTATTATATAAGCTTGAAGGTCAGGTATAAGATAAAATTGTTAATCTTATAATTTTGATAATTTGACCTTTATCTTTTCTTGGTGCAGTGAGTGATTGATAGATTATATTTGATATTGTCGAAATCTTTTTATTTAAGTTTTGAAACTCTCCCATAATTAAGTTAATATTATTAGAGAAAAAAATAATTATTTTTTAAAAGAAAACCATATATATATATATATATATATAGTAGAGAAAAACGGAGTGAGGATATATATATCATTTAATGAAAGAGGAAAGAATTCACATATTAACAGAATATTTTTATTTTGTTATAATAAAAGTTTCTGACTTATCAGAATAAAAAAATTCATGATTTATTAAGATAAAATACATCTAAGTTTACATGATAAAATATATATAACTTACAATCCCATTAAAAAGCATAAGATTCATTTGAAGTAAAAAAAAGCATAAGCCTAGCGTGACCCACACCCACCGACACCTAGAGCTCGGTATTTAGCTGAGTTCAGAGATTATAATGGGTCTAGTATATCACCAAACCCATATATATTTAGATTTAGCCTAGCAAAAAGAAATGAATTTAGTATATCACCATATCCTCGTATATCTAAATTTAATGTCTGGCTGAGCCATAAGTAATGTGTCACCATCTCTCTTTGTAATCATTTTAAAGGGTGGTTTTTGATAATAATAAAAAAATCAATTAACGCTAATTCATCGCTTTGGTTTTATTTGTAGGTGTTTAATTGGTAAGATTTTATGATAAAATTGAGAGGTAAGTTTCAATCAATATTGTCAATTTATATTCGGAATAACTAAATCTCTATTTAGTTCTTTATTCAAAAAATCATCCATGTCTAAATTAATGCGTTCTCAAAAAAAAAAAAAACTTTTTTTCCCGGTTTTCTATGATGTTTGACATGGAAATAAACCCATTTCTCTACTTAAACCATCATCTTACGAGAAAAATAATGGTTTTGCGTAAAAGATGAGTTGGTTTGGTTTCACATGTAAGTGCTTAGTTGGTTAAATTTTACGACAAAATTGAGTTGTAAGCTTGAACTAGTATAAAATATTTTCAAGTCAACTTATATTCGAATGAGCTAAATGCCCGACTAGCTGATTTTTCTTTAATAAAAATCATCCATGTCGAAATTGATATCTCCTTAAAAAATTGTTTTTTCACTCCACTCTAATGTTTACCATGAAAATAAATCCTTCTATCTACTTAAACCATCATCCTATGATTTATCATTGACGTGAAAAGGTAATTTGATAAAAAAAAAAATATTTATAGTAAGGTGGTCCAAGATATTTTCAAGCTAAAATTGAAATTAAATATGTGGGGTGCTATTGGATGTGGTTGAAAAGGAAGGGAAGTCGATGTTAAATTTGAAAAGAAGAAAAAATGTACAAACTTCCAAGCTCTCCACGGCAACCGCTTGTTACTCCATCTCCCTCGGGGAAAACCCTTAACCTCCATTCGAGAAGGAAATCACATAATGTATTCACACATACTCAATTCAAAGATTCGGTAGGAAATCATACATTCACACATACTCAATTCAAAGATTCGGTATACATAAATGCATTCGTACATTCTGATGCAAAAATCTCATGAACACAAACAATTTCTTAAATATACAGTAAGTTTTAGCATCCTACTATACAGTATGTTTTTGCCCTTGCAACCTTAGAAGAATTGCTCAAGTGACGAGGACACCATGACTCTTCAATTTCAGGATAAGACAAAAGGAATAATATAGAAAATTGTACACGCAATATTCTTCAAAATTATTTTTCCGAGTTTTCTCATATAAAATGAGCATCCTGAATATGATATGATATGATATTTTATAGATAAACATCCATATCAAATAATAAATGGATAGTAGATAAAAATACATAGGAGACAGAGGAAGATTTTTGAGAAAATGATCGATGAAATGCCTCTAGATGAGATTGAACAAGAGGCTCGAAAAAATTCTATCCGAGGGTTTTACATTAACATAAAAACAATTCAGTTTAATTATTTTTTATGAGCATGCAAATTAAGTTTTTTTAACATTAACACATTAGAGATATAGAAAATTAAATAAAAAACATTGTTTTTTTTTAAAAAAAGCAAAACACATAAAAACATAAACTACTACACTTCCATATACTTGATACTTGCTTATTCCATGACCATGTTTAGTTCTAGACTAAAAAAATAAAACAGGTACTAATTTCTCAACAATTAATCCTTTTAACCTCGATTGGAAAATTCTAGAGAACGAAAATCTTAATCGAGTCAAGTGGTAACTCAAGCGAGGTGGTTCAAGATATTTTATACAATTTTTTTTATTGCATTTAATTGAAATTATGATTTTATTTTTTCACCAAAACAATATAATTTTTACAATTACATGGAAAAACATCATTTTAATTTGATACAGAGTTTAACCCATTTTTCTAAATAACCAAAATAATATTGTTTTTTTTTTTAAAAAAATAACTAGTCTTGATGGGATGAACCGAGCTACAAGTAGACGGACCATATAGGATGAACTTTCTTTTATTTTACTGAAAGCTGGCCGGGCCAAGTCTCCAGTCCACCTATCATACCACCAGCTCAGATTTTTTTTAAGTATGCTTTTAACTCCTTTTCTTTCAACTATTTTGTTACATTATTAACATTTATTACTTAACATCAATTTTTTTTTCTCTAACCAAACACAACCTAAAGCCTAAAAACAAAACATTAAAGTTACATGTGTTGGTTTCGGCATGATGACTGACGGGAGAGCAAAACCACACTGCAAGGGGGCCAATAAATTTCAAACCGTGGGGCCAGGCAAAACCGAGGTAAAATTGTGTGACGTGTCGAGTAATTGCTCTACATGGCCCACATGATTCCGGTCTGGGACGATAGACCCGAGAAATCCTGATAAAACAAGACCCACCAGCTCGATACCCTCAAATAAAACACAACTTTTAGGTCACTGGTCAGTCCCCTCCCTTCTCGCTCTTTACTTCACACCGAGAGAGTAAGAGAGATGGCTCAAGCTAGCTCTTCTTGTCTCTCTACCCTGCTCATGTCTTTCTATTCTTGCCTGCAATGAACCAAGATCTGCACCCCTTCTTCCTGGAAGAAGATGGCATCAATGTATAACCCAGAAACGAGTGCGGTACAAGACCAACAACAATACCAACAAAACCCTACATTACTTTATGATGCTCTCTATTGTTCTGAAGAGAATTGGGTGGAAGAAGTTAGAGAGGACTGTTTTCAAGATGAACTAGAAGGAGAGAGTTATTGTAGCAACAATAGCAATAAACTAAACACTTTTCCAATATTGCTAGAACAAGACTTAAGCTGGGAAGATGAGGAGCTTTCCTCTTTGTTTGCCAAGGAGGAGCAAAATCAGCTGTGCAAGGACTTAGAAACCAACCCATCTTTGGCTAGGGCTCGCTGTGAGGCTGTTGAGTGGATTCTAAAGGTCAATGAACACTTCTCTTTCACCGCTCTAACTGCAGTTTTGGCAGTGAACTATCTTGATAGGTTTTTATTCAGTGTCCACCTTCAGAAAGAGAAGCCATGGATGGCCCAACTTGCAGCTGTGTCTTGCCTCTCACTTGCTGCCAAAGTGGAGGAGACCCAAGTGCCCCTTCTATTGGATTTTCAGGTAGATGTGTATTCGATCTGATATAAATCTGCAGGTTCATTTGTTAAATGCTTGTGATTAATTTGGTTGCCCGATTTGCTCATAAATGTGTGTATGTTGTTTGACTTCCTTAGGTGGAGGACAGTAAATACGTGTTCGAGGCCAAAACTATCCAGAGAATGGAGATCCTGGTGCTTTCTACTCTTAAATGGAAGATGAATCCAGTAACCCCAATATCGTTTCTTGATTACATCACTAGAAGGCTTGGCCTAGAACACTATCTTTGTTTGGAATTTCTCAAGAGGTGTGAGCGCATGGTCCTCTCTATCTTGGCAGGCAAGTTGTCAATATCCTTCCTTTACCTCGCTGATAGATTAGAATTCTTTCATTTAATTTGCTCTCAATTTTTTACTTATATTATGTTTCTTGAATGAATACATGCAGATTCTAGGTCTATGCCTTATGTTCCTTCTGTAATGGCCGCTGCCACGATGCTCTATGTTATTGATAACATAGAACCCAGTCTTGCAGCAGAATACCAAAGCCAGCTGTTGAGCATTCTTGGAATCGATAAAGTTAGTGGCTTTACTCTAATTTTATCGAATTCCATTTTCTGTCCACAATGAAACAGAAAATGTCATTATATATGAACTTTTACTGAATCTTGATTATGTCTAAAACAGGACAAGGTAGAGGATTGCAGCAAGTTCTTAATGGAATTTGCTCTAAGAGACCATTTTAAGCTTCTCTCAAACAAACGCAAGTTTTGTTCACTTCCAGGCAGTCCTAGCGGTGTGGTTGATGTGTCTTTTAGCTCAGACAGCTCAAATGATTCATGGTCTGTGGCATCATCCGTGTCTTCATCACCCAAGCCTCTGTCCAAGAAGAGTAGGGCACTGCAGAGTCTAAACAACGCAACAACTTCAGATTTTTCTCAGCATTCCTCGCTAGTGCCTTAAAATTCCTGTTTTTCCCTAATGGACTACCTCTTGTACGGTTAATAAGTCTTGTGCTTTTTCAATGTTCAAGTTAAATTGCCTGCCATCTCTGCTTTTCCAGCTCAGACCAATGCTTAGAACGCTGAAATATTGATTGGGTACTGGGAATTGGAAGCAGAGATAGTTGGCATTTTACCGGAAATGAAGAACAGAACAGAACAAAAAAAAGAAAAAAAAGAGAGCCGATGAGGAAGAGTTCTGGTAGTAATCTGACCTCTTTCCCCCCACTTCATTAGGCCCTTTATTGTCTCATATTCTATAAATAAAACATCTCATATGAACTTATTCATTAAGTAGTCTATTTCATCTGTATAAAAAGATAAAAATAAAAACTGCTCACTTTCACTAAGTTTGACATCGACAATCTCCTGTACATTTCAGTGTTGTCTGCACCTATTTAATGCATAAAAAAATGAATGGATGTACTATGGAGGGAAGATTACTAGACGAAAGCTTGGAGGGAGGGAAATGGGAGCTAGGAGGAGGGAAATGGGAAATTGAAAATACACACAAGTAGGGTTTTTGTTTGCATGTGAAGATCGGAACATGTTGTCGGCCACTGAGAATATCAGGGATTTTCGATTTTTTGTGACCAGTAGCAGTAACATTTTGGTGTTTGACCTCTTCGGCAGAGCTCATTTTTCGAGTGACTAGTGTTTGATATGTTACCCATAGAATCAGACTGCCGAGAGAGTTAGTTACCAGCTTGCACCTCGCAGCTGTAACCACACCGTCCATTCTGATTTTCTTATTACAAGCACTTTCTCCTATGCCTCTAACCTAGATAGTAGATACCTGCTCTTTCCTGTTCTGCTGCTGATTCACGCAAAGCATATAGCTAAATAACCTTATCTTTCTAATTACAGGTTCACAGCTTTCATTTTCTTTCTCAACTTGCAAAAAATATTGAATGTGTATAGTAAATACTGAGTGTATAATTTTATTTCAGTAATACACAGAGATCACTTGGGGCTGCCTGCCTAGATCACATGCTTTAAATTTTTTTTTTATATTTTTTAATCATTTTAATATATTAATATTAAGAATATATTTTTTTAAAAATATATTATTTTAATAAATTTAACATCACTATTCTAGTGTGAGTATGAAAGCTTGAGCCTCTCTTTCATCCTCTCGTGTCATGGTCTAATTAAAAAACTCTAAAGATAAGGAGAAAATATTGTTTCCCACACCATTATTCATTAAGTAACAAATCATTGCAACAATGTTTTCAGTTGAAATTTAACTTTTATCCTAAACTTTATTTTCTGATTCTTGGTTTGAGAAAGGAAAGAAAGCAGTCGGTTTCAGTGATAGAGAGAGAATTTCTATTGAGACAGCTTTCAACCACGAAAATAGGTGGTTTTGGTGTCGATGAATTTTTTTTATAAGAAAAGTTCATATAAGGTGTTTTTCCCTCTTAAACCTATATGGAATGATAGATCTTAACCCAAAATAAATTTTTTGTTTTCGAGTTGATTGTGGATTTCAAAGCTAATTTCTAAGTTGTTAGAGACTTTGAATATGTTTTAAAAGGTGTTTAGAATATGTTTTTGGTCAAAATATGGTTAAAAATGAGCTTCTCTTGGTCTGAAATAGACCAAACTAATTTACTGGTGACCAGAGATAGCTGAAATCTGAGTAGTGCAGGTGATACGTCGCCTGCATTTTTTTTCAAAGTATTAAAAGGCGGAGTTGTCTACCCCTTAAAAAAAATTCTTTTTTTCTTTATTTTTATTTTTATCCATTACAATTTATTTATTTTTTCCTATTAATTTTATCACTTAATATTTGGTTGATTACTGATTGAGCAATATAATTTGTTCTGGTTTGATTTGATTTTTTTCCCAATCACTTTGATATTTTATTGATTCTTGATTTTATAAGTGTATGTTTTAGATAAAAAATTATAAATAAAAAAATTATTGAATCCAGTTGAGTGTATAACCACGGTCACATGTTTGACTGATTAACTCTGATTAGATAGAGATTAGGCTTGATAATGTTTTTGTTGTATAAATAGTTATTGGTTTATTTAATTAGATGCATGCATAAATTTTTTTATTTCTACTTAAAATTTTTTTATATATAAAAGCATGTCATAGAAATCTACATGTTAAAAAAATATATACAAACTAAGAAGCGTCTATAAAATAGCTAGTTAAAAACCATAAAGAGAGGATGATATTATTATTCATGGCAGCTTGAGTTATACGCTCATTGAGGCAAAAGCTCATGCTCCAAATTTTAGCATATTGAAGCTAGAAGAGTCCAATCTAACGGGGCAGAGTCAATGGACGAACAGAGCTAACTACTCTGATAAAGACAGGCAATGGGGGTCCGAGTAATATTATCCGAAACATGCTAAAACTTCAAGTATATCGAATTTATCTACGTGGTGATGCCGCGGTTAAAACTACGGTTGGATCGAAAAGATACTATTTTTTATTCCTTTTCATTCCAATCATAATTTGAAACGCATTACACGAATATAGAATTTTGATACAAGTCATCACTCTCGGTCAAGAAGGCTTGCATGTGCTTTCTACCGCTTTAAACTAAAGGGAATCATGACTTGGCTTTATTCTCGATCTTAATTAACACAACTCTCTAGATTTCTTACTGAATTGCTCAACCAGCTGCTAGACTCTCTAAATTATTGAATCCAAATCTTTTAATGTACCGTGAAGCAAGGAACTAATATATCATGTACAAGGTTATTAGCCGTTTTGGGTCATCTTGACCATGCCATGGACAGGCGTAGATCTGGTAATTGCCATTCAATACATGGCGATACTTCGAAGATTTTGCACTAAATCAAAGCATGTTACACTCGTATGTTTTTCCAAGTTTATCTTCTTGCATGTGCTAATCGTCCTGGAAGATCTATCAAGGAAATGGGGAGCGCTTCAAGCTGTAGTATGTTACCTTCCCTCAGTTCATTTTCTCCACCGTGCAGTGGACTCGGGGCTTGAGGGGAGGGGAGGATTAATCTAGAAAAAGAAGATCCGAACAGAAAGTACAAGAACAAGCCGCATTAACCAAATAAAGAAGTCACAAGGGGAGATTAAAGGGGGATTTAGATGCAATTAGCTCCAATAAAAAAAAATCAAGCACTAAAAGGGAAAGAGTTGAAAGGCAAAGAAAATGCTGAAATTGGGGGACAAAATCTTTTGATTTTGTTTGTAATGTCTTTGCTGCTGCTTTGTTCTTTGCTTTTGATAGTTAGAAGCAATGGACTGTAGTGTATTTCAACTCGGAAAGGAAAAGAAGGAAAAAGACAATGATAAGATATGGATGAATGATCATAAAATAGAGAGCTCTGGTAATTGGTTCCAGTGAATCTCTTCTTTACTTTCCTTTGTAGACACCATCTTTAAACTTCTAGCATTCACCGTCACACACCCTTTTGACCTTGTGAAAGCCTTGGTTTTTTCAAGCTGTTTTTTTTTTTGGTTAATTCAAGCTGTTAATACTAAACAAATACACCAGCATAATGTCGAAATACTCACCTGACCCAGCTTGTTATTTCCTTGGATAACGTAGTCATGGCTCGAAGCTATTCACAGAAATGCGGAAATTTGTCTATCTTGTGCATTGCTCCTTTATATTCAATTCTTTGAATCGAACCTGATTTTGCTGTACCGCATTGCACAATCCACTAGCTTGTCACATCCAGCTTTTCCATTGCAGCCTTTTTCTTTTCAAGAATAACACAATTTTCCTTTGGTGATCATATTTGTGGTCGTGATAGTCATTGCCCCGTTTATAATTAAGCTGTTACTTATTAGACAACGTTGCCGTGTTGTCTGTCGATAGTCATGTAGCCAAAATTTGTCAAGCGTTGACAGAAGTTATTAGTTCCCAGACTGAATTTGATCGTGTTGCCGACATGCCAATCAACAATTATTGGATCATAACAACATTACTTAACAGCGAGCTACCACTGATGGTGATCGTCAGCTACTTTGGCAGATTTGTCAAGATGAAGTATTTCAGCATCACATTTGAGGAGAGTGATTACCCGAACAATCAACTATCGAAGAAATGCATGCATTAGGACATAATCTTATAATTCACAGTGTTGAGTGTCTGTAGTGTATTTCTCTCTTCAAACTTGATGGAACGTTTAACAAATAAGAGGTATTCATTATATAAATTTGGCATCGGAACTAGTCTTCCAAATCTATCACATTACAACACGAGGAGTGTGAGATATTCAAGAAAAAGGAAGAAATCAGAGTTTCACAAGTCCTTAAATTACAACTAATTAAGTTGTAGAAAGAATATGATTTTAATAAATTCTAAATGTCAATAATTCTTAATTAATTATTCTAAAAAATAACATAAAAATATTTAAATAGTAGCTAAACCAATCTAATTAATAGAGCTCAAATCAAATAAAATTTTAAAAACTAATTATAAAGAAAAATTTTATGATGTTTAAAGAATAACCAATAATATTTTATTAGTTACTACATACAAGAAGGAGATAGAAATCTTATTTTCTCTCTTTTTGTATTATTTTTATTTAAATTTCTCATTTTTGCTTTTTTTTTGGGAAAGAAAAAAGAATTGTCGGACCTCCCTTCCCTAAAACAAGTTGGAGTGAGAGATATATAGGAGTTTTAAAGAATTACAAATAGTTACTAGTTACTATCTGACCACCCTAAGATTTTCAGTTTTTAAAAAATAAAAACTAAAAATAAATAAAAATCCAAAACATATCTTCTAGGTCTAATGCGGGTATGATTTTAAAACAACAACTGATAGGCAACTGTACCCGTAGAACGCGTTAATCAAATTTTAGTTCGACGCGGCTATTAAATAAAAACCTGTATTGTTTTTGTTAGAAAGCTAGTTTGGCTTGTACAAACTTCTTTTAAGACAAATTTCACGTAAAAAGCATCCGAAGACATGTGCACAACAGGCTTTCAATAATTTCCTCCGAAGGCCAACCTACGTTCACATAATTTCAAAGCTCGAAGCTAGACAAGACGATATCATTAAGTTTTGAGGGGCCTCAATTTAGAGGAAATAATTTCAAAACAGTACTATTAGGTATGAGAAACATGGATACATATCTTCCGAACTTTTGTCGTGCATGGAAAACTAATTGCTTATTTAGTGCGAATATTATCGAACAGCCCTTGAAAATTAATAGGGCAAGGGCAACGAGGCACGACACCATTGTTGGGCATTTGTGTTTCCTGGTGACTCAAGAGAGAGTGGGGTGAGAACAAGTTGGAGTCTAGAGTTAAAATCTGTTGAACTCGGAAGGAAAAGAAGAGAATACATAAAAGAACAATAACAAAAGGCTGAGCTGAAAGATTTATGGAGTGGGTCCAATCACTGAGATCATAATTCCATGGAAATGAGAGTTGAGGGATGGGATACTTCGATCTATCTACAATTTGGCAGGGGAGGCACATTCTATTCGTGAGTGGTATAATTGTAATGGACAGACCCTTCTATCCTAACGATATATTGGTTTTGCTGATGAATATCAGAGCAGACGAGTTGATAATGTTTTGCTCCACAGGATGAGTATCCAATAGGTTGTTTGGGCTAGACTACCTGTGTCTGCCATTATGTGTCAACATCCCAGGAAACGCCAAGCATCATACTATCGAGCCCTTTAGACAACCATGCATTTAATTTATCTGTTATTAACTGTTAAAACAATTCAATTAATATAAAAACAAATACGAACATTAAAGGAAAGAGGAAAAGAGACTATAATTCTTTCCAATTGATTTACATTATTGTTTTTACTTTAATCTAAATACAAAAAGCTTATATATAAATTAAGCTAAAAATATTATTCTATTCTTAATAAATAAAACAAGATAAATATATTATTTAACATTTACAACCTCATGAAATAAGCTTAGCTCTTATTTCTAGCTAAAATTAAATCAAGCATACAATTTTTCTGCAGCGAAAAAATATACAAAATGATTCCTTTTAACGAAGAAATAAGAGAGAATAAGGCACCATTTGTCAAGGCGCTGCACCCTAGCAAAAACATTATTTTTGGTTTTTTTGCTGGCGAAACGCAAGTTTCACCGCGTAGTGTACTGCACTACTGCTAAACTAGCACTAAATATTTTATTTTACTGTATGTTCTACTAGTATATTGTCACTAGAAAAAAAATATACTAGTATATACAGTGAATGCATATGATAGTATATGTTAAAACATAACATGGAAAACATCGAAAGAAAAGCCAAAAAAAGTCAGCAAACAACAGCAGAATTTTATTGGGAGCAATGGGGTCCTGAGGTAGGGTAGACGGGCTCCTTTTTCTACCGTGCCCAGTGAATACAGATTTCTTTTGTGTGGGGTCATGTAAGATTGCAGCTGTAGCTAACATTCGCAGTGCCAAATTACTTTCAGGCCTCAAGTGTCCCTTTTTATGGGCAGAAAGAAAGGGACAATGCTCTCCATTCTTAGGTGCAGCCATGCCCGGAAAATTGTTTTCATTTAAAATTAGGTTGCTATCAACCATCTGTCAAGAGATATCAAGATCTGGCTCTGGGTATATCTTGGAAACCTAAACCTAACAATTTTTCAGAGACTGGAATTTTAGTGTTTGGCACTTTAGGTGAATGATAAGGTACTCTGGTTACCTTTCAACGAGTGTATGTATGTGTGGATGGGGAGGGGTGAGATGCTTTTTAACAAGGATAATGGCTTCTAGCTATCCACTGACTAGATAGATAAATTATTGGACTAATAAATTCTGATCCAACCCAGAAACCACCAGTCTTCGGCTCTTTCCTGGGTTTTGTCTTTCTCAGCAAGGTCGCTCTGGCATGGCGAGCAAACAAGGTCAGGGCGTACACATTGGAAAAGTACGACTTCTTCGCAGCAAATTGGATCGAAGACCCAATTAAGTATCCTAGCCCACCTCAACACCCAGAACACAAGACAAGCCCACTTTACGAACGGTACAGTGTTTGACCCACTTGTGGTGCAAACTTCTTGAATGGACCTAAATAAAAGGCCTCTTTCGGAAATGAAACTTGGTGCTCAAATAGCTACTTGGTGCCTGGTGGGTGTCACTTTAGAGTTCGGAGTCAGATTTGCTGGCCTACAAACTGGTCTTAGCCCAGATTGAAGACAGATTTGGCAACATCTATTCTATTTCTCCGCGATCATCTAAATCCATTTTGTTCATGTTGTTTCCTTCCTGGTCTATTCCTGCTTCCATGATAAAACTGTGTTAAAGTAGTTTTGAAACAAGAAACAAAACTTAATTTGGGTTTGGATCACTTTTAAACTAATGTTTAGCCCCACTCCTGTATCATTTTGAAGCCCAGCAACTGAATCCAATTCAAGAACGCAATCCACCTGGCTAAGCATTAGCATGAGAACAACTGAGCTCTAAAGCTTACTTTTTTTTTTTTTTTTTTTTATTTTAACTTGGATGTCCT
>Ga0307515_10015405_pt1 | contig 14089 bp, 18 predicted proteins | sample 17_EM_MG_FD_194513 | JGI IMG/M metagenome (GOLD analysis project Ga0307515, IMG submission 194513) | Populus trichocarpa ectomycorrhiza microbial communities from riparian zone in the Pacific Northwest, United States - 17_EM | ecosystem: Host-associated > Plants > Roots > Unclassified | place...
GAGGCTTCATATTTGCACACGTCCGTGCAACCCGTAGAGCCACAGACGCGTGTCAAATCGGGAAGGAACGCGTTCTTTCTGCCGGACTTTCAGTTCATATTCAATCTGACGGTTTTGCAACCGAACACTCCCTTAGTGGCTCAACTACGCGCTTCAAGTGGCGGAATTTATTAGTGTCAAAACTCGGATCGAGCGGTGCTACTGCAGCTTCGGCTGCGCTAGCAGGGAGGGTGCCGACCCGCTCCTGCCACACCCTTGTAAGATGTTGCCACTTCAGTAAGTATTTATTAGGAGGTATTCGAGGTTGAGATGAGGTCGGGAATTGATTTATGCCAAGCCGTTATGAACCGTTACCTCCACGTGCCCCGCGCTAGGGGGCGATCTTCATCGGCCATTAGTACAGTAGGTTATTTCGCCGACGAACACGATATGCCGCAGAAATCCCGGCACTGGAATTTGAGATCCGTCATTTGTGTCGACCTTTTAAGCGCGTCGTTCGTCGCCATGACAGATCCGTCGCGATCAGCAATAATCAAAGCGAAGCCCATTGCACACGTGTTGGATGCGTTTCGCGATTCCGCTCAGTCGCTCTCTAGGAGCTTTACAACTTCCAGTCCCACCACGGTGCTGGATCGAATACGCAATGAAGGTCAGGGTGTCGGACCTGCCATAATACTTTTCTAATAGACACAGGCCCTCAAAATCACGCCCTTGATCTCATATCGGCACTGCAAATCCTTCCCGCCTCTCGTTCGTTGCCATCCAGCAGCGGCGGAAAGAATCTCTTCAGCAATCTGTCCACGCTTAAACTCGCGATTAACACCGGGGATTTCGATTTAGGACGCGTCATACCCCTCCTTACTGCAGTCCTCAACGATAAATCTAATGCCGTTATATAGGAGGAGGCCTGTGGCCTACTTACAGAATCGGCGCTCACGACTGGTGCTAAACTATTAACGCCTTCCCCGTCCGGCCCTTTACGTACCGCGTCCTCTCAGCAGATACCTTGGACATTTAATATGGGGAGCCTTGCAGACACATCAACTCTGACGTAGAATGGAGATTCTATACTTAAGGTTGAAGTGGAGGATAATCTCAAGATTGACTATCTGCACGTTTTTAATACGTTCTTTGGGCGAATACAAAGGCTCTATCAAATAAAGACGGCGGTACTACAGAGTTGCAAAGAGATGGAGCCGCCACTGTTTCAAGAAGGCGTCGGTTGGGCGGAGTGGCCTAAGGGATGTGAGGAGACAGCGGTACTGCAATCCTTCGCCGTCATATCGACCGATTTCTGTTGTTGCAGATTAACATAACTTCCATCCTTTGAAGCGTCGTCGCTACGTCACCAATCTAAACATGTCGATTCCTGGATCAGTTAGCGAGCGAAAACTGGACGTGGGCTTAGTATAACAATGAGCTAGAGGTGAGGACAACTACAGCAGTCCCTGGCTTGATGTTGTGAGGTTTGTAAGGACCATTTTAGCCATTGCTACTGAATGCTAGAAGACAGGGGATCTACGATAGCGACTTACCGTAAACAGATTTTAGATCTAAACACTGTTTCGTGAATAACAGCGGAAGATGCTGCTACATTAAATAACCTGATCTTGTTGTTTTTCCTTTAACTACATAGGAGTGAATATCTGCCGTTCTAGTCTAGTTGTACCGTACACAGGAAGGTAATAAGTGTAAGTCACTGGTGGTGGTTGTAGGTTACTAAAGTGGGGTGTGGCGAGTGTTAGAGTACTAAAATTAGGCATTAAGAGATGCGACATAGACATCAAATTCCTCAATTTATTTATCCCGATCTTCAGAAATGCCGGCCAGCTTATCCAGAACCGACCCAAAGAACTGTCCCCAATACCCGTCCTCTCCTTCATCCATCCCATACTTCAGTAAATTACCATGCAATCTAACCAACCGAAAAACTCCATGTATTGAATCTGTACTTAGCCTCTTAAACCGATCCAGATCTGGGCCTAGAACATGCATACCACTTCTCCTAGACACTAGATCCTCGCGCGGATACGCGTAGTAGATGGAATGTTCATGTCCAACAATGGTAAGCGCAGGCTCGACCATCGTCGTTGGCTCGAACGGAGCTTGCGCGATTTGTGCGAGTTCCTGCCTTTTGCGCAAGGATGCGGCGATCCATATACTCATCTGCAGTTCTGCCTCGGTGTGGTCTCCGGATGCGGGTTTAACCTCAAATCCAGAAAAGAGGGCGGTCCGCTTTGTGAATGTATCGAGTGTGTGTCCGATTTCCCCATTATCCGCGGCGTCGAGTCTTTTGTAGAGGGCTGAGATATTGGAGTCGCGATGCGAGTATGAGAGGACGTAGTCGGTTTTGCGGTCGATAGGTTTGCGGCGGGTAGAGTCGGTGGGGGTGGGGGCGGGGATCGTGGAGAGGTAGAGGGGATTGATGGATTATGATTGACTGGACAAATGGCGGGTTAGCTATGTCTTGAGAGGATTCGCGGGAAGGTGCACGTACACGCTCTGGAACCACCATCTATTGTTACCATATAAATCCATGGCCAAATAAACCAGAGGCCGCACTACATCATCGCACTACGCATTCTCATCCCGGCTGCCATGCTTGCAATCGCGCGCATTGAGAAAGATCTTCTTGGCCTCCTTCCATATGGTTAACAGCTCCTCGGTGGAGCGAGTGTCGCTGCGGTCGAAGTCGGTCGGTTTGGTGGTTTGGTGGCCCACTTTAGGGTCGTTCTTGGTGACATGCTAGACACATGTGAATCTGATTTAGGAACGTTGGGTCACATGCACGTACCTGCAAGCCCTGAGAAATGAAGCCAAAGTCAATACCTCGGCAAGCCGGTCACAGAGCCGTTCAGCGTACTTTGGGGGGGCCTCCTTTAGGCCATTAAGGCTCTGCACTCCTCAGTATAATTGGTGTCTCGCGCGTCGGACTTGATGAACGTTTCGGACTCGAGGAAACACGACTAGCAGGAGGGCTGAATGTGTTCCTTTCGTTCAAAGCTAGTGGAGTAATGAAAGAGAAGTTGGCGTTCAAACGCGCTTTCGCCACAGGATGGCATGTTGAGGTGAAGGTTGGTGGGGTAGATGCGGGGCAAATGCCAGCTAGTACCAGATGGTCACTTTTGACAGGATCCAACAACTCTCATACCCACAACAATTGGCTCAGAAAGTCCTCCTTCTATGCCTCAGTACGATCGTATCAGCTTGTGGCTTGCTTCTGGGCATGAATCCTGCCTCCCTCTCACTCCTCCGCCCGACGATGACTCGAAGCTGCGCCCGCTCGCATTGCAGCGACAGCCCGAAGCGGCGAAGAACCCCTGGAAACCCAAAGATCGCTTTACGGATATTCATACTGAGCAAGGGATGGGTCAGAGAGAATATCCTCTAACCCGTTGCACTATGTTATCGATAGGGATCCAGCTAATAAGGGGCTCTCGTTTATACATCTGATACCGGTATTTATGCACGAGCCAGCTTGGCGTTGCGCCTCAACAGGTTAAGACAAGTGTGTGGCTGATTTGGAGAGAATCACATCGTTCACCCAGCTGCGCATGGATGTTAAAATTATTATTGTTAGATCATTTCAAAGATCCACCACCTTCCAGCATTGTTTCCTTATTAATATTCTGCAGTATTCAAGAAGAGGTTCTGTGGTAGTCGTCGTGATGTTCTGTGTGGGAGACCCCTCGGCTCGCTACCTGTTCGGAGTTGCTGGGGAAATGCCGTTTCGGCATGAAAACGGTTCACCCGATCGCGTCCTGTGGCACGCGTCAACAGCTCCTCTCCAATCGCCTGGCCGCCATGGCTTCTTACTCTCTCCTCCCTCTCCCCGCACTCCCTCGATCGAATCCAAGACTGGCTGCGCGCCTCTCCCGACTCAGCACTCACCGTATCGCCGCTCCGCCCACCGACTCCCCCAAAATCGCCAGCAACCACACCTCCACGACTGAAGCGACCCGCGACGCCTCGCCGTGCGACATGGATAACGGTAATCCCCTGCGCAGCTCCAGCCCAATCAAAAGACGGCGCAAAGAGGATGACTTCCTCTCCGGATAAAGTGCGTCGCGCGCTGGTAGCGTTGTGTCTGAGCGGACCGTCTTGACCGCGACTGGCAGCGCAAAGCGAACTTCCGGCCCGAGTCGCCATCTTACAGAGCTGCGGACCGCTCGACCCTCAATTTCGCTCTCCCCTATAACCATGCCCCCCAAACCACTGTCGGACAACGCGATGACACGCCTGGGGCGGTTAAGGAGGCGATTGGGCAGTGCTCTCAAAAGTGGCTACATTCTGGGAGGTCTGAAGGACGCGATTGAGCAGGACCCGGACTTCCGTCTGTCCGTATCCATGGAGCCCATTGACGAAGAGGCCTTCGATCGCGAGGATAAGCGCACACTGGCCGACTTTGCGCTGGTCGACACCCTACAACAGGTGAAGAGGATATTCCAGGGCGCCACTCTCTGCACACAGTTCGGAAGAGACGAGAACGCATGGTGCTTCAGCGTCGCCTGGCCACTTATTGAGCTTACCATCAAGCTTCACGGCAAGGACAAGTGGCGGCCTGAGAGCGTGTAAGTTCCACTCTCTCCGTACGCCTTCGCCGCTAAACTCGCAGGCAATCCCAAGGCATAAATCCCCTGTACCTCTCCCGCATACCCGACCCCTCCACGCCGAGCAAGGAACGCCATCTCTTCCGTAAAACTGATTTCTGCTTCTCGTACTCGTACCTTAATCCGCATTTCCGCGCGCTATACAACCGGCTGGAGGAAGTCAATGCAATGCACGTCTCCCATACCACGGACAATTTCACCTCGCGTGCCGTCCTCTTTTCGGGGATCGAGGTCAAGCCAGAGAATGGCGACCAGAAGGAGGCAGAGCTACAGATGGGCATTTGGATGGCGGCGAGTTTTCGCAGAAGATGGTGTTGGCAAGGAGAGCTTTTTCTAGAACTCCTGTATCGGAAAGCGAACCTGCATCTAATTCTGGAGTCGGTTATGATTCAAACAAGACCTAAAATCCCGATGTCAGTGCAGACGACCCCTCCATCACAGCCCTCCTCGAACCCGCCCTCGCTATCATCGGCCACGAGCACAAAATCTACTACGCCTACCCATCTTCTGTCACTGGGGACATCACGATCCTCGGACCGGGCGAAAAGTTTACAAATTTGTCAACGCGGTCTGTCCAGGGCATCTTCAAACTTATTAGCTTTTATGCTACCATCTTGGACTATGGATATCGGGTAGAAATGGAGAGTGGGGAACAATCGGAGGGAGGACTCTGGGGCGACTATTTGGAGAGGGTTATTAGGAAGTTGGCAGAGGCATTTACCGATGAGGTAACGAAAGAGATCTGGAGCTGGTTCATATGACACTAATTCATAAATCACGAATTTACCGGTCGCCACCGCCCCGAGGAACTTCTCGAAGAGCGAGATCCACGTGCTGCGCTGGGCTAGCACTGGAATGCTCTGCATCACTGTGGGTCCCGTCATAGTTCCTGTAGTATACCCTGATCTGGTCGCATGATTACGATCGCAACCTGCTAGCGGACGCTATCACGACACTCGGTGAGAGCTCGCGGGAGCTAGCAGGGAAGATGGCTGAGCCGCTCCCACTACAGCCTTGTTGTGAACAGTTTTTTGACGGGAATGAATATAGAAGTTAGGGCAGACGCTATGGTGGAAATCTCAGCGAGGGGGTCTCCGAAGAGGATCGACATACAGAACCGTCCCGCACCCCTGGCCTACTCTAGATCGAGCTAGAATAGGTCTACTAAGGAAACCTCGTGGCACCTACAGCACCACCACTGTCATATGCAATCCAATGGCGACAATGCTTTCCCCAGATTCTGGAAGCATGTTTTCATATTTAAAATGGCCTCCTTACTGCAGCTTTAAAAGCTGGCTAAAGAGAGATCAAGCGCTAGCCTCAAATGAGGGCAGCTCTACTGACACGATCTCATGGAGCGGCAGTAGTGCGCTAAGCAAGGTTAATTATACTCAAAGCTGCTATTCTACAGATCTGGCGGGCACCAGAGGGTCTTTCGACGTTACCCTGACCTCGATCTTCCTGTGCACCCATACCTGGTTTTCCTCCTCCAACGGTTCCTCGTTGATGCTATTGTTAGCCGTCACCGTCGTTCGCGCGTGTACGCAGTCGGGTCGTTCCGTCCACGGCTCCTTCTCGGACCGTAGCTCTCCTATCTTCGCTCCTACATCTATTGTGACTTCCTGCCCTAGGTGCGTGCTGTTTGTTCTCACGCTTCCTCCATACACTCGGCTTGTGGCGATGGTGGACGATTGCAGAGAGCCATAGTTGGTGTGGAATTGCAGCACGAATTGCTTTATAAGTGGTGTGGTGGTAGTAAGAAGGCTGTAGTGCAGCTCGATTTGGGTCCGAATAGCCGCGCCGGTGCCGTCGAGGATAGGGTTCGTGGAGGAGAGGTAACTTAGTAGACGGAGAACGCGGAGAACTGCAAACGCGATGATATTAGAGTATACAGTTAGGAACAATAAACCTATTTTATATGCTAGTTTTAAAACTTACAACAGGCGTGTCCTAAACAGCAGGATAACTTTTATTTTGGCAGTGGATTCCATTTGTACATTCGTAGTAAGGTAAACCAATGAGAAGAACAAGCCCGCTTCGACTAGTATACTGGTGATTTTAACAAATTTCCAGCAAGCTAGCTGCGTTATGTTAGTTATCGGAAGGCCTAATAATGTAGAATGTCAGACGTACAAGACCTTGACACTGCGCACTATACTAAATCCACGGATCACGCAGATTGCACTTCAGTGCAATTACGAAGACGGATGTGATCCCGGCAATAATCGTCAGGATAAGCCCTGTTCTTAAGACTAGGTTTAAATATAACCCATAAACTCGCATAAGCGAGAAGATAAAGGCGTCGGACTGGGAGAAAGCACTTTTTAAACTTGGATGAGATTCTCTGGTGAGATCAAGTCGATGGATTTACTAAATCCTTTCGACACTTCGGAGAATATTAGGGCGGATTCGGCGATGCAGAACATCTAAATTTAGCAAATGCTATGACAATGGGCATGTATATCCCTTACACTGTTGTTTACGTCTTATAAATTGTGGCCCGTGCGTGCCAATCAATAAGCTGCATTCCCAGGCGGTCAATCGTTCTGCCGCATCACCAAAGTTTTGAGCTGCCTCCGCGCCCGCGCCTGCGCCCGCGCCCGGTAAGACCTAAATTAACACCTCTGCTTCGCATCCAAGAGCCTGCAATTATAGAGCGTCGCGGCGGTTAGTCAATTAACTCTATAACTAGCTCTATAATTGCCAATCGCGTCGACAGATCTACTCGTAGAGAGCCCTCAGCATTATGGGCTCGCACTTTGATGTTCTTGATCGCGCGCACGGGCCACATTTTATATCACATTAACAATGCAAGGGATAGAGTAGGTGGTTATACGTATCAGGCATAAGTTTCGTTAGTATGTGTGGAGCTTGGCAAAGGAATTCCTTTTTTCTCATTGGTTACTTTAAAAGATTGTCACACATTATTAATCGGACGGCCTGTCTTATCCTTGTTAATAATCCATGTCAGACGGACGTACTAACGAAACTTATGCCTGATACCGTAGTAGGAGCTAGATGTCAACAGCTGGCTTCCTTGAGCATGACCCGGGAGTAAAAACCCACCCTTTCTCCTCCATTTCAGACTAGCGTAGGACATATAGCGTCTTTCTTTTACGCCTTACACCTGGAAGACTAAGTCCGCGATTCATTCAGTAGTATGTGATCTCGTATTATCCTGTACAGCTCCACAAAAATCGAGCCATCGCATTATTTTTTCTATCGTCTTGCTCTCTTTCTGCGATATCAACTTCTCTCCTCAGCAGAGTGTGCAATCGACTGCTACCAACCACTAAAATGAAGGCTGCCGTCGCCGAAAAATGGACCGGCACCTATGAGGACAAGCAGGACATGGAGAAGCTGCAATTGTCACAGGTTGTGAGAGTATGCATGAACCGTCCCGCTCCCGTTCGTATACACGTATGCCTAAACTGACCGCCGGTACAGCGTAATTTTGGTCGAATTGCCATGTTTGGTTTTGCGTCCACTCTGATCTGTACTTAGGAAATTGTTCTTGGGTATGCATTTTCCTCATACCCCGCGGCATATAGACCTGACATGTGCTATCAGGGCGCTCTCACTCAGCTTGCCTAACGGAGGCACTGCTGAACTGTTCTGGAATTACATCATTGTAGTCGTAGGATTTGGAATGGTGTATGCCAGTATCGCCGCACTGGGCTCAGTGTAACAGGTCTCCGGCTAGCGACCCAATTAACACTGACAGTTTCACGCCAGGATTCCAACCTCAGGTGGCCAGTATTACTGGGTCTCTGTACTAGCGCCGCGCAGATATCACAAATACCTCAGCTATGTTACTGGTAAATTCTCCTTCACACGAGCCCTTGTAAACGTAGGTACTAACCAGCCTACATAGGCTGGCTCTGCACGACTGCCTGGCAAACGGGTATCTCGTCCAGTGCTTTTCTGGCCGGAACCATTACCCAGGGCTTGTTCGTCTTGAACATCCCAGGCTATCAGTTTAAGGCTTATCATGGTACTTTGCTTGTAATTAGAATCGCCTTTTTCGCTATCATCTTCAACACTATCCTAGCGAAGAAACTGCCTCTAATTGAGGGACTACTTGTATTCCTCCATATCTTAGGTGTAGTCATTGTAATCCCGCTGTAGGTGCTAGCGCCACTAAGAGACGCCCATTCCGTCTTTGTCGATTTCACTAACAATGGAGGATGGAGCACGAATGGTTTGTCCATGATAATCGGCATGCTTCCGGTTGCATTGTCTCTGCTCGGTCTCGACTGCTCAGTGCATATGGGTAAGTAATGCTATTCTAGCATATTTTTGCACACCACTAAATATTTTTCAGCCGAGGAGACCAAAGATTCGTCTAGAACCCTTCCAGTATCCCTGATGCTAGGTTTTGTCGTGAATGCGCTGCTGGGTTTCTTCGTCCTTATAACCGTAATCTTCACCCTAGGTAACATTGAGACCATTCTGGCAACACCAACTGGCTATCCATTTCTCCAGATCTTCTATAACACCACAAAAAGCCTTACCGGGACGAACATAATAGCCGCAATCATCATCATCAACCTAACGGCTAGCTCGATCGCCGTGCTCGCTACCGCATCCCGCCAACTCTGGGCATTCGCCCGCAATAAATGCTTGCCGTTCTCATCCATGCTAGCACCCGCCATCCTTCCACACCAGCTCCCGCTTAACGCTCTCTTCATCTCCCTAGTCATTACAATCCTTCTTTCCCTCATCAATATCGGCTCCTCCGCCGCGCTGAATGCCATCTACTCCCTTAACGCCGGCAGCCTGTTAACCTCTTATATGATCACAATTGGCTGCATGCTCTTTCGACGTCTCCAGGGCCACAAGCTGCCACCGTCCCGCTGGAGTCTAGGGCGCTGGGGTCTCCCAATCAATATCGGCGCCATGTGCTATTTGCTTCCTGTATACGTCTTCAGCTTCTTCCCCGGTGTCGTTAACCCGACGCCCGTGACCATGAATTGGGGCATTGTCATGTATGGTGGCGTCGTCATTTTCTCCACCCTGTACTATATATTTAGGGGTCGGTTTCACTACTAGCCGCCAAAGGAGCAGGTACGCGGAGAATTTTTGAAGGAAGTAGAGCTGGAGTAGTGACGATTGGCTAGATATATGTATGTACGAATGATGTGTTAATGAGTCGCCTGAATAGTTTAGCTGCATATGTTAGAATTTAATAGGAGAGGCATTAGAAGACATACTTTAAGAACTTCGACATCTACATTGGATGGGTATGGATTTGGAGCCCAGGCAGGAACTGCAATTGGCTGGAATTTAGAGCTTTATTTACGTATATCTGAGTACATTACAGTATACCTGATCACATACGTTCCAATGCTAGTTTATCATTTCCACCAGCCTTAACCAGCATTTTTCCACTTTATGCCGTAGTCACATCTCTAACGTGGGTGATAGGGTTATGACGGCGATGTATAATAGCTACATTAGTTATATGTTGTCCATCTCGCCAACCAAGACCGCATTCCTGCGTAATAACTTTGCTGCAACTTTTCGACTTCGGGTTGTAAATATGTTGAACTGGTAATTCAGAATGAGAACTCTGTTTATTAAAGAGGGCTCCAGAAGCTCTCTTATATACATCAGGTAGGTCCAAATACAATGACGACGACGTCGTCATTCAGTAGGTCATGGTTAATAGAAACAGGTAATGAGACGCTCGATGAGACATATCAAGATACGAGACAACTGAGACATAGTTCGTATAGACGATCTAGGTCGTAAGACAGTAAGACAGTATTACGATGGTAGTAAGGAACTTCGATTCAGGTCGACAGAAGGTAAGAGTCTCTCTAGCCAATTGCTCTAACGCAGATGGCTCAGGTAAGCCTCCTCTCTGGATAATTGGATCCTCAGCTCAGCCACGGTGTTTTGCAAAAGCTCATGTTAATATCGCTTCGCTTGATATTATATGGAAGAGCAATAAGAAGGCCTGGATGACGACAGTAATTATAACTGAATGGCTCACCTGGTTTGACAAAAGGATATATAGCAGGAGAGTCCTCCTTCTACTTGACAATTTTAGCGCGCACGAAGCAGCTGTTCAAGCACTTACTGAAAACAATACTCTTAAGAATATACGGGTTGAGTTTCTTCCTCCTAATTGCACCTCTGTATACCAGCCGCTTGATTAAGGAATTATCGCAAACTTCAAGTTGTACTACCGACGATATTAGCTCAGATTTATGGTGGAGCACTCCCTTCAAGATCAAGATCCAATTAAGCAGATGCATGTGCTTTGGGCCATTCGATGGGCAATTGCAGCTTGGAAGGAAGTTACACCAAAAGCAATTGACAATTGCTTCGTCAAATCTACTCTCTTTGGCTTAAGAGAAGGCCCGCCGCCTCGCCCTTGTAATTATATAGATCCGGTTATCAATGAGGTGCAGGAGATGGCTGAACAACTACGTGCTGCTGGGAGGATCCGTGAGCTTATAAATATTCAGAATTTCATTCATCTTCCGGGCGAAGATGTAGTAGACTCTACTGAAGATCTTATTGAGCACGTAGCGGAGCTCTACGCTGGGCCAGATCGCGATGCAGAAACAGATGAGGACTCCCGACAACCTCGAATTAAACTTAATGAGGCAATAGAGGCCTTGCAAAAGCTTCGTCTATATGAGGAGCAACAGGAGGATGGTGAGAGAGAGGTTATTACAACTCTATTAAGGCACGAGCGTCAAATCCAAGGACGACGACTCCGAAGCACCAAGCAGATGACAATTAAATCGTTTTTTGGTGGAGCCGATGGCTCAATTTTGACTTCGGGCTCATAGATATGCAATATTGTAAGCTTTGCAGTGTGTGGGAATTGAACGAGCGACTTGATTGTAAATCTATGGAAATCAAGTGGTATAAATACATAAAAGTAGACCGAGTCGGTGAGCGAGTTAAAGGGCTAGGCAACTGAAACAAGGTGGTACGCTAGTGAGATAAATGACGTTTTAACATGGTACCGGTAGTCGGTTACAAATATCATTACATAATTTTGACGTTTGGTGTGTTTTACTACAAAGTCTGAATACAACGATACCTTTGGTATAACGATACGGACGGCGTAAAAAACCATATCGTTATAAAGAGTTTTTACTGTAGGTGGTTTAAGAGATTTCAAGGAACTTCGACCGCACGGTCGAAGTTCTCTGATTGGTCAGATTCCTGCCAAGAGGTTTCTCCCACAAGTCTCATCACGTGATATCGTTGCGGACTTGTTTTCCACACACTATGAGAGGCCGACGTACGCACGTGCTGGCCATGCATTTGCACTAAAACGGCTACTTTGATTGATTTGGCGGTGGTACTTAGCGACTCCTCAAAGATAAGATAAAAGCCAACCCGGTCAAAATCGCCCGGTCGTTTTAACCGCAACGGAGAGCGCTTGGACCATCGACTCCGGTGTTATAGTCTGTGCGGCAGCTAATAATTAGCGTTGGACGTATAGCAGTCACCACTAGCCACGCGTACTACGGTCCCCCCTAAAGTTTTCAGCAAGCGCGGAAGTGGCGTATGACCCAAAGTGGCGCTCATCCAGGTCTCTGATTCGATAAATTGTATCACGTGATGAATGTATAAGGGGATTTATTGGTTGGCAACTAATTTTGGTTGTGGCGGAGACGGACCCACTTTGCTGAAAACTTCAGGGGGGGACCACAGTACGGTAGCTTAGTTTATTATCACCCTCTTCCCAGACCTCTAGTTGTAGTTTTCAAACGGGCTAGCGTTTAGGATACCGCCCCTGTCATCAGCCTACCCCCCTCAATAGCCCAGTACATCCTTACAAAATCATAATTTTTACCACTTAAAAACATTAAAACAAGAAGAGGTAAATACTTTTCTAAAAATAATTACAACTAATATCTCTCTATATATTTAAGTGTTATTTATTAAATATTGAATTATTTACGTATAGGACGGGCGAGTAGCTGGGGTTTGTCAAAACCCACCAAACTTCAACCTCTTCTTAATAAAACGTGATACCTCAACGCAATAGTCTTAAAGAGCAGTCAAACGAAGCGTGCATACAGCTTGCTCTCCAGGCTATCAAATGGTATAGTATGGTATGGTATGGTATGGTGTAAGCTTTTGCAGTGTGTGGGAATTGAACGAGCAACTTGATTGTAAATCTATGGGTATCAAGTGGAATATATACATGAAATGGTAGCTGAAATGGGAACAGTGATCTGCAAGCAATATTGATCTGCGATCAATATATTGGGTGGCGTTAAGGCTGTCTCGGCAGCACTGTAGTCGGTTACATATGGTATGGTATTCATTTACGTCCGGTAGTGGGGTTAAGCCCTCCTCCTTTTAAGCCTCCCATGGGGCATATTGGGACGTGCTAAGCTGTGGATTTACGGTATTTGTTGAACGGACGATCAGGAATGAGAACTCTGTCTATTAATGAGGGCTCTAGAAGCTCCTTATATACATCAGGTAGGTCTAGACAACTGAGTCAAATAGGTAATAGAAAGTAGGTAATGAGACATTCGATGAGACATTTAGTCATAAGTTGAGAGACAACTAAGACATAGTTCGTATAGACGATCTAGGTCGTTAGACAGTATTACGATGGTAGTAAGGAACTCCGATTCAGGTCGACAGTATTGCAGTACCTTCCGCAGAAAGCATTTCCTGATTGCTCTATCTACAAAGGAGATTGTCCACTAGTGTACTTCCGCCAGTTGAAGATACTCTTAGTTTGGGTTGGTTTGAGTGGCTTGTCGCCGTGTGTTCGTGCCTGTTAGCCGTTCCAGGCTATCAAACAAGACGCGAAGCTCTCTATTCCACGAGCTGCAGCACTCTATAACGTGCCTAAACGAACACTAAGGCGAAGACGCGACATAACGCTTTCACGACGCGATATTACGCCCAACTCAATGAAACTCCTTAAGACAGAAGAGGAAACCATTGTCCGCCACATACTCGACCTTAAGGCGCGATATTAAGTAGCTGAAAACTGAGTTTCATATCGAGGTACGTGGGTTATTAAGAGGGTGGGCTAATGACTGGGGTGACATCTTAGGTCTGAGTAAGAATATCTATGTGGGTCGCTAGATAAATAACCTCTTGACTTTTTTAACTTCTCGACTTTTTTAACCTCTTGACTTTTTTCACTTCTCGACTTTTTTGACCTCTTGACTTTTTTGACCTCTTGACACCTCTTAACAACTTGTTTGACCTTACTGACACATACTGACACATACTGAATAGCAATCTAGTATTATTTTTGAGAATGGCAGCAGCCCAAGAAGACTTAACCAGTACGGTACTCATGGCTAGTGATGCCGGCAAGCACCGCAACAGTCTTTTCATGGAAGCGACTCGGCATTTTGCCTTGGATCCAGGTACAATTAAGAGCATCATTCCATGCACGCCATTCCAACGAGACGTAATGGATTGGACTGCCCACGATAAGCGGCGTGCTGTTGGCCATGTTATCTACGAGATCC
>Ga0307515_10015406_pt1 | contig 14089 bp, 4 predicted proteins | sample 17_EM_MG_FD_194513 | JGI IMG/M metagenome (GOLD analysis project Ga0307515, IMG submission 194513) | Populus trichocarpa ectomycorrhiza microbial communities from riparian zone in the Pacific Northwest, United States - 17_EM | ecosystem: Host-associated > Plants > Roots > Unclassified | place...
TACCTTTTGAGTTTGGATAAACGTCTCTTAACGATATTCTGCGCTTCCGTTAGCGGCGTAGCAGTTAGTTTAAATTAAAAGCTAATAGACTTCCTAGCCGGACGTATTCGATAGTCTATTATCCGTGACGTTCTTCCATTTAAGTCCGTATAGAAGGCAACGTCTTTAAGACGTAGGACTCCCTTACTCTTATCTTATCGTTATTAAGCTTCGTCTTCTTATTTAAGTCTGATTTTAGCAACTAGATTAGCAAGATCCTTATTCTATTCTACCTTCCTTAGTGCCCTTTTAATACGATTATCTCTAATTATAACTTCTATAGGTCTCTTATCTTCAAATAAACACCAATAGTCCTAAAGTAAATGTCCTCGTTTTTCGCACGCTAAGCACTTAGGTATTAGCTTCTTTTAAAACATCTCCTTAACTAGTAACCCGGCTCTCTTTAAGCGGCTAGTACGTGCTGAGGTGTTTCCTCTCTATAAACCTTTAGTAGTATTAGAGTAATCCTTAATAGCTTGCTCTATAAAGTCTGTGTTAAAGGTACTCCCTCTTATAGTAGTATTAGCTTTCTCTAAGGGTCTTCTAAGCTCTTTTTACAGCTCCTTTACTACTTTGCGGTATTTAGAAGATCTTAACTTCTGTGGGTTATTTAACTTAGTAGTATACTTTATATAGTAGGCGTTGCTAAAAGGTTAAATAACTTTTGCTAAATCTTAAAGCCAGATTCCATTAGACATTTAGGGTATTTTATACTTCTTTCCTAGTACTATTACGTGTTCCCATTAATCTAGCCACTAATTCAAATTTGATAAGTGTGTAAACCCTTTAAGGGCTTCCGTATATTAGTGTTGTACCTTCTTTCTAATAAATAACGAGGTAGGTTCTATGTTTTCCTTTAACTAAGATAGCCATTCTTTAACGGTTAAGGAAGGGTTAAGCAGTAGCTTCTTCTGAATTAATACTATAGATATAATTTAGGTGCGTATCTGTTGTAGATGCTCTTCCTATTTTAGGAAGTACTTTATATCCTAGTTATAGTATTGTCTACTGTTCTTATACGCTTTCTGTTAATTTAACGAGAGCTATATATATAAGGTTACATTCTCATTAAAATCTATAACCTTTAAATAAGGTGGTTTTTTAAGTAGACCTTCTTAAGGTGCTTCTGTAGCTAGGTTAACGTGGGCCTACATTTGCTAATCTATAAGGGCTCTAAGTTGCCAAAGCCATTGCTCCCAGTCTTCTGGTTTATTGAGGATGATTGTAGTTGACGAACTTATCGGTAGAGTCATTTAACTGATAGATAAAGGAGGAATTGAGATAGTATTTTGTTGTTAGGATCGTCCTTATTATCAGGATCGTCCTTATCGTCAGGATCGTCCTTGTCGTTAAGATCGTCCTTTAACGATTAAGGTGGAGTCTCGTAGAATCTCGTGGAATCTCGTAGAATCTCGTCCTGTAACAATTGAGGTAGGATTTTAATCAGGGTCGTCTTGTGACGATAAGGTGTTAGAGTCTAACGATGAGGTAGAATTTCTTTAAATAATTGAGTAATAGCTAAATAGCTTCTTGTGTTGGCGGACCGGGCTTATAACTGTTAGATAGTTTATCTATCTATTACAGTCACGTAAGGGGATATTTTAATTTTAACCGTATAATTGGGAGGCGCAGGGCTATAAGGTCACTTTAGGGCTAGTTCTTAGCAGTTTTACTAGTACCTAGCACTGAAATCTGCTAAGGATTTGCCCTAAAGCGACCAGATGTCCCTAACCGCAAGCCTATAGCTGCAAAACTATCTAACTGTAGTAGTTATACTAAAGCGGGTTCTTAGCGGTTTAGCTAGTTCCTAGCACCTGCTAAAGAATTGCCTAAAGGCGCTAACTACCTGTAATGCATACTAAGTATAAGGGATGGCGGGTGGGAAAAGCGAAATAGCCACGTAGTGACTGCGTTCGATATTCGCGAATATTGCAGAAGGTCTTAGCATTATGCGTTGCTGAGGTAGACACTGCCAAGCAATATATAGACGCTAGTATCTATCTATCGCAGTTACGTAAGGGGATATTTTAATTTTAACTATATAATTGGGAGGCGTAGGGCTATAAGGTCACTTTAGGGCTAGTTCTTAGCGGTTTTGCTAGTACCTAGCACTGAAATCTACTAAGGATTTGCCCTAAAGTGACCAGATATCCCTAAGCGAAGCTCCTACGCCAAAAAAAAGAAGAAAGATATTACCGCATTCTGCCATATTCTGCCATATTGCCGCATTCTGCCATATTCTGCCATATTATTGCGTTCTGCCATATTCTGCAGATCCTAACTTATAAGTTAACTAATTAGGATTTTCTATGCCTGGTATAGAAAATCGCTATTAGCTTGCTTACTACTAGCGCCTTGGTGGCCATTTTAATATCTTAACCTGCTGCCTAGCGTTCCTTACGCTAAGAGCGGTACACTACGCTAGAAGTGAGAGTTAAGGCAACGGAGGTTAGTGGTCTTAGTCCTAATATATAGGCGAAAGGCTTCTAATAACCACTAACTAAGTTACTAAATTTGCTAATATAAACACCCTAAATCTTTAGTAAACTAGGTAGTGCCTTAGCAGAAGAAGTAGTTTAAGTAGCTACTTAGGTTAATTCCAGCGGCTACTAGATAGGAGAAAAGGATCTTGCAAACCCCTAGAGAGGTAAAGGGTTTACTATCTAGACTAAATAAGGGGGAGTTAAGGGGTTAAGGGTCCCTATTAAACAGCTTTATTATAGCAGCGACTAGGTATAATAGGCCGCCTACCGCCGCAATAGCGATATCGACGCCCTAGTATTACTTATTAGCTTTGCTCCATTTAAGGCGGAATATTATCCCACTAGGCGTAAAGGTAATATCGCGTTAAGTAGCCTTTCTTATTAGGAAGGTTATTTGGTTCTTAAGCTCCGCCATAGTATACATAATCTCACCCATCTATAGAAATCTAGCAAATACGAGGGTAAATACGGCATTAGTGTTGATATCCGGTAGTAATAGGCCGTGTGTTACTACCTAGGCTAAAATATCCCTAGTAATGGGCTGCTTGTCCTTCTTTACTAAGGGAGAGATAGTAGCTGCTCTGGCGAGTAATTGGTATACTATAGGATCCTTAAATGCCGTAATTAAGATACTATAATCTACGTAACGTGAGCGAATTGCGGAGATATAGGCTTGTAAGGTTTCGGCCTTAAGCCTACCTATTTGTGGCTAGGAGGTACCAAACGCGCGGTAGGCAATCTATTTACCTAGTTTACGCGGCTTGGCTAGGTAGGGAGAGATTCCTTTAAGTATATAGTATAACTCTTAGCTGTTAACTGCTAAGGAATAGTTCCTATAGGTCGCTGGCGTAAGGCCGTGCTAAAGAAGAAGCGCGTAGAGGTTAGATAGCGCGTTAACATTATCCTTAAAATTTGTAGGTGGTTGTAAGTACTCTATTAGGTTTACGGCACCTAGTTAAAAACTTATTAGCTTTAGTAGTAGTGAATTAAGGGCCTAGTGTAGGCAGAACTAATAGATAGTCGCGGCCTAGAATCAAGATAGTGTATTAGCTAAGCTATTTAAATTACCTAGGATCCACTTCGCGGATATTGTAATATTATAAGCTATAGCAGCTAGCATAATCTTATGGAGCGATTTATTTACTACGCTACGGACGACGGTCTTCTTAATACCCTGGTAAACTACTATACTATTAATGTAAATAGATAGCGCGCTATGCTGCTAGTTAGTAGACTATATATTAAATACGTAAGTAATAGCATGTATCTCCTTCGGATTAATATAGTCTACTTATTAACTAGGCTTAGGCAATATACTAAACGCCTAAAATTAAGGGAGGTTGGCGGTGTACTACTACTAGTTATCCTTATATTTAAGTTTCTTAAAGAAGTAAAAGCCGCTAAACCTAAACTGGGTAGAGGCGTTAGTAAAGAGATAAATACGGGCACGCTTAACGTCGTTAAAGAATAATACCCCATTACTTATAGTAAGTAGGTTAAGCTAGACACATAAGTTACTTCGCAACTTAGTATTAAATCGCCTAGGTTTATACTTATTTGTTAAAGTCTCTGGCTAAGTAGTAATAAAAATCTAGAGGGATTTAGAGTAAGATTAACTAAGTCTAATTACGTAGGCGTACTATATAAGATATCCAGCAAGCTACTAGGCTTAAAGGCACGATAATAAGCTGTATTAGAGTGCGGTAGTGACCTTCTTAATAGCGCGTAATTGTTTCTGTAGTGATAATTAAGTTTGCATTTATATAGTATTAATAGTATATTTTAGGACCTTAATAACAGTTCCTGTTATATCTTTAAAGCTATTTTAAGGGATACCTAGGGAGTTAGTAACAGAGATATAAGTCTAGGTAATAGCCGCTAAGTCGTTTAGGTTAATAAGGATAAAGATAAAATTGTTTAGGTAGTGTTCTACCTTATAAGGTAGTTGTAAATAGAGTATTTAGTATAGGCCTTCCGCGAAAAGGTTAAATATAAGTGGCGTAGTTTAAAAACTAAAGGATAGGCAGCATTCTTGGTAGGTAACACCTTCCTAGGAAAAGCCTATTAATGTTCTTGCCCTATAAGATAGGGGGACTATACGGAACGTATCTTTAATATCTCTCTTAAGCAGCAGATATCCATGGCCTATAGAAATAACGTAGGCTTAAATAGTGGTAACTATAGTGTATACCAGTACTCTATATTCTTCTAGGATTGCGTTATTAACTAAAGATGCTAGTAGGAAGGAGAGATTATAAATTCGGCGGTATCCTCTATCCGATTTTGGCACTAGGCTAAGGGGTAAGACTATAATAGGCCCTATTGCAATTCTAATACGTCCTTTTGCGAGGTCTAATGTTATATTCTTAAAGATAAGGTTGGCGTTATTCTAAGAGGAGTTATAGTTCTTATAAGATCTTAGGGTAGGGACCGATTCGGCCCCTATCTTATAGCTATAGGTTAGGATGCCTACTAAAATAGCTAGTAGATTGCCCGGGTAGTTAGATAGAAGGGAGTGCCATGCTAAAATCCTTAGGGGCGATAGAGAGTAGTGGAGAGCCTCTGCCTCTACAAAGGTAGGGAATAATAGTAACGTATTAGGCCTAGGTCCTAGGCGTATAATTAAAGTTAATGTTATAGTTAGGCTAGACCCTACTTTATAAGGTTCGCCTTACTATTTCTAGGCGTAAGCTTTAGATAATACGGCGTAATCTTTACCACACTTTAAGCACTTATGCGGGTATTTACAAGCTATATTATTACAGCCTCTGCTATTAAACTTACAGTAGGTGTTAGAGGTATAGGAGGTATCCGACCTAGGTCTCTTTAAGGGGGCAAAGCCGATAGTACTGGATATTGTAAGGTATAGCGCTGTATACTAGGCTAGCATTTGCTAGTTAGCGGGCTCTAGTTAGCCATTAGTTATTATAAAGGTATAATAGTTAAGTACTAAATTAAGTATGCAACCTACCTAGATATACTAGGTCGATAAGGTGCGAATTATATTTATCTAGAGGAGCATACTAGCGACAAGGTCTAGTAGGCATATATAAAGGATACTAGTAATAACTACGTAGTTAGTAAAGCCTTTAAACTAGACGCCTTTATCTATAAATAGCTTTCTATTTACCTTTGCCTTCCTTATAACTAGAGTACCATTCTTAATCCGTGTCTTATTAGCGATCTTAGTCTAAGCAGTATAGACTTAAAGGTGGGTAAGGTTTACTAGATTAAAGGTACCCTTAAAAATATCTAGGTAATCCCTTTTTATAACACCAGAAAGGCGGAGTTTAAGTAACTTTACGCTAGGAGGGAGAGGCTCACTAAGGTTATTAGCTGTAGCAGCTATTATGGTAGCTTATAAGGCTAAAGGGGGCGAGCCTAACTATAATTGAGCCATTTAAGCCTGGTGGTATTTATATTGGCGAGCCTCCTCCACTAGGTAGGCTTTGCGCTCTTCCTTATACTTTTAAATCTCTTTTTCGTCTTAAGCTTGTTTTCTTTACTCTCTAGTAATTTCACGCTCTTCTATAGCAGTGGCGTATATATTGGCTTCGGACGGCATTATAAAACTAATAGAGGAGGGTGTAACGGTTGTAGACGATAGTATAGTTAAGGTAGGTCGTCCGGATAGGTTTGTTCATTGGGATTATACACGCGTATAGATATCCCAATTAGTTATAAGCGGTAATAGCGTTATAAAATAATCCTTAAACGAATAAATGATAAATATTAATAAGTTTTAATAATATTGAAAAGCGAAATAGCTACGTAGTAACTACGTTTAATATTCGCGAATATTATAAAAGGTCTTAGCATTATGCGTTGCTGAGGTAGACACTGCCAAGCAATATATAGACGCTAGTATATAAAGCTATTTATTAATAAAATAGGTTAATTAATTAATGATCTTAATCTTATTAATAGTTTCTTAACCTAGGGCCCCTAGGCTTAGACGAAGATATTTACAATATATATAACTTATACACGTAACTTATACACGTCCTACGCCTCTAAGAATATAGATTATCTAATACTAACTACAGAGAGTGCAGTCGCTTAGGCTGTCCCGTACTTATAAATGCTTAACCCCGCACTAGATTAAATAGTAACCTCTAGGTAGTTATAAGATACATTGTTATACTTAAGGCTCTAACCCACTCGGCCATATAAACTAAAAAGATAGCAGTAGTGTCTTATAACTAGACGGGCTGCTAGTTAAAATACCTTATAAGCTCTCTAGCCTATACCGTAGGTATAGGTAGCGTATTGTATAACATACTATAATTAGTGCAAAAGTTACTTAGTACTATTAACTACCTTAAACAATCAGACGGCGACTTAGCCGCCGTTTTTAGTAGTTTATAACGCCGTTTTCTAAGGTCAATTTGCCCGAAAACCCCCCAAAACCTGCGGCTAGTAGCCTAAGCGCTAAGGTTGTCCGGACTGCCTATATTAGCCTAGTAGAGGCGTAAATAAAGTTAGCAACAGAGCAAGGCACCCTTAGCCTTTTTTAGCGCCAAGGTACGCCTAGGTACGCCGCACACTTATATACCTTTAGACTCTAGCAAACTATCTTCGCTCCTATTACCGTTAGGCGCCAAAATAGGCCCCTCTAAATTTGGCTAGCCAGTATACTTAAGATGGCTTCGCCCTTACTCGTCGACTACGAGTAGCTACCCATCTTCTCTTCTCCCGCTAGACCTGCCTATTCTACTTACCGTCCACCTCGCACGTCTTTAAGCACTTATTAATAGTAGCATTATACTAACCCTCCTTTCTTTAATAGATTTACCAACAATAACGTAATATACGATAATACCTATTAGACAAATACTCTTCATCTAAGGAGAGTAAATACGCAGATTTAAAAACTAACAAGGCTAGTTACAGCACAGACTTAACCGACGTCAATACCAGTAGTGACAATGACGGTAATAATTAGGCATAGCTCCTCGCTAACAAAGACCACCTACCTAAGTACTACCTTAAATAGCTTAATACGTTTAACAAAGTAGAATATATAAAGGAGGATTATAAACCTAGTAGTACTTATCTACTTAACCGCATTAAAGAGCAGTGGTGCTAGTAAGCAGCCCGTCTCTTTCCGTTTCCCTACCGTATTACACTACCCTAATAGCGCTAATGTGTAGTATAGGTTCTGGGCATACTTAGGAAAGGACCCTTAAAAGGCCTATATAACCGTCTCTCTTTATAGTCTCTACGGCTTTTTTAACTGGCTGCTTAATTAACACTAAGGGAAAGGAGGAAGGAGGTATTGCGGGACTAAGGTATTGAGCTCCCTTAGGATATACTAGAAGGTCTACCGCCTTATATATAAAAGAGCGACTAGTATAAAGCTTAATAGTTAGTTAAATAGGAACATATATAAGGTAAGCGCATCCTAGCTACTTTAAGATATTATATACCCTAGGCTTCGGATATAACTAATTTTAGGGGTTAAGTACTTAAAAAGCTAGTTAAGAAGTATAGCTTAAAGAAGATAGCGCTAAAGAAGCCCTATATATATATAGAGGACCTTATAAAAGTACTATAAACAAACCTAATAACGACTAAAAAGAGGTACTCCTATAGACGCTATAGGATACTACTCCAGCTATATCTATAACTAGGTAGTTTTACTATAAATCGGCCCCAAGCCCTCCTTAATCTCTACTATTAGTATATTAGGGTTATACTACTCTAAGACCTAAAGGGTAGGCCCTACCGTGTTTTACTAGAATTTACATTTAAATTTATAAAGGAGTACCTTAGTATAAAAGATATATAGGTTCTTAAAGTTCCATCCTTTTCTTTTAGTTGCTACTATTTATAACGTTAAAAAATAAGTACTAATACTTACCTGCTAACTAGAAATACCTTCCCTATCCCTAAAATTATCTACAACCTATCCCTTAGCTTTAACCCCCACGTCTTCCTTCTTAGTATCCTTTTCGCTAATCAGGCGTTTACAGTATATAACCTCACATCTCCTAAAGAGCTAAGCAAGCTCTATATTAAGCCAGGTCGCAATAAGCTACAGTTATAGCTAAATTAGAAACTAGACTATATTCCTATATTCCGCCGGTTAGTAAGGACTCTAAATAGCTAGACCATTTCTCGTAATAAACCTCTTCTATACTCTACCCTTGCACCCTAGACTAAAGGGCTTAGGGAAATTACTAGCTTTACTTAGGTCTCTTACCTATATTCGCTTAGATATAGTGCCGAAAAGGCATTTAACAAAAATAGTAAGCTTTATTACGACCGGCCTTTTTATTAGAAGTACTAAAGAGAAATATAGGCAACGTTAGCAAGGCTATATAAAACCTAATAATGCAGTATGCCGATATACAAACGTTCTTAAGGCACTCTCTATTGTAATATATTACAGTAGACATATAGGCGATTATCTAAGGCCTTTAGCCCTAAGATGCATTAATGCGGGCCGCTTATACTATAAGCCGTTTAATTAACCCTTAATAACTGTAGCGGCTTATAACAGAACAATCTTTATTAGTTAACAATTATCCTACTATCCGTTCTCTACTTAAGTAAAAAGAGTAACTTAAATACCGTTTTAAAGGTAAAGCTATAAAACATCCAAAGTATAAGGCGCTTAATAGCGAAATTAATAGAGAAAGGCAACGCTAGCAGTATATACTTCTTAAAGATATTAAGGAGACCTAGAAACAAGAGCAACTAGTACATAATATTAAACTGCAGCTTGCTAGTGTTTAAGTTAATATAGAGGCTAGGGTAATAACGGATCTCTATAAGGGCATATTATTAAAATAAAAGGAATTAGTTGATGCGGTTATTAGCCTACTAGGTACTATATTTAAAGAGGAGATTTATTAACGCAATAGGGCTATTTATGCGGTTATGCAATACTATAAGGTTAAAAAAGGTAGAATATACCCTACTACTTCTAAACTTTGCAAACGATTTAGCGGTCATGTAAGACCAGTTAAGACAATAGATGAGGCCAAGATTAACTCTTAAGTTAAAGCCCTAAAAGTAGCCAAAGTGTTAGTATATAGTGAGAAGAGGCTAAAGATATATTTCCTTTGTCTAGGTAATAAAAACCTATCAATTAAACAGCGTATATATTTGTTTTATACCCCAGATAATCTTAGTAAATACTTTAAGCGGAAGCACCTTATAAATATTAGGGAAGGGGAAAAGATCTAATACAACCTCTATTAGGTTGTTTTAGCGCATAAGATGCACCTATAATAATATACCGACAATATATACGGTACGGTCTTATAAAGCGCTGCAACTATTTAAAATATAGATTTACTCTACAAATAGTACAATTTTAGTTTCAATACTAAGGATTAATTACGGCAAGTAGTCTTAGAAAATTTCTTTCGTATTTTATAAGATAGGCTATTTTATACAAACGCTAAGAAACTTTAATAGTAATAATAGAGGTTAAACGCGTTTACATTTCTCTAAGGGGATCTTAAGCTTTAAGTATTTTGTCTTAAGGATAAAGTAAAGCTAATAAAAAAATATGTGCACCAGTTCTACAGCTAGGCCGTTCTAAAGAAACATCTCTACCGTAAGCACCTCAATTAACTTAAAAAGGGACGATTAATTAGGTATAGCTATCTAAACTACAAGGTAGCTCTTAAGAATAACTTATATGTTTTACGTTACGCCTATAACGTATATAAGACCCTAACACTCCTTTAGTTTCCTATCTTTAAATAAAGTAGTAAGATCTCTAGAACTATACAGGTGGCGTATATTAGGTATTCTACTAGTCTTAATTAAGCAATATAACGTTAAATTCCCCTTTTCACTGCTATTAACATTAAGTAATAATATACCATCACTTTTATACCTATTCTCAGTCCTTATTTCCCTATTGTCCCTATTATAGCATAACCCCATTTATACTTCTTATAGCTATATATAATGCCTAGTTGCGGCTTCGGTCCTATAAGCTAGAAGGTCGTAGAAGTTGGGGCTCATAGGAGCTGGGGGCTCATAGGAGCTGGGGAATCCTACAAGCTAAGTAATTATGTGAGTAAAGTAGTCTAACCTACGCCCTCTAATTAACACCTAGCGTGTAAATAGGATATTAATAGGTTTAATAACTTCGCGGCTTTAATTCTGCGAGCTAGGCGATCCTATAAGCTAGGTAATCGTGTAAGCTAGGTGATTATGCGAGCTAGGTAGTTGTGCGAGCTAGGTAATCATATGAGCTAGGCGATCGTGCGAGCTAGGCGATCGTATAAGCTGGGTGATCGTGTGAGCTAGGTAATTATGCGAGCTGGGCGATCGTGCGAGCTGGGCGATTGTGCGAGCTGGGCGATTATGCGAGCTGGGCGATCGTGCGAGCTAGGCGATTGTGCGAGCTGGGCAATTATGTAAGCTGGGCGATCATATAAGCTAGGCGATCGTGCGAGCTAGGTAATCGTACGAGCTAGGTAATCGTGCGAGCTGGGCGATCATACGAGTAGGGTAATTGCGCGAGCTCGGTAATAGCAGGGGTCTAAGTATAAGTCTGTCCTGTAGGATTCCTAGGCTCACATAATTACCGAGCTCGCAGTATCAAAGCCGCATGGTCCGTGCAAAATGCTTATTTATGCTAGTGCGCAATTGACATTGCGGCTCTAGTCGTGCGTCATACAAGCTAGGTTAGAGGCTATATGGTTTAGCCTAGTACCTATTTACGCTTAGCACGCAATTAATAGGAAGTAAATGTTACGAAAATACCAAAACTAAAAACCAAAGGAATACACAAGGCCAGATCTAGAAACATTAAAGAAGTTCCCATATAAAGACCCCTATGAACTTTGCAACGACTTAAAGCCCCCTTATATATACTTAGAGAAGTTTATATATAAACAGCCCTATAGCCATAAGTTTAAGCCCCCTTATATATACTTAGAGAAGTTCCCATATAAACAGCCCTATAAGCGTAGCCACAAGTCCAAGCCCCCTCGCGTAACCTAACTACCCCTCCCTACCACACCGGAATAGATAAACAACCGCTATATACTATAAGCAGAGAAATGATTTAAACAAAAAGAAAACACCATAAAAGAACATGTTTATATCCTTAAGATATAAATTTATAAGTACCGTAGTCTTAAACACGACTAATAGTTGCTAAGGTGGCATGCGTCCCAGGTCTATAAGAAAATCAAAAAATCCTAGGTCATTAGCATAGATTTACCTTCTATTATCGCTTTTAAGGTAGTGAATAAATTTATCTAAGTAAAAGTATAGATTATCGCGAATGCTTTATAGCTCGCTATAAGTCAAGCGGGTAGAGACTCTGGTAGAAATAGTGAAATATTATTTCGTTTCGCGATAGGCTAAACGAAAAGAGGCTAAAGTTTTAACCCTTTTACCAGCTTTTATTAGAAATCTTCTTTATATTTATATCCTATACTTATAGATTTAAGACTATCCCTTCGTGTGGCAAGATTTCTTGCACTTTTCGTATATGCAAGCCTCTCAAGCCAATCTAGAGGCTCTATACCGTATATGACTTGGTGTTGAAGCTCCTGGTTAGTGCGATTGCGCCGCGGCAGGGGTGCTGGCGCCTCATTGACACTTTGAATATTGCGGTGAACAGCAGCGACGTGGCTAGGAAGCCTGTATATAGAATATTTGATGGTGTAGTTAATTAAAAAGCTTCAATATTATCGCCCTCTATTTAACCATTAAATCCTCTATAAAATATTGTCTTTATGCCACACAAAAAACGTCGTGCGTCTTCGGCTCCAAAGCCTCTAAAGCCTCCAAAGCCTCCAAAAGTACCTAAAGCCTAGGAGTCTTATTTACAATCCTTCCAAGCAACGCAGTATATATATAATAGCTTGGCGGCAGTAGTTATACAGCCTATAGAGGCTTTAGCGGCTCCGGTAGCTGTGCGGCAGGTAGTACTAAGTAAGAATATTGCGGAGGCCCGGCCAAGTAGCCAGATGGAGGATATTAAGGAGGAAGAACTAGGAGCCGTTTTTAAGGCCCGTGGTAAGACCGCAGAGGATAAGGCAGATAAGGTAGATAAAACTAAATTACCAGAGCTATTAGCTAAAGAAGTTGTAAGAATAGGCCTTCCTACTATACCTACTATATGGGAGCCTATGGCCGCTATTCCTAAATTAGATCTTAAAGTTATTAACCTTCTAGATAAGTTAATATTTGCCGCTCGGCGCGCTAGTAAGCCTATTAATAGCTTTAGCATAGGCGTTAAATCTAATAATCTTCCTAATTAAAATAAGGATACTAAGCGCTCTGTTTACTGTACGCTAGTAGATTAGATTAGTATAGCGTTTAGTAGGTATAAATCTGGATAGGACCTACTAATTCGAGTGTTCTTACTATTCTTCAGTATTAGTATATTTAAGAGGCTCGTAGTTAACATAAACCTCTATACAGCCTCTCAAAACGCTAGCAAATATTACCAATTAGAACAGTACGCTAGTAAACAATTACGGGTGTAGAAGGAGACCTCTGCTAAAGAGTTAATAATTTAGGTAGGACTTATTATATATATAGGCGTCTTCAAAGCTCCTTAAGTGCAAGACCTTTAGGCTATAGATCCTAAATATCCTAAACACTTAATTAGCTTATTTATAGGCCAAAAAAGATAGGAGTAACTCAAACGCTTTTTCTATGTCTTACCACCTCCACCAAAAGGCGTCAAATATTAGGTTTTTGAAAAGATTAAGCCGCTAACAACTCCTTTAGGTAAGGCGTTTAGGAAGTACGTTATACCTAGATCTATAGTTAGCTTTAATAAAATAATAGTACGGTTTACTAGACGATCTATAACTATAATTAAATTGCCTAGTAAGCCAATACCTAAGGGCTTTAAGATATTAAGCCTTTATTAATATGGATATTGCTATAGCTTTATATTCACCTCACCTAGCTGCTTTTTTAGGCTTCCTTCTTAAATAGATTATTAAGATATCGCCCTTTTAAAGACCTCTAAGTGTGTCCTCTACCTCGCCTAATAGCTTCCTCTTCAGGCTTATTAATTCTGCCTATTCTTAAATAACTATTTTACAAATATTCCGTTGCTCTAGGTGCTTTAACAACTTAGAATTGCTGCAGCTAGTACGGCCTAATTAAACTTAAGAGCCTATCCAGAGGTGTATAAAAGGGCTAATAAAAGAAAGGCAAGACTACCGTTTAACTTTATTACGGAAATAGTCGTTAATTTAGTGCTTTCAATTGTATAACAGAATAAGAATTTAGTACGATTTTTAACAACAGCTTACTTGTGTAGCAATAAGAATATTAATAAAGTTAATTAGCGTTAACCGCGAGCATATAATTCCTTCCTTAAGGAGCTAGTGGCTAATATTTAGGGTAATAATCTAATTAAGAAGCTGACGCTTCCTAGGCTCTCTATCAACTATAATAACTAGATAGGTGGCGTTAATATTTACAATCAGCTTCGGAGTTACTACACTACCCAAATTACCACTATGCGCACCTAAATGCCCTTATTCTTCTAGGCGCTTAATATAGCTATAATTAACGCCTATATTATTAGCAAGAAGATCTTCCGGATATTAAGTAAACCCTTC
>Ga0307515_10015407_pt1 | contig 14088 bp, 21 predicted proteins | sample 17_EM_MG_FD_194513 | JGI IMG/M metagenome (GOLD analysis project Ga0307515, IMG submission 194513) | Populus trichocarpa ectomycorrhiza microbial communities from riparian zone in the Pacific Northwest, United States - 17_EM | ecosystem: Host-associated > Plants > Roots > Unclassified | place...
TCTCCGGCGTTCTCCGCCGGAACACCCGCCCTTCTTGACTCCATTGCTGACTCGGGTATCAGCGCACTCCTTGAGACCGAGTTCAAGAATAGCCTCTTCGACTAGCTGCCTACGCCAATGAGGAGTGATGGATGAGGGGAGTTGAAGGGATGCGGCGTAAAGTAAGGTTTCGCGGGCGGTGAGGGACAGAATCAACACGTTGGTTTGGGCGACATAGGTGTTAGTGACTGTGAGGAGAACGTTGAGGAAGGTTGTCTACGAGCCTAGGAGTAAGTGAGATCAAATCTACAAAGTGTAGTGTATGAGGGTGGAGGCGCACCTTTCCGCTCCCGCTAGCTCCAATGATCGCAGTGAGCGTTCCAGCAGGAAAAACACCAGAAACATCCTTCAAGACCTTCCTCCGAGTCCTGCCCACTACGTCACCTTCCACATTGCCGATCTTGGACTTTGTAAATTCGGCTGTTAACGTGTCCGTGGCAGAAGTGGCAATGTCAACTTCGACCCCACGGTTCCGAACGGGAATATCAGCGGGGTGGACGTCGGAGAAGGAAAGGGCTTGTTGGCGGTCGTCCGAGATGTGCCTTCACAGAAGAACGAGCCGTTTTCTTTCGCACTTCCACCTCGATCCTTGCTTGAATGATTGCCTCAGAAGTGTCGGAAGCGACCATACTGAGAGTCCAGCACCTGCGGTATGTAAGAGAGGGGAGGGGGATAATTGTTCGGGGTCCGGTAGGTCACTGTGAGCCAAACACAAGGGCGACTGAAACGTCTCCCCAGAGCAACGAGACCCTCCGCTCTAGAAAGCGGGGGTGAGCATAGCAACAGTTAGGGGGGTCTCCGGTTGCAGTGGGTGAACATTCAGTGTTCCAAGTGGGTGACCCGGTGGAGAGGAGGGAGGTAACGTGTAAGGCTGGGCGCACGAACAATTGGCATTCGTAACGCGGATGGAAGGGTGCCGGGTTGTACCGAACTCTCAAAAAACCTGGTCCCAATTGGGACCACACTTTTTCACCGATTCAATGGACCCACTGTGCATCCCATCGAGGCGTTGCAATCAAACCGGCCGAGCACACAAGTTGTTGAAAAAAACAGCACGATTGGATCAAGATCTAATTAAGCGTAGGTACATATCCCCATCGTAGAGGTCCTGGACGACATATCTACTATTACTGCTGGTGGACGATAATGTGTACACTACGGACCACGTTTTCTAAGAACTTTAAAATTCGAAACTCTTATCAGGTGGACCATCGAGTTCAACTTGTCCAAGCTCGAGTGGCCACACGGTTGGGTCCTGAACAGCACTCCCACCAGCTCCCAGACCGGCAGCTTCTGGTTCGCCCGGATCTTGTTGTAAGTAAACTTCTTCGTCCAATGCAGTGATCACTGGATATCACTCAGGTACATTCATGGCGCGTACACGATATCAGACTCACTGGGATCGTGGTCACCTGCCGCTAGCAGGACTTGTACCTTATCCAGCACGGACACCCCGTTCGATGTATTGGATGGCGCATGGAAAACGTCTTTGGGCTGTTGAAAAACGATATCTAGGATGTGACCATCCAGTGTTTGCTGGGCTCGTTCACTGCCTCCTGCAGTCGAGAGTAGTACTGAGGTTGGGGAAGATGGACCCAAGGGCTCTGGGATGAACTGATTCTGGGGTGGGAGGGGTGTCCGGGCTCGATCGCCTCCTCGTTTCTTCTCGCAGGAAGCCCGGTGGATGGCAGGACGATTCCGGTATGTGCTGAACCACTTCTTGCAAAGGAGACATCGGTAGTCCTGCCTGACTGAGGGTTGTCCGGCTTGTACCCGTTGTTCTCGCTCCTCGCGGCGCTGGACCCTTTGAGCATTCGTGTAGCGCGTGTTTCTCATCGTCTCTACACTATTCAGAATGAACTAAGCCTGGTCCCCTCCAAGCGTACACCATCACTCACCGGATGGACAGACAACATAGAATCGCACAGGGGTGTTGATAAGAACCAACCCCAATCCCACGAGCGACGGGATGACCGGCCTCGTTTCGATAGGTAAATAGAATATCTATTCAGGACCAGAAGCCGGTTCTGCGACACCGGGCAAATATGGCATGCGACTACACTCGGCTACCGGTACCCCCCATACCCGCCGCAATCCCAGAATCACCATAAGTGGTCACAATCAAAACTCGATTTTCCTGACGTGAGGTACTTTATCGGACTCCGAGCTGAAGTTTACGTCGAGTGGTGTTCCACCACAACGATCGGCGACGAGATCTTTGTGCACCGTTTCGTTGTCCAGTGATTACCGGAGCAGAGGGGAAGCGACGATTGTGTTGCACCAGTAACGGCACACATGCGTAGTGAAAACGAGGTCCTCGTGGTCGGTGAGGAAGGATGGAACCATGGCAAGGGCCTCTAGAGGTCGGAGACGACTAATTTTTAGGAAGGTGTTCATCGAGGAGTGGATCGTTGGGAGTGCATGTTTGGCTTCTAGCTCCATGCTACGGAGCTAAAAACAGAATATGAGGGTGGAGCTGGAACGGAATGAGTAGAGTTGAGCCGTACCTCGCTCAACTCCGAGGCTAACTTCCCGGAGGCTGTCTGTGTCAACAACCCTGTGTTCAAGGCTTGCAGTAGCTGTTGGAGGGTCGATCCGTAACCAGGAAGCTTCTCGTGTTGGGTACCCATGACCAGAGAGAGGTTGAGCGGGGGTGTGGTGGCGGACAGCTTTCTCAACGGTAGGGAACGAATCGACTTGAATCCGGTCGAGCAAGCCCCTTGAGTCCTTGTGAGTCAAGATTTCTCGCGACCGCCATATCGGAAGAATCTAAGGTTATGCGCGCTGTCGGATGAAATTTAACCGGTAACCGCTTGTTCACACCCGCCACACCTCTGGATGTCAATATCGTTCACGTACAAAGGCATGCAGAAGTCGTGCTCTTTGGCATGCTGGATGAACCTCTCGAAGGGGTCCTCTGCGTGCCTCTTAGCCTCGGCCAGTGCCGGCACCTCACGGCAACGCTGTGACGCTACACAGACAGGTCGGGTGTCGCATCTCGAGAATCTTAAGAGTTGAACAAGACATACTTGGTTCAGGCGCGGTGTCACCGAAGAGATCGGAAGGTATGTGGAGAGTGGAGATGGAGCGGGGGTGATCGATGATCAGCGATACAGAGCATATTGAACAGGGTAGAGAACGTCCTGATATCAAAATTTGGGGCATCGTGGAAGCCGTATCGGCTGTTTTATTCATGTGGGTCTCCTCACCAAAACCCGGCTCCGCAAGAAACCGGACCCGATACCCTCAGAAAAGGAGAAATATTCGGAAGGCGCGGAAGAGGTCGCTCGTCGGCAGGGCAGAGTCGTGGATCGTGGCGTCCGGTCACAGGAACAACGTGGAGGCCGAGAAGGCGGAGGTAACACACCGGAAGCGGGGGAGAAGGAGGCGAAGAAGATGGAGGAGGGGAAGGGGAGAAGGAGACATGCGAACGATTTAGAGAGTCAACATTCAACGTTCAACGATCAACCCGCCCACGGGATCAAACCTGGATATCAATTGGACGGAGTAACAGAAATGATTTCAATGCCAAAACGAACGGAAGCTCCAGAAAGCAGAAAGTCGTGTGTGGGATGTGGACGACATCAAGTCGAAAAAGAGAAAAATACGCGTACAGGGCAAAAACAAAAAGAGAAAGAGAGCAGGCCAGATAAAAGTCCACAGCCATCAGGAAATGGTAGTGTATTTCCCTAGATCAGACAACGAGCTCGTCAACGAACCGAGGCTAATGGAAATTCTGGAGAGTAACGAGACTTACAGATGCGGGTCTGGCCATCGGCTGAACCAGTCGCCAAAAGGCTTCCGGCGGGGCTGAGATCAATCGACCAGACTAGAACGGAAGAACTGTGAGTCCAAAGTACTCAAATTGACCTCGGAGATAACGGACCTGCTTTCGCGTTACCTTGCAACATCAATTGGACGACACCAGACTTTGCATCCCAGAACTGAACTCCGCAATCTTCCGATCCACTCGCCATCCATCGGCCATCGTGCGAAACAGCGACGGAACATACGGGGCCCTGCGCCCGACGATTAGATACATCCCCAGTCAGAAAATTCGACGCGTACCTTGTGACCGATAAAGTCCATCGTGCACGCGCTGTTGCTCTCGTGAGTACCAACGACCTTCTCCTCATCCAGAGTATCGCGCTTTGACGCCCCCAGCGAGTTCGGTTGACCACCGGGACCATTCGCCAAACGGGAAACGTCCCAGTACTTCAGTGTCTTGTCCTTGCTGCCACTCACCAATCCACGCCCATCAGGGGTGAATGCCACACTCCACACGCTGCCTTTGTGTCCCCGCAGCATCTCCAATAATTCACCGGTGCGAGCACCCCAGATATATACCACCTACAGGAACTGAATTCAGAATACATCCCAACAAGCGATTGCAAACCGTGTACCTTATCAAAGCTACCGGCGGCTACCAGTCGTCCATCAGAGCTGATAGCCACACTTCTAACTTGACCACCCCTGCTGCCGGTCGTTACAAGGGTCTTCGACGTTCCGTCCGTCATATCCCAAATCTTCACCGTACAATCAGCAGACCCAGAGACGATCAATCTGCCGTCCGACGAGAAAGCGAGCGAGTAAGTCGCCCGGGTGTTAGCCTTGAAGCTGTTGCAGATTTTCCCCTCGGCGATGTCCCAAATCTAGAGCACCAGAAGTTGGCCAATGTTGAGCATTCGCCTCGAGAATGATGGTGACGGCGATAACTATCACCGACATAAAAACTCCAGAACTTACTCGGACCACCCCGTCCCAGGCCCCGGTTGCGAGCAGTTTGCCGTCTGGGCTGAAACATATGCTCAAAACGAATTGGACCGCAGTTTTATGAACCAGGGTGCTGTGGAACAATGACGGTGTCAGAGCTAGAGGCCCCGTCGGCCAACATACACTAAGAAAAGTCCTAACCAAGTTTTGCTCCCAGTTTTCGTATCATAGATCCGGACTTTCAGCTGGCATCCCGTCGCCAAGTATTTGCCGTCCGGAGAAAATCGAACACCCCAAGCAGCACTAAATATGGAAAACACATTGTCAGCCCGGTGATTCCTGTGATAGAGGTGACCGAACGAATGGCCCCACCGACCCTTTAGCTTTATGAGCTAGGGTGTGAACCAAGCCGACGTCTAGCACTCGTTTGATTTTGGGATTGAATGTCGCAAGCCAATTGCTACCTTCCTTTTTAAATTCTCGAGGCAGTATGGATTGAATGAGATCTGCAAGAAACATGGGGGACGTGCTTCCATTTGGTTCGGCTACAGGAATACAGCAAATCAGCAATCAAGAACATGGTTCGTTGTGAGCGCAGGGTGATATTCAACTTGTGATTGACACTGTGGAAGTACCTGGGGATAGAGGGCCTGGAAGATCCAAGTTGGGATGTGCTGGTTCAGCTTGCTTTACATCGGTGGAATCCGGGAGCGCCTGAGATGTGTCACAGGTTATCATATAAAACAAACATATCTGCCACGTCAGACATTTTACTCACGGGTAAATCGGCCAGCCTCCGTTGGCTCACCGGAGCCGGTTGATGCGAATCTTGGTCCGCATACACACTACGAGGCTGATTCCAGGATGGAACCGGAGTCTGGTCATCATCCTGTGGATCTGTCTGGTCTGCTGCAAAGGCTGTTTGAGAGTAAGGTTTAAGGCAAGGTGAAGAAACGTGCTGGGGTCAATACCTGGATCATGGCTCAATGTGAAATCTGACTGATCATCGGCATCGCTATCCGACTGAGTGTCATTGTCCGAATCAGGGGATAGCGGCCACCAAGCTGTCGAACTCCGTTGAAGGCATTGAAGTACGGCCTCGATTGTGGGGCGCCTCTCCGGTCGGGGTAACCAACACTGCTCCAGAGTTTCCCAGAGATCATTAGTGAACCACACCTCCTCTTTCCCCTGTGGTCTCCCTGGACGTTCACCATCGATCACCTTCCTCATCACAATCAAGCCACCATCACCCGAGAAAGGAGGCTTGCCGCTCAGCACCTCAAGTATTACCATCCCTAGTGCGTAGCAATCCGACTCCCTCGTCGGTCGTCCGTCCTCACAGCCAAACCGGACTGGATCAAGGAGTTCTGGACTCATCCACCTTGTCGTGCCGGCACTTGTAGGTGTGCTCGAGCTCGTGTGGTATGTAGAGTCTGAGACAATTGTGAGGAGTCCAAAGTCTGCTATGCGAGCGCAGCGGGCTCGATCGATCAGAATATTGAGCTTGATAATAAGAAGCGGTTTAGGTGATGGAGTAGCAATTAGCACTCGAAATCATACCCCCTTCAGATCCCCATGTATCATTCCCTCGCCATGCATGTACAGCAACCCCCGGGCAACGCCTTCGAGCTGTCGGGGGTGATTTCATCAGCAATGAGTGGGGTCAGTGTGAGAGCGAGGCCCTACAAGCTCGAACCGATTCGCCTCCCGACGTGCCTCGACGAAATCAACAATATTCCCATTGACCATCCATTCCGAAACCATCGCAAAGAGTCTTTCCCCCATCGTCACTCCCAGCAGCGGGAGCACGTTTGGATGGTGAAGGCTCTTCCACGTTACAACTTCCTTGCAGAACGTCTGCGCGATTGCCGCAATCATCAGCTCTTCGATACGCACTTTTGGCAACCCTTGGGTGGTGACTCACACTCATAATCTTATTGAAATCGCTCGTCGAGTATACTTTCAGAACCTTGACTGCGACCTTGCGACCTTGATGCTCGCCCATCCAAACATCCGCATACCCGCCGCTGTACAGTGCTTGCTCCGATCGGTCGAAACAAAGCGGGATTTGGAATGGACTCGGAAGCAACGCGTGGTGACCACATATCTTGCACAGTGTGTTCACACACTTCCTCTTCAGCTGCGGGCCTAGGTTCTCCAATGTCTACTCGGCATGAGGTCAGGTCAGTGAGCCGTTTTCCTCGGACGGAAGAGTGGGGAAGCACCTCGTCTACCACGTCGACAAAGGCCTGAGCGTCATCCCTGCATAGACACTTGACTGCCTCGGCCACATTACGGTTGGAAAAGATGGTCGTGATCAAGGAGATGCGCTTATCTATAGCGATCGGCTGATCAATCGACCGTTTCCACGCTGAGATTCTGTAACCCGTGAGCTTTTCAGGCCAAAGACGAGCGATTTCAGAGGTCCAAACTTACAAGCTGCACAAGATTTGCAACACTTGTGGACGCCGACGAGGGTCCTGATCCCAGCATTGCTGAGTCATTGTCCATAGCGCATCCGTGAAAGTCGGGTGGATCGGCCGCGGCGGACGCTCACCGCTAACGGTCGCCGACACAGCTGCGCGAGGTGTTTTGTCGTTGAACGGGACAGCGCCAGTGAAGACCTTTGTTCAGATGAATGAAGTTCTCCAGATGACAATCCTGAATCTGCGACGGACCCCAATCATGACCATCGCGAATGAGAAGACATCCGCCTCCTTGCTGAATGTCCCCCGATCGGCCAAGATCTCCGGTGCAATCCACCGTGTACTGTCGTCTGGAGCGCCCCGGATCGAATCCAGGTTCTGAGTGACCACGGCGAGACCGCAATCCGTGATCATCGCATGGCCGGTGGCGTCCACGAGGATGTTCGGCTGGTCAGTGGGTGTCAACATGCCAGCGGTAACCCGATCAAGAACGCTCGCGTACCCCCCTGAGATCCCCGTGAATGACGTTGCAGGAGTGGAGATAATTGACGCCTTTCGCGACATCAGATAACTAGGGAGGGAGTAAGCAGGTCATGCGGTACGGTAAAGGGACACCCACGAGACTCAATCTGTCGGCGTCTGGATGGTTCGTGATGTATCCCGTCAGGTCGACATCTGGCATCCAACCCGAAACGAGTTGGACAGGATCGGTGGTGACACCCAGGAGAGGGACGACGTTTGGGTGCTCCAAGCTCTTCCACACGGCGACCATTTGGTGGAAGGCCTGGGGATTTCTTTAGTACTTAATCGTGGGGGGAAAATGTCATCACAACGCACGGTCTTGAATATCTGTGGGTCTCCGTTGGGATGCATTCTTACACGTTGAATCCGTATCTTCGAAGTTCCCTCATGGGCGCGTCCGGAAGCTGGCGGGAGTGCGATGACAGGGAGGGAACTTGAAAGCGTATGCGATTTCGGTAGGATCTCCTTGACGCCGCAGATATTCTTCAGTTCGTGCAAGTATTCCTGGAACGCGGGGCTCGCGTGGTTTGAAATAAACGTCAGAACCTAGGACAGTGTTCAATGGGCAGGTATGTGGGAGAAATGGTTTGGAGGCTCACGCTTTCCAGGTACTCGACAAGCCACGCCAAATCTTCGCCCTGCAGGTTCGGAACTGCACTTCGATACCCTTCGCTGCGGAGGAAGCTGCTGAGGTGCTTGTGGAACTGCGACGAAGTTCTGTCGAAACCACGGAGTTGTTTTAGGACATTGTCTGAGCTCATGATGGATGCCTGGATAGGCCGATGTTGGGGGACTTGGTGAATCCGCGGGAAGGGCGATGTGCAGATGCCTCGCCTGAACCTGGAGGCTCGAGCGCCGGAGCGCTCGGGAATTAACATAGTAGGCGTCAGATGTCATCCAGAGAATGTGCGAGGAGAGCGCGAAGGGCGAAGGACCCGAAAACGGCGCGGTCTGGTCCCATGACACCAAACTGTCGACGGGTCATCCAGCTGCGCTCTGGCTTCGTCTCTACAAGGTGCGGGACAACAAGGATCAAAAACCAGAGCCGCGTGGGCGGGATTCACGTACAGAGCGAACCACAAACTGCTACGCGTAGGACACTACATATGGGTAACAGTAAAACCCTTACGTCCAGCTGTATCAACGTAAAAAATCATGGGGAAACTATGGACATGACGGGGAGCTTGGAGAAAAAATTCATGGTTGGGCAGCAAGTTGACGAATAGAACCTGCGATGTGCACGGTCACAGAGCCTACCGGAAGTGGTCTAAGCCTTCACACCGTCACCTCACAACGTGTCTCCCCTCTTGTTCAGAATAGTTCTGATATCATTTCCAATCTTTCGACTGTTCCGCAAGATCAGGCTTCATTGCAAGGAGCAAAGTTCGTTACCACGGAGGTCTTGATTACTTTTCCAAATGCAGACTTCCCCTCCACTCTGGTCTACGCCTCGAACCGTGATACCGGCCCAAACGGTGACCCTAGGGGAGACACGATCGCTGTCTTCACCCTCGACGCCGTGGAGTTCCTGCATTCCACTAGGATGCGGGCAGGGGATTACGTTGAATGGTGTGTCACCGCAAAGGTCCATGTATACGCCGACGAGCTTGCTGTGCGTGCGGTGAGTATCCAGGGACAAATCGAAGGAAAAGTGGTAGTTGTGTTGCACCAATGACAGTGAACGCGGGTGTTGAAAACGAGATCCTCGTGGAAGGTAAGGATTTGTGGAATCGGCACAAGAACCTCTGGAGGCGATTGATCTTGCAAAAGGCGTTCACCGAGGAGTGGACTATGGAGTATGCACGTTTGGCCTCTAGTCCCACTGTACTACAAAGCCGGAAATATGATGAGGGCTGGGTCAGAGCGTGGTAGGTAAAAATGAAACGTACCGCGTTCCAGCGCGAGGTCAATCCCCTCCCCAAGGTTGAGTGTCCTCACAGCTCCTCGTTAAACCCGTCCAAAGCAGCTGGAAGGCCGGTCCGCAACTAGGATGTTTCTCGAATTGGATTTCCATGACAAAATAGAGGTAGAGCGTGAGATGGCCTTCCCGAGTCCAGGGCTGCGCGTTCTTCGCTGGAGTCGCTGTCAGACTGACGGGATAATATCGAGTGGCATTGTAATAACTTGCGAAGGTCTTCCATCCCGTCCCAACACGAACAAGATTCCCGAAGAAAGTCTGGCCCGATACCCTTGAGGGTTCTCGACGGCCGTGGGGCATCCGAGGTGCAGGGTAGGCTGGCGTTGGTCAATTCCCGGTCTGTCCGAGCTCTTTCGAGCGAGGGGGGGTATTGTGTAGGAGAGTGGTAGCAAGTGCCGCAGAGCTGGCCCCAGTCGATTTGAAGTGGGACAGGGTCTTGAAGTTACCGCGCTCAGAGAACCCGATCGCCCCCTCTGTTCTGTTGGACGCTCGGTCCGGCTTCGGCCCGGCTCTGGTCACTGCGAGGGTTCGCCTCATGTACAGCTTGCTCACGGTTCACGGTGCGATCGATCTCCCGACGGCCCCGCCATCTCATTGTAAGCCGAAGGAGGCCCTGGCCGCTCTCCAGAACACGTGGGTTGAGACTGACACCCTCCCTTGGATCTGGCCTCTAGAGAATGGAGCGGAGCCTACAGGGCATCTATTCCGACCCAACCCGATTCCTGCTCCCCTGACTGCATTCTGTCACGCTCACTTCGAAAGTAAAGTTATTCCGACCCCTTTCGCAAGCCTAACCGATTCGTAGCGCCTTTGAGACATCGATAATGTACTCTGCGAAGTTCCCCACGGACGCGGGTTTTCTCGCCTTGCTGCTCTCCCACCGTGTTCTGAATATAACGCAAATACCGCCATCCCCGTTTGATGCCATGCTACGAGTAGAATTGTCATTTGCTGTTTTAGTCGTTTGGCTCTTTCCTCTCCTCTCACCTCTCCAACCGTCCTCATACTCGTTCCGCGGTCGCAGGGGTTGTCTGTTCTGTACGGAGTTCACACGTCTATTTTCAGAGCGTCAGTACGCAGATCGTTGCCAGGAAATCCAAAATCCGGTCACCCTCGACGTGATCAAGTCTCGGATAGAAACCGAAAGTATCCCAACCTCGACGTAGTCAGACAGGACCTCGAACTCTGCTTCGAGAACGCGAAGAAGTACAACGTGAAGGATGGTCCAATCTGGAAGGATACAAAACACCTTCATGTATGTTTACGACACAAATCCGTCGTTTACGTGACACAGCTGGCCTCCTTCAGGCACTTGTCGATAAGGAATACGCCCTGTTGACGGGAGACTCACCGGTAGAAGTAAAGGCTGCGGATGCGGAGAACGATGGGGGAGGGGAAAAGAAGACACCCAACCTCTCTCGGATGCTTAGGTCACGTTTGCAGAAGCTGGTTAACAAGAACGATGACGGGTGCGTTTCTTCCTACATTTTTATCGATTAACATGTTTTAACCTCGATCCTTTAGTGGACCGGCTATCTCTGCGGGATTCGTGGCCTGGTTACTACAAGGTCATCAAAAAACCTCAGCGTTTTGAGAACACTCTTATACGCGTTTCCCTTTCCCGACGATCAACATTATCCTTCATCTCAGAAAAAGTTGAAACGGAAGGAATATCATACGAGCGACTCATACCGTACGAGCGCCAACTTTTCTGAGGATGTCCAGCTCGTCTTTTCGAACGCGATGGGATTCAACTTGGGTGAAAGTCAGATCCATGAAGGCGTGCAGGCTCTAAAGGTGTGCTCTTATGTTTATGCCCTCTGGAAGGCTGAACCCTACTCCCATCAGCTTATGTCCGATCTCCCCGCACCATATTCTCTTCCCGAGTATTCAGCTTCAACTGGGGCCTCTGAGATTACGCTGAGGCTTCCCGGTACCGGGGCCACCTCGACCTCTGCGACGAATACTACGGTATCTACCCCTGTCCCTGTAAAGGGAGGGTCCGTAATGTTCAGGGTTCGAACTTCCAGGTTTTCCAAAGGATACTAGTGTGGCCACCGCGGAAAAGGCAGCCGAGCCCAAAACCCCAACTTCGGCCCCAAGTACGACCACTCGGGCGAGGGCGGCAGCTGGACCAACACCGATTCAGCCCACTCATACATCCTCTACCACAACGACTCCGCTAAACTCTCTGTCCAATCTGATTAACTACGGATGCGCATATGGACGACTAGGATTCGACGCGGGGGTTGCGGGAGCGACGCCTTACTCAACGACAAATGGGATTTGGTGTACGAGTGCGACCTGCACCACAGCGACCACTTCATCCATACCGGCTCGATGTTACGGGACTACTACCACAACTGCAACCACGGCCAACCGTGATGCGAATGCCAACGAGATTTTGATCGGTGTCCAGTCGCTGCGCAAAAGAGATGGTCAATCCACACCGTCGATCTATCGGTGGTAGGCATGGTCCATCGGAGAAGATATTATCACCGAAACTCAACAGTTACGCCGATGCCAACGGCTGGGATGATCTTGTACATGTGTTCATCGGGTCGCTGGACCGCTCATCTCTCGATGAGGAGATCCAATAGCGACCATGCCGGAAAAGGATGCATCGAAATCAACAAGGCCCGAGACTCGCTGGCATATATGCTCGAATGATTGGATGTCGTTAAGGCGTTCGCAGAGTTCGGGAAGGAGGCCAAGAAACGCTACAGGTGTGACTGTTTATTGCGCATTATGTCAGGGGTTAATAAACCCTCCAGCAAATTACTTAACAAAACAATTGCGCTCCGGAAGAAACTCTCTCCGTCCTCGCCGGGATCCCCCGAGGAACGATCTATAAGCGACCTCCAACATGAGACTCTGGAGGTGAAGGGTATCCTGGAGAATATGGAAAATTTCCCAGGGTCGATCGAGACGAGGGACCGGATTACTTAAAAGGCGTTGGGATGAAGGATATAAGTGGAGTGTGGCGAAGCAAAGTTTTGCGCTGAGCCATGAAAATATTTGTACATGTATTCTGCTCTGCGACACCCGTGAATGTAAACCAAGCCATTGACTTGAGCCTCGCAGGACATATGCAATCCGAAAAGCTGTTAGGCCCAGGTTTGTAGTACCAGGTTTTTCCCAACACGTCATATTTTGTTCGCAAGTGGGACGGGGTTTGCTCCGAGGTATATCAGAATTTGCATTGTAACCACTGCCGAAAACTCCGCTGTAAAGGATATCGTCGTCCGTGCGACGGAGGGAGGCAGTCGGACGTCAATCAAGCTTGATGATACATTTTCGAGTTGATTTGACTTTGTAGTTCGAACGTGACGACCCGGAGATTGCGCGGTGGGTGTCTCACATAACCCTGAGTGGAACCCAGGCCCAAATATTATCTATGAACTAGAGGAGAAAATCATTTAGGCGGATGGAATCCAAGTCGCGGGAAAGACTCAGCATGTATGAGGATCACGATGTATACCCAAAATTCCAGACGATATTGGGGGTATCGGGATTGGGGCTTCTGGCAACATATTCAAGACATAAGATCACCCACGTACATACACAAGCGTCCGTTACAGGTGAGGAACCAGATAAAGTCATTCAGCAGACGGTACCTGCTGTACTCTTCGAGCTTCAAGCCCCAAGCCGCACCTCGCTCACCCACCTCCCATGTCATGTCATCCAACGAACAGCGGATGTACTCTCCGTCTCTACCGCGACCAGGTCTCCCGCCTAGAACGCGTTTGTAGCGACAACTAGAGCGAATCTCCCAGTGTCTTGCAACTCCTCGATTTCCAGAATACGAGTTCATATGGACCGTCGGGGTCCGTACGTGTTGTCGGAAATAATGGGGCTGCCGAGATTGAGCATGAGGAGGTCGATTGAATATTTGCCGAGGTTGAGTGAGATGAGAAGGATCGTTGGAGAGTAGTAGGAAGTGGTTAAGGCCTAGGTTCGGAATATCCCTTGAGTCTTCTCTTACTTCAAGTTTATCTGGCTGACCGAGATCTGGCGCCTGTTCACACGCTTACCGACCCTATGCAGATCTGATAAACCACTAACTACTGCACGTTACAAGCATGGACGTTTGTGGGCATAGCTTATTCTAGGGTACTAAACCCAGATTGTAGTCATTGTAATAGATCCACACCTACTGTTAGAGTCTATACGCGTGGGGGCAGTAAATGCACTAGGCTCGATGATGAGACGGGAACCGGAGACCCAGCGCTCCCGAAACTAGAGCGAGTGCGCTTGACGCGTGTCCAGGACGGGAGCGTTCCGCGTTCGTTACAAGTGTCGCATATACCCCTCCGTATACGCGGTCTCTAGCCATTTACTCGCACCCATTGCACTTTCTTCCCCACGCACAAAGACGCACAAAGACATACCCAAGGTCATGCTCTTCGGAATACTGTGCGAACAGAAGAATATCCTCTCGAAAGGGGCCTTCTCATACATCCTGGCCTT
>Ga0307515_10015408_pt1 | contig 14088 bp, 4 predicted proteins | sample 17_EM_MG_FD_194513 | JGI IMG/M metagenome (GOLD analysis project Ga0307515, IMG submission 194513) | Populus trichocarpa ectomycorrhiza microbial communities from riparian zone in the Pacific Northwest, United States - 17_EM | ecosystem: Host-associated > Plants > Roots > Unclassified | place...
CAATATTTTTTCAATTTAATTTTGATACAAAAATTCATATTTGTTACTTTTTAGTTTCTGGTTGAGAGAGGAAAGAGAGAAATTGCTGGAATGCGACGGTAAAGAGAGCAAATCAATGTCACCATTCATTACGGCTAGCAAAAAAGATCGATTTTGGTGTCAAAATGTTCCATTTGGTGAGAAGAGTTTTATTTAGGTGTTTTTTAACCTTGAAATTTCCTAAAAAAAGATTTAAGATTAGGAAGGTTTTTGGTTTCGGGTTTTTTAGTGTTTTTTTTGTTTTTTAAGACTATTTATAGGTTTGTAAAGGTGTTTAGGCTATTTTCTAAGTGTTAAGGGTCAAAATAGGTTTTTAAGTTAAAAACCATATACCATGCTTTTTTTGCCACCATAATGGCGGAAACTAGAGAGTTTTAGAAGACACATCGTCTAGGATTTTGTTAAAAAAACATTGAGGCAGACGACATGTAATCCTCCACAATTACATTTAAAAAAATTAGGTCTCACATGCGCGGCCTTCCTAAATGGATCAGGCCTAGTGGCACTTGACCTCTTTCTTTCTTTTTATTTTGTATTTTTCCTTTTAAAAAAATCATGCTTTTTATGTGTTTTTTTATATTTCAATTAATACCCCTTCTCTCTAATTTTTTATTTTTTGTGTTTAGCTTTTTTTTAAAATAGTGGTTTTTTTAATTATTTTGTATGTATTTAATTTTTGAAGAGGTTATTCTAATTCATTTATAAATTTTTTTATGTTTTATATAATTGAAATTTATTTAAAAAAATATTTATTTTTGGATAGTATTTTTAATAAGTACAACCTTGCGAAATATTCTTTTCTTTTTTATTTTACTCAATCAGTTTTATGTGTGTGTTTATTTCCACCATTATTTGTTAAAATAAACAATTAATTTATTAAACATAGCCATTGAACACAATCGAGTAAATGATCTATGTTGTGATATAGAATATCTTGATCTATATCTGTTCCTTGACTCTTCGAGAAACATATTTCATTATCGTTAATGTCTTCTTTTTCATTTATTAACATAGATTATTCTTAATTTATTTAATTAGATATGTGCATAAAAGTTTTGACTTATATTTAATATTTTTATGCAAAAAAACATGTTGAAAAAGCCTGCTTATTTGATATTTTGTTGAGAAAAAAATTATTTAACCTGTGGCGGAGCGCTGGTCCAATAGCTAGTAGAAAAATCTAAAGCATGTGGCATTTTAATTGTAGAGAACACACTATTTTGCACCATTCACACACTCATATATTACTATTCATTTACTATACATTTTTCCTTTTTTCACTTTAGTCGTCAAACTTTTATTTTTGGCGTTTTGACCCTAAATTAAAGGTTAATTGCTTATGATTTCTCAAGCAAAGGCAACATTGAACGAAGGAGGATCTAAATGAAAAAGGCGGCAAAAATGGGTGATGTGTTCAGAGTTTTCACAAAAAATACACTTTAGTCCTTAAACTTTACAAATAATATATTTTAGGTCTCTTTGAATGTCTAAGATTCAATTTTGGTCCAAAAATTCAATTTTTTTATATTTTAGTCCCTAGTTAGAGAGACAAAAGAGAGCGACTTACAACATTTTAGCATTAGAAAAAGAAAATTGGCGTTCACAATGATTCCGGCCATCAAACTTATATATCTAGGTACCAACATGTTGTATTTAATGAGGGGCAGCCATTTAAGTGTTTTTAAATGTTAAAATGCCTAAAAAATCATATATAAGCTTGGGAAGAGTTTTTGTTTCAAGTTAATTTAATGTTTTTTTTTTTTTGCTGTTTTATAGGGTTTTATGGACATTTATGGGTTTATCAAGGTGTTTAGGGTCTGTTTTAGGTGTTTCAGGTAAAAAATGAGTTAAAATATGAGTTTTTAAGCCAAGAAACCAAGAACCCCAAATTTCCAGCCACTGAATCTGGGTAATTCCAAACGATGCGTCATCTATTTTATTTAAGAGGGGGGCGGGATTAACGGCCCGCGCACGAGCCCTTTCCCGTCATTAATAATATTGTTTTTTTTATTTTATTCACTCAATTTTATGTGTGTGTCAATTTCTATTATCTTTTTATTCAATAAAAACATGATTTTAATAAACTAATTCATTAAATACAACCGAGTAAATGGCCCGTGTTGCGAGATTAAATATTTTGATCTATATTTATCTATTAATTTTTCTAATTTCATTCTTATTAATTATTAATGACTTTTTCCCATTTATTTTCTTTTATTAATGAATTTTTTCCATTTATTATTAGTTTTTCCAAAAACTAAAAGGAGTGGGGTTTTTACTATACACCAACTCACACAACATTATTCATTGTAATAATGTTTTTTTTTCTTTGTTTTTTTAACCTATATCTTTTCCTCTAATTTAATCCTTCAAAATTTAGTTTATTTGATAGAGTAACCCAAGTTGACCCATTTGATATAATATGTTGTCATCTCAATATTAAAAAAAAAAATTCATCTTGAATTTTTTTCAGTCAAACAACATTTTTACCTATTGTTCCGGTTGCATTTGGACCTGCTAAGTCAACCAAGTTATATCAGGTCAATCCCTATATAAATTAATTTTTTTAACTAGAAAAACATTAGCAAAGCTTTAATTTTTTTCTACATAATTTTTTTTTATACAACCCACAACATACCACAGGCCAACAATCTAGATATACTACTATAATACACAACAATTATAATTATTATAAAAGAAACCAAAAGATTTTGAGTTTTTACTGTTCATCTTCTAAACTTCTCTCCCATTTTATTTCATGATTAGTTTTTTCCTTTCAGGTACTTGAAATTTTGTCCTTCTTACATTTTGGTAACTCAATTTTTTTTCATTTTGCTTGTTCTCGCATGTGTAATGTGTTGGAAAATATTCCAAAATTGAATTATAGACCAATTTTACAAAAAACAAATATGTTAAAATTAAAATTAAAAGATTAAGAACCAAAATTGACATTTAAAAAAAAAATAGAACATTTGACCACCCTTTTACTTTTCAATTGGCATGAAAATATTCAATTCGGACCCTCAAGTCTAACTTTCTTCAACTTGGTCCCTCTTTCTTTGGATTTTCATGTTTAAGTCCTAAAATTATTGTTTTTGTTTTTCATTTTAGTCCCTAAATATCTAGAGAAAAGAGAGAGACATCAAAAAAAGAAGAGAGAAAGCTCTTAAATAAACAAATTCTACCATCAATAGCTATAATTTTAGTATATTTAGATTTGTCTTTAAGAGGAGAATTTAACGAATGTGGTTTCCACCTTCAATGATATTCGACAAGGCAGATGAGGGCTCAAAAATAATTTTAAATTTGGTTTGATTTTGACCAATATGTCCATTTAAAATATATTTTGTGGTTAAGAATGAGTTTTTAAAAGCCTATATGATGGTTTTCAATGTTTTGGATAAAAAAAAGTTTGAAATTTGGGTTCTTAAGGTCCAAAGACTTGGACCCTATTTTTCTAGTTACTAGAGCCACGTCTAATGATAAAATAATATTATAGGCGGGTTACATATCATTCAATATATATATAAGGATATATAGGGATAGACAACACATCATCGACTCTTTTTAAAAGAAAAAAACTAGACATTTTGGCCAATGTCTCTAACTTAGGCACGCTTGAACCTTTTTTTTTTTTTAAGTGATCCTAATTGTTTTTCATGTTTTATAGTAGGATTTAATTTAAATAAATTTATTCAAATAATATTTAAATAATTATCTTATTGTGCCATAGTTTTACAATATTATTATAGTTTTTTAACAGTGATATTAACAATTATATTTTTTATATATAATAAAAATTAATTTTTCATTTTAGTTTTTAATTAGCATTAAAAACTCTTTCTACTATTCATCAATTCATATATTTTTCATTTCATCTCATAAAATGCAAACATTATTTTTCAATTCTCAATTTATTTTTTTATGACATAAAAAACACATCATAGAACATCATAACTTTCTTCTCCTGCGTTGCAAATTTGCAGACAGTATTTGGCATTGCGTTTCGGAAACGCTTTTAAAAAGAATAATTTTTTTTACTTTAAATGAATATATTTTTGATGTGTTTAAATTATTTTGATGTGTTTTTAAAAAATAAAAAATATATATTTTAGAATAAAAAATATTTTAAAAAATAACCGTTATCACATTCCAAAATATCATTTTAAAATCCTATTTCATAACGTAGCACGAGGTGCTCTAACTAGGTATCTTTAATTTCAGAATTTATTATTTTCCATTTTAAAAATATTGTAACATGCCATAGCTTCAATAAACATAAAACGGTGAAAAAGTTCTGCATCGAATGAAATAAATACCCAAACTTTATCTTATTTCTAGAAAAAACCAAAACATTATCAAAACATTGACAGCTGTGGGATTTGAACCCACGCCCTTTCGGACCAGAGCCTAAATCTGGCGCCTTAGACCACTCGGCCAAACTGTCACTTGTTGTTAGTTTTCGGACAAGAAACACTAAATATAATACGAAGATATACATGCATTTCACTTGCAAAAATTTGAGATTAAATGCCAAGTGAATTTAACGAATAGAGAGCTCCATAAGGACCATAAGCTATAAGAATCGTGAAGACCCAAGAGCAAGGTTTAAATTCTCACATCCAAGTGAAATATGAAGAACTGGGAGCAATCATTAAGGTCTTATAAACATCTTCTTGGTAGAAATATAAAGAAACAAGTTTAATGGAAAAATGTGGTCCATAATACATGCTTTTGTTCCAACATATTTGATGCACAAGGAAATACATAAGCTCCTAACAACAACAAACCTAGAAAACAATATGGTACGTGCATATTTCATTGCACATAATGTAACTCAAGTTCCTAGGCTTGTACAGAGGCGGACCGACGGCCTGCAATAAATTTTGGGAAGCACCTCAAAATAGTATGATTAGGGGGAGGTTTGTAGGATGTGAAAAATTCTGGATCCTGCGCCAGGGACTCCGAATAGCTTTCCAAGATCGCAACTATCTCGTCAAAATGTGGTCGTTTGCCTGGATTGCTCGACCAGCATCGATTAATGAGATGACTAAAAGCCAGAGGACATTTTGGTGACAATGGTGGTCTTGCATTCTGCAGAAAGCACAAAACATATCAGATAAAAGTACTTGAATCAACTGTCACTGTACAGTTTCCCTCAAAAGAAATCCACTTCTTATCTTGGCCTGCACGTGAAATCACAAGAAACCACACCAAGCTAATAACAAGGAATCCTTGAGCAATCTCACAAGAAACCACAGCAAGCTAACTCTGTAGCTTCCCGACAATGGTTGATGTAAATATCATTACACATCAACTCTTCTACTTTGTACAGATTTTTAGCTGGATCTTGAATTTATTTTCTCTATCACGAATCAAATTTCAATGAAGGTAGAAAGAATGAAATGAGAAACAGATGTCACTTCTTGTCATGTATTTATTTCGATGGAGAATTTGACCATCACACAAGGGCATTGCCATGAATTGACGTCCGTAATGGATAACAGACCACACATAAGAATGGCAAAGACAGCATGGTCCCTCTTGTAATGGCTACAACACAGGCATGGGCACATGTGAGGAAGAGGCATCTCAGTAGATGAACCTAGAAGACCAGTTCTTACAAATGTTACAACATTGCAAATGATTTGATCACCTTATACTAATATTGCAGTTTCATATCATTGATGCAATACTGGTATTTTCCTTGCAGCTCAAATGTTCCTATTGTCAATCACATTTGGACATGTGAAATCTGGGAACATTCCATTCTGAACCATAGCTATCTCTTGTCAGATAAACTGAAGAGCACATCCCAGAACAAGACTTACTACCACTAGCAACATGACGAATGAGATATTGCTATGGCTCGATGATGATAAGATATCTATTAGATGATAGCAGAAAAGAATACGGACCTGGCAATTTCTATCGAGTTGTGATGTGAAGTATTATTAGGATTACATTGATAGGATGACATGCATTTCTCTTAACCTCCTCTAGATAAGCTATTCTCATAATCCTAATTATAATCTAATCTAATCTACATCTTATCAGGCAAGCTTAAAATATATGTGACGATGCCATGTCCATATTAGATCTATCATCATGGTGACAGCCTAGAAAATTAATAGACAAACAACTCCGAAAACCAAAGTCTCCATCTGTATGGTGCTGGATACATTAACTGGGCCAGATGAATATGCCCCATCAGAGATCTCATTAATATTAAAATATCAGACCTACACCACCACCATATCTTCATTACCACCATCATATTGTCCACAATTGCTAGCATGAGTAGAAAATTGGGAACTACATGACAAAAAAACATCATCCTCAAAAATTTCTTGTGTATTATCATGAGACCAGTCATGGTAACCTGTGTATCATCATCCTCAAAATAAATTTGGATTGACACTTTTGAATTTAACAGTGCACGATGATCTATGTGGCTGAATGAATTTGGTTTGGAACTTCATGAGAATGTGTTCTACTGACACTCATACCCAGAAGATAACGACCTCAAGACAGAACCCCCATCATAAAATGAAATACATCTTTGCATTCTTTCTCCTCTAGTCAATGACTAATTGGCATCAGATTGTGCCTCATTACATTCTATTTTTTTAGGATATTCAAAAAACGTATTGCCTGATAGTTTGTTCTTAAAGCATCATTAACCTGTGCATGAGTGCGGCTTAATATCAAGATGACCTAAGAGATTTTAATGAAACTCGAAGTTATTGCACCAATTTTTTTGGTAACAGAGGAGAGGCTCCAACTCCAGACCTCTTAGAAGAAGAGGGACATTGCCAGTTGAGCTACGATCATTAGCAAAAACAGGACTCAAATGAACTCTTTAAAACTTCAATCTTGATTCTGGTTGCCTGTTTCATAAAACTTGACCCACTTTCTTTCTAGTTCTACCCTGAATCTTATAATCCCTTAAAAAATGTGAACGGAAGCATGTTTACTTTCAATTCATAAATCACCACCATCTAATATTTCTCAATTATATCGAACCTTCTTGCAGACACTTTGATTATATGGTACTAATTGCTCCATCGTTTTTCCCCTGCCCCTCATTAAAGCATCCTAATAAATTCTTATCCTTTGCCGATAGTGAAACAATTCATACCATGAAAATTTGAAGAAACAATTACCAACAATTTAAAAACACCTAGCTATGCTTTCTCTAACTTCAAATAGCACAAATATGTAACTTGTTCTCAAATCAAATTGTCCAAAATAATTACATGACAATTTCAGAATGCAAAATCATTAATTATCAATAAAAAAACTAATTGTTATATGAAACATCATTGATAAGGAGGCTCTGTTGTTTCCTTCCTATTCCCATTCTAAATTTTTTCTTCCCCTTTAAACATTCCATTAAACTTTCAGGATCTAGCTTGTCATTTATCGTATTGTTTTTAAAAAGCAAGATTTCTGAAACAACCAGGGCTTGAGGCATTGAAATGTCTAGCTGATTGCATAACAGGTTAAATCAGGTGCATTTCACATGTAAATTGAGAAAAAGTAATTCCTTACAATCATTAGATTCATACCACTAAAATGAATCAGTTGAGCTTACCTTTTGGCAGACTGCAAATGCAGCTTGTTCTGGAGTCATGTTGTCAAAAGGTGTCAATGCTGTGAGGAGCTCCCATAGGACTATGCCAAAACTGTAGACATCAACTTTCTTCGTGTGGTGTTTTTCTTTGATCATTTCAGGAGCCATCCATCGATATGTACCTGTGAATCCCTTTGAACTACCACATTGAGATTCCAAGCAGGAAATACCAAAATCAGCAACTTTGACGCTCATATCTTCTCCAAGCAGTAAGTTTTCAGATTTGAGATCCCTGTGAAGTATCCCCTGTGAATGGAGATATTGCATCCCATGTGCAATATCAAGGGCTAATTTCAGGACTAGATTGAGAGGAACTGAATGTGGCTCTTGCTGATGGAGAAATTTTCTCAATGAGCCCCCGGCCAAATACTCAGTGATTATACAAAATACAGGAGGTTTCTTACAAGCTGCAACAAACTGAACGAAGAAAGTCAAGAAGACAGAGTGACTTGTAAACAACAAAAATGAAAAATTTGCTAAATTTGTCATTTAATTCAACCATTTAGACTGTGTGCTATACCAGTAAGTTTAGAGATTCTTCAATTCACTCCAATATCCGAAGCCGGCCTACGTATAAAAATTAAAAAGGCTAATCTGTACAGAAAAACATTCCCAAGTGTCTAGGAATTTGCATTTAATTTACTAATCTTCCAAATATAAGAGTTACAGAACATGAGGAAATGAGGATATATGGCACTTTTTGGTCCATTTACAACACTGACATAGAATTCCTGTATAGAAATTTAAATAAGAAGGCAAATTGTTTTTACTCTCCTTCAATCTTCATTCTTCAGTGCTGAGATGTTCAGTATCCTAGCCTTGTTCATCTAGAAAAGTTACCAAAGACGCCACTGGCCATTGCAACATCTGGTATGGATTTCCTAATGAAATAGCCTAGATATGTACTAACGATTTAGCACTAAAATTTTAACTGCTAAGGATGTGCTGCCAAAAATATTTAATGCAAAGGTGAAGTAAGTACTGCACTCATAAATACTAGCTAACAATGATGTCCATAAATATCAATTTTAACTTTTCATTGCTGGCCCACTTCATTTTTACAGCACCTCAGACTGCAAATAACCATTCAGTATCATCATTTGGGAACAGAAAAATGTCGGTCATGTTAAATCCAAATTAGAATTCGTATATCCCAAGAGTTTTTGTTTTACAAGATTGCAAGCACATGGAGCAAAGTTCACAATTTAGTAAAGTATGCAAATTTAAGGCTGCAGACAATTTTTAGACGACTCCTTATCAACAGAAGCAAAAGGAGAACGTAATAAATAATGCACATGGGTAATCTGTAATTCATATGCAAAGTTCAATGAATGTCTACCAAATTGGTTCCACAAAACAAGCCAGGAAACATTAGATGTTAGAATCACTTTCATTGTTCTGCAGCAAAATCACAAGCCATTTCCACCACCCTTTGTTAACAAGTAAGATCACAGGTAGCTTACAAATGAGAGGTTAAGAATTTAGTTTCATGATAATCAACACCATCTTTCGAAATCCAAACATTATAACAAAAAGAATATGGAACTCCATGCATTACTGATATAAAGCACAGGACATTAACACATGCAACTAAAGAAAGAGGGAGCTTACGGTGATGATATTAGGATGCCTTAACCGAAACAGCAAAGCTACCTCTGAAATGAAGTGGTTCTCAAGCATTGCAGCCATGCTCTCATCCTCCTCAGGCTGACTTACAAGCTTGACTGCCACATCTCTTTGCTTATATATCCCTCTATAAATCCTACTATGCCTCCCTGATGCAAATTTGTTACCAATAAACAACTGAGACATATCTGCACTCCATTCTCCTTCTCCCTCTCCTTTAATCTCTGCCCCAGATGAAACCAAATACTCGGACCAAGAAACTGCTCTCTTATATTCTCCAAGAGACAGCCTCCTCTCTGATTTTCCATTGTTAGAGCTTTGCTTAAACCAGTTTAGATTCCTCATGGATTTGAACCAAATTTTAACAAAATCATCAGATATTTAACCCTTTAGCCTATAGAACCCAATGTAGAAACAAAAAAGCCTCTAAATTTAGACTAAAAACTTAATTTGTACGTGACTGATAAGGAAAAATCTGAACTTGCATGCATAGAAACTGTTTCTCACTCAACTACATTTCGAAAACATGCAGTTTTCACGTATTCAAACATTGATGAAAACAATTCCAAAAACTCTAATCAACCATTTAAATTGAACTTCAGTACTTGAAAACAAATTTAGAAACAAGAAAACAAATGTTTGTTTCATTAAGCTGCAAACAAAATCCAAAAAGTTTACTTCTTTCCCTACCAAAAATGTTCATTCTCGTGATACCAAACTGGCCCTTCCCCAAATCTCAAAGCTTTAGCTTAAAATCAAAGAAAAAGAGACAGAGTAACAGAAAGAACACAGTTTTGTATAAAAAAAACACAGCTCAAAAGGGATGGTTTTTCTTATCTTTTCAAGCTATAAACAACTGTTGGCTCCATAGACAGAGTCGGAAAGAATCCAGAATCAAATTGTAGAGAGAAGCTGGATATGTGATTAAAGGAGAGAGAAAGAGAGAGAGAGAGAGAGAGTTAGGGAGTCGGTTGGGTTGGTGTAAATACTGTTATTATTGTTGTTGTTTCTAGTGTGCAGGGAAAGCATATGCCAAGTGCTGGCGGTTCTCTCTCTCTCTGTCCCTCAAAATTTTATATTCTTGAAGAAAAAAACCGAAAATCAAATAGAGAAAAGCACAAACTTCACTCACTCTCTCTGGACTGGAGGAGGAAGAGGAAGAGTTTTAAAAGTGTTTGACAACCATAACGTGCGAAGATCCACTTCTGAGGAGACAAACCGGGTCTTCATGATAATGACCTTTGCCCATCTCTTTTGTCAATTTGTCCTTACTTTTTTTCTTAATATCAACCATGCCATCTTGTGCTTGAGCTTGTGCTTTTTCCCTGCAATGCCATGTTTGTGTTTTTTAACCAGCTCTGAATTGACCACAAAGGCCTCCCCCCTCTAATTAATGCCTGCAGGAGACCTCATCTTCTTTTCATCAAGTAAAACAGGAGAGGATCAAAAGTAAAGTTTAGTATAAATGATTAATGCATCAATCTACCAAAAGAGAGTTATTTTTTTTGAAATCTCACCAACCAGCAACAAAAACTACAAAAACAAAATATAATTATTTGAAAATATATAATTATTTATTTTTTAAAATTTATTTTTATCATCCACGTCTCAAAACAATCTAAAAAAACAAAAAATATTAAGATAAAAAAAACAAATCTTCTTCAAAAAAAATTTTAAAATACAATAACTAACGTCTTGAGACGATCTTCAACCCTTTTATTACACGGGCACATGGATGCAAAGATCAGTTTGGTGAAAATGAGGAGGAAAGGACGAAAGGGCAGGTGAGTAATTAAACAAGAAAGGAAGCCATTCCGTTGGTGTCCGTATACGAGAGACGTTACAGGTGACTACTGCAAGACAGAAACAGAAACAGAAACAGAAACAGAAAATAGTAAGAGAGAGAGAGAGGACTGTGTCGTTATTTGGTATTGGGGTTTGGGAAAGAAGTGGGTCCCACTCACACATGAGGTGGTATCCATCCGTGACAAAGCCGTATGGTATGGTCCTCTTCCGTATACGGTCTGTCTCTGTCTTCTTCTTCACTGCTATCGATAAAGAGCTAATTAATTACTATTAACCCTTTTTAGCTTTTATTATTATAAGCCAGTGTTGTACTGTTTGCTTTTTTTTTAATATATTAAAATAATATTTTTTATTTAAAAATAAAAAATAAAATTGAAGTGTCCAATCCACCTCTGATTCTAAATTCTACGTAACCATCATGTACTAAAAGCTAGAAATGCAAACTGTACGTGTCATCATAAGGCCCACTTGTAGGTGACAACGCGTGAGTCACTCTCCACCACCAGAGGAGAGGCCCCTGCCTAGCTGCCATGACTGCCTGGGGAGTGGTTTTGGTGGAGGCTGGCTGGCATTTCCTAGCAAACACCCGGCTCCTTCTGGGACACGCTCGGAATGGGCTCTGGGGTTGGATTAATTAACCATTTCAAATTAAATCCCAATTCCCATCACATTCCATTAAAAAGAAGAAAAAATCTCTGCATTTATCTTGTGTTGAATGATGTATTAGTGTACACTTGAAAATACTTGAGTTTAAGACTGTGTTTGGAAATACAGTTCAAATCACGTTTCTTAAAAATTTAAAAATTGTTTTTGTTTAATTTTTTAATATTTTCAAATTATTTTGATATACTAATGTTAAAAATAAATTTTAAAAAATAAAAAATATATATATTATTTTTTAAATGATTACTCATGTCGGTCGGTAAAGTATCTACAATCACACTTTCATTCACTCTCAGAATAATAAAAAGACTTGACATCGCCTCCTCACTCAATGAAGATGAAAAAGGAAGGAATTGCTTTGAAAAGCGGTTTTTAAGGATAAAGGGATGGTGTTCCAACGACCTGAAACAAAAAGCAAGATGCTAGTGGGGATAGACCCGGCATTAATAGAAAGTGAACGAGAAAGATTGGGAGAAACTTCAATAACAAAACCAAGAGAAAAATGCATTTATGAGAAAAAATAATTTGAATTATAATTATTACCACATTCTCAAACACCCCCTTAATCATAAACACTCCATTAATCATCAAGTTAAGTGGGTGTTTTAGGTTTTCAATGGTGAGTTATACATTAATTGAGGATTGCTCAATTTCTTTGTTTAAAAATGTAAATGATGTTAATTCAAACATATATTATTCCATTATTTTAATAATTAGAATCATCATCTTTGTCATAGCACACTTTTACTCTTTTTTTAGCATATTTTTAAAAATTAAAAAATCAACAAAAATTTAAAAAAATATATTAATTTAATATATTAACAAACCTATTCAGAAAACCAAAACTACTCAAATTCAAGTCATTCAAAAAAACCCTAAAATCATATAATTGTATAAGCCTAAAATCATATAATTGTATAATTGTTATACCATCCTTTTTGAAGAAAAAAATTTTAGGGGAAAAGTTGAGCTAGTGATGACTCAATGATAGGCCACAATATTTAAGCCTAGAAGACTAGTTGATATCAAGTCATATAATCACTATCTATGAAAAAAAAAAAAAAACATCCAAAAATGGTAATGAAAATAATGATCATGTTATTAACAACTAATATCTCCAACTTTTAGAAAGAAGATGAAAACAAGGATAATTGTTCGAAACCTAATTTAGAAGAATACAATGTCTAAGCACATTAGTAAATGTTAAATAATCATCTCAACCTAATAACTTAAACTATTAGGTGAGGTCCCAGGATATGATTTATATTATTCTCTAACAGTAATAAAAGTTAAAGCCAAACTATATACCTTATCAAATAAATAATTTTTCAGACTAGAAAAGACAAGTTCTTTAGTTAATAATAAATAATAATAACAAAAACAAACAACTAAAAGAATACTAATATGTGGTATTGATAATCGACTATAAACATGATTATTTCAATATAAGATTGAACCTAATCCATATAAGAATAGGCTAACTATATTTTTATAGCTGTAAATTTTTTTATCAATTTGAGTATAAAACGCATGTTAATATTTTTTTATTTATCATATATAAAGGAATATGAGGGACATTATTTCTATAAAAAATAAACAATCTTAGTTGAAAGCATCAATTATATTATTTTATTATGAAAAAAAATGAAAATGATAACTATACTCTCAAATAAATTTTTAATTTTTAATGATTAACACTTCATATAAAAAGATATAAATACCGTGGATTTTTTTGGGAACAGAAAAGGAGTTATTTTACTGTAGCTGTAAAAAAATGTTTATAACTACAAGAAATTTAACTTCCGTTTTAATTTTTTTTTTTATAAAATACTTTTAAAATATACGTGGATATGAAATACAATAATATGTTTTTTTTTATCCGTTGAGTGTATTTAGGCTCAATATTGAGTGTCCTTCGCCCGATTTTGTGCACCAAAGCTTACGGAATATAAGGTTAACAAATTGTAGCAAGATCAAAGTCACCTCTCATGTTCGAGCTCTTGCATTGCTAATAATGATGATTCTTGAAGATTTTTGACTTGATTGATAATTTTAAAATATATAAAAATTAATTAAAATATATGGAAGTTGGATCGAACATTTATATAAATAAATAAATAAATAATCAAAGTCATCGAATTAATTAAGCAGAGGACTCTAAAAACTAATTTGTCCGGTGTTGTAAAATGAATTCGAGTCTAATGTTCTCAAATATAGCTTTTATAATTAATTAGTATTACCTTGTATAATAATACTAAGATTAGGATGGTTAAATTAAACCAATACAAAAATCTATGATATTTGTTTGTTTTTTTTTT
>Ga0307515_10015410_pt1 | contig 14086 bp, 11 predicted proteins | sample 17_EM_MG_FD_194513 | JGI IMG/M metagenome (GOLD analysis project Ga0307515, IMG submission 194513) | Populus trichocarpa ectomycorrhiza microbial communities from riparian zone in the Pacific Northwest, United States - 17_EM | ecosystem: Host-associated > Plants > Roots > Unclassified | place...
CTTCGTCACCAGCGGACGGTAATGGTGAGTTCTACCACATCTTGCCGAGAGGGAGGGTGTATTAGCGGGGGCGAGCGCACGAGTCACACGAGACCCTTCCATTCCCATTCCGCGTACTACACACCGAGTCATCTCTTGATATGCGTCTGTAACATATGATGGCCCCATCCCACATGGCTCACACGTTCGGCACAATTCGAACTCAATCAACCAAACCCAACAATCTTATGTTCCTTGCCCAATGCCCCATTATCCGCACTATGACATTGCGACCCCTTGGACATACCTCGAAACGGACCTCATCCCGCTCTGACACCTCCCCTCGCCTATGTCGTTTCATAAATTTCTGGTATTAATAACCGTTTGACTGACTCTGTTTGCTGCCCCTTCTTTGCATATATCGATTCGTCTTGCACTCTCAAACGTGCTCCATTGTCAAATTTCGATTGACTCTTAGTCTTGCCTCCGATATCAACACTGGCGTTGACACAGCAGCAGCTCTACCCCCCGCCTAATCTGAACACTCTGGTGTCCCCCCCTACGACGGCAAGGTTTCGGTCTGGGATGTTGGGGAGTGCAATACAAACCCCGAGCAGTCACTTCGCTTCCCCAGCGATGTTGAATTTCCTTGGACCTGCTATTTCGCCTATACTGGATGGAGGACCAACTCCTGTTCCCGCTAATGCTCAGCAACCGCCACCCTTCGTGTCCAACAGTGTTGCAGTACTCCTGTCTGTCGCGCATACTCCGACCTCGGTACGGTCTAGTATTGCACCAAGCATCATTGCAAGCGCAGCTGGGTTCCACGCGATCGCGGGTGTTGTTACTGGGACCACTCGCTCTAATTCTCCTCCACCTAATGAGAATCTCGACGCAGAATTCCCGGCGTTGCCATCCACCTCTACCACTTCCCTCGTACATGGAAGCGCACCAACCAGCACTACTATATGTGAGGTCGCACTTGCGCCTCCTGGATCTGGTTCCACTGCAAGCACGGCACCTGTCAAGCCACCTCCAACAGCACCTGCGCTCGTTCCTAAGAAACCTCCACAACCACCCCAGCTTTCCAAGAAGAAAGAGAAAGAGAAGCCGAAAACCCTCTTTGCCAGCCATTGTCACAAACCTCAAGGGTAAGGCGAAATACACTCCCACTGCCAGTACAAGTCCCACTCCGATAAAGGAAGCTGAGGCCGAGGGAAAAGAGGACAAGGCGAAAGAGAGGGCACTGGCGCCCAAAGAGAAGGAGCAGGCGAAGGAGATCAGGAAACCTTCGAGCAAAGCCTCGTCCAAACACGAGACAGCTACTACCTCTAAAGCTGGTACTAAAGCCGCTTCGAAGGCGACGCCGATTCCAACGCCAACCTCGGGCCCTGCGACGAAGCAGAAAGAGGTTTCTTCGCCTGCACTGCCGTCAATAGAGGAACATGCGCCGATCATGGCTAGACAGACGAAGAAAGTCAAGGCATCCCAGGTCCCCAAGCCACGCAAACAGGCCTAAACTCATATTATACGGGATGACACGACGAGGGAGAGTACTCCCGAGCCATCCAGTCTTGTTCCAGAGACTGCTCAGCCTCTTATCTCCTCCCACCCTCCTCTTGCGATGAGCAAAGCCGCAGTAGACGAGTTATTGGCTCAGCTGTATGATCTGCCTGAACTCAAGTGGATGTCTTTCTTTGGAGGTGGTCCAGGTCTTCATCCGCGCAGCAAACCCGAGCTGAGCTCGTTGGTCGAAGCGTTGAGCGCGCTCTCTGGGACTGCGCACGCCTGGGGCATGTCGAATGGGCATTACAAGGACAGCGAAAGTACCAACAACAGTCACAGCACAACTCCGATTGACAATACCGTGATCTCCTTCCAGCAATTACTCGAGACGCTCACACATACCATCTCGGATTTGTTGCATTTGTTGCCGAGGACGACGTGGAATGAGGGGGTCAACTTTGATGGAATCATCCAGGATATGCTCAAATCAGATTTGTTAGATGAATTTGGGCCAAGAGATGGGGACGATGATGATGAGGGTGATGATGAGGGTGTGGCAGGGTTGCAAGGCGGGGGTGACGAGCTGAACAATGCTGAAAACTTCGCTGAGGGGATAGATCGACGTGCGCAGTGGATGCAGCTTCAATATAAGCCTTCAAAATTTCCGTCATGTTTCGGTCGTTTACTGATATCTGGAGCCCTACTAGTGAGCAAACTCGAAGAACTGCACCACGACATCAATGTGGCGTCTACCCGAGCTGTTCTTGCCTTTAACGATCGGGACTGGGATGCTCAGGGTTCTTGCCTCGGAACGACAAGAAGGGCGGGCTGGAAAAGAAGAGCGCAAAAGGAGAAATGGAGATCCGGCATAAGTCTATCGCGGGGATTGAGAGTGAGCTTGTACAGGCGAACAAGCATGTGCTCAGCCTTACGGAAGATCTGAAAAAGGTCATGGCACTCAACCATAAGCTGTTACCTCTGCACTAGATCACACATTACACTGTCTTATTATGAGCTATACGATTCTGTCCACGATTATTGCTACCCTCTCAGTCCGCACTGATTTATGTTTCCTTTACAACGGCACCTCGTCGAATTGGATGATGGAGATAAGTCAAATGTCAAGGTGCCTCAACAATGCACCTACACAATCATTATAGCTTCGGCGTACCTCCTGTCGTTCTACTCCCATCTGATATCCCGGCACCCGGGACGACGTACCGGAAGAGACGACCAATTAATTTCTGGATCCTTTCAAAAGTGGTACAAACCCGAACTAGGACTGCTTCTGGGAGCTGGTTTCTAGCTTGAGATGGGAATCAAGCATGGGCTCTCGACGGTAGTAGGAACCCTACGTCGGTGCGCAGTGTGTGAGCAGGCGAATGCCGCGCCACGTGTCGTGCAACAAAAGCAGACTGTAATGTAAGCAAAGACGTACAGGGGATGGACGGCCCTTGGCCGGCCCATCTGCTGAGCCCTCCCTGTAAATAGAACAAATAAACTACTATATATATCATATTATATTTCAATTTCGACTCTATGTACAAAATTTGAGGTAAATTGACTGAGAAATGCGTCCTCTGTGTTCCTTTCAATACCACCTGCGGACAATCCTTGGCCGATTGCTCCCTGGGCAATTCATGATGGTTTTCTTCATTTCAAAAAAAAAAAAAAAAAAAACATCTAACAACCTTAGCATATGCTTCGCACTCTATTCAGCCTCCTCATCCCCTTCATCTTCGTCCCACTCATCACTGTCTCCAACTACATGTCGCTCTGTTGGTTTCTTCTGCCTACTAATACCCCTGAATCATGCTGGAGTGTCCTTACATTTTGACTACACTGGTCTCTTTGGTTTCTGAGCACCTGGAGGAAGTGCCTCACACCTCAGCTGCCACTCTGCAAGATTCTGGGCATGTTTTGCTGCATTATCAGCATTAGCTTGCATCCTTCATTCATTGTATGCAGCTCTAAGATCCCTAAGGGACCTGTAGTAACACAGCTTTGATATTCCTTGATAGCAGCTTGATGCCTCTCAGCAACTTTCCTGTGGTTGATTTGCTTCTTTGCAGCTTCACTCTTGGCAATTCGAACCATTTGGAGGTGTCTGTGTAGCAACCTGGTTGTGGAGGAAGGTGAGTTGGCTGGGGAACACAGGGGGCATGGCTTCCTCATGGCTTGGGCACTACATGAAGGAATTTTTTGAAATGCCAATTGTTTACCGCACTTTCATTATATGTCTAGTGTATGTTTAGTGAATTAATACGAATTTTACTACTACCTACCAATGTAATGCTATAGCAAGTACAAGCATTCATTATAGTCTGCTTGAGGAACGGTTGAGGTGATTCCCATTTAAAAAGTCACAAAGGTAGGTAAATATTGTGGGATCTTATATTATTTAATACAGAATTTTAACTACGTTTACTGATTATGAATTGCGATTTCGGCCAAGGCGGGTACACCCTGTACATGAACGATTTTTTCATAACACCAATTGTTTACAGCACTTTCCTTATATATATAGTGTATGTTTTGTGAATTAATATCAATTTTACTGCTCACCAACGAAATGCTATAGCAAGTACAAGCATTCATCATAATCTGCTTGAGGAACGGTTGAGGCAATTCCTATTAAAAATTTCGCAAAAGTAGATGTATATTATGGGATCTTATATTATTTAATACAGAATTTTAACTACATTTACTGATTATGAATCACGATTTCGGCCAAGGAGGGGACGCCGGCCAAGGACCGTCCATCCCCTGCATGTCCGGTGGGTGGATGGTGTGTCTGCCTCGCGTTCGCCTGGTAATAGTTACGTGGCAGCCTCACCGCCACTGGCAATAATCATCGCGGTCAACACGACGCGGGGTAGGAGCTTGAGAGTAGCACGGGTTATCCTCCAAGGTTGCAATCCACCACCACCACCACATAGATCGCTTACACCATGTCGCTTCTCACTAAGAAATTGAAGCAAGGTAGTCCCACCTCTCTTATCCCAGTCAGTCACATGTACTAACGTCCCCTTATCACGGAAGAGTCCCCGCGTCCTAGGGGTCCACCAGGCAAGCCCGTTCCCTGATCACTGTCTACGAGCATTTCTCATCCGTCTGTGTTACCTAGAAGATCCGAAGACCCTCAAGACTGTCTGGGAGTACTACAATGAAGGCATGTCGGGCTTTATGCAGCCACATCACGGCACACTATCTAATATCAGAACCCCAGGAATGGAGATCATCGACCGCGAGCGCGAAAAAGCATGGCTTGAACAAATGGATACTCTCCTCATCTTCGTATGTCTTGCCTCCCTTTCTCGTCAGCCTGAGTTGATAGGTTGTCAGGCCGCGTTGTTTGCAGGCTTCATCAGCGCTTTCCTGATCGAACTCCTCGGTCGTCTCGAACCGGACCCCATGGATATCATACAGGACGTCCTCATTTACCAAACGCAAATGATGCGTAATTCGAGCCTTGGACCATATGTCCCCCCCGTCTTCTCCCCTCCTGAACACATTGTCATCGTCAATGCCCTCTTCTACGCCAGTCTCGGAGTGACGCTCCTGGCTGCATTCATCGCCATGCTCATCAAAAGCTGGGTACGCGAATTCGACCGCGGCTTGGGGGCGATGTCTCTGCCAGAACAGCGAGCGAAGACGCGCGAATTCCGGTTCCTCGGAATGAAGCGTTGGATGCTCCCAGAGATGGTCGCGGTACTACCACTGCTCATCCATATATCCCTTCTTCTATTTTCCATCGGTCTTATCTTGTTTCTTTTTCACATCAGTACACCCTCGTTTCATGTGACCACGGCCATTTTTGGCATTGGGGTCCTCTATTATGCCGTGACGACGTTCATATCCGTGGTTGTTCCCTCCTCGCCCTTCCACTCTCCTCTTTCACGCACCATTATCAGCGTGTCCCCATATGCGATTTCTTTATGGGCTCTATTACCAGTCATAAATTTTCTGCTTGTTATCTTTATATTCTTCTTCGGGGCTACCCTTAAACCTCGCCGCTATCTAGAGAAAATATTTGAAAAGCCGATTGCGGATATAACAGGGAACGAAGTACAGCTTCCCGTGGTAGCATCGGCCTTGCAGAGAATTCATGACAGTGCCCCGGATTCTCAACACAGCGAAGCACTACATTGGCCTGTGTGGCAGCTTGCGGGTAGCGCGACATTTAACACTCCATCATTATTCGTCCTGCCTTCCTGGATCATCGAGAGAGAGAATGATGAAGAGTACTTCTCACACCGCCCTCCAGCCATGCTGGTCGCATTGTTAGCGGTTTCGTTGCGTGGACCTGACAAATCGCAAATGCGGCATATGACCACAGTACGAGCTCTCCTTCAGCGGATGGATATTTCCAATGTTCCTGGGGCTCAAGTTGTAGTTGCGGCTTTTGACTACCTCAACTGCGGCCCGTGGAACAACCGTGATATTGAAGATGTGAGGCAATCGGAGTCCAACCTCACAAATGTGACACGAAGAATGGAACGGCCCACAGAAGAATCGTTATGGCTTCTAAGCACACTGTTAGAGCACCGTTGCTGCCGGTGGCGACCAAAGAGGCAACCATTCTTGATTGAGATATGTGTAGCAATCCTTTCGAATCGTGCCTTGGAATGTGACATGGTATTTCTTAAAGCTGTGGTCACACTCGCCACCATGTCACGTTCTCTACGTCCCATATGGCCACGTAGCCCCACTGCCACTTCCCTCCAACCGTTCTTTCTGGATGCTGCTGAGAAACTTGATATGCTTACTGATTGGGTTGAAGACACTCCTTCTGATTATCACAAGCATCTCATCTCCCTGCTCTTCCTGCTCTCCTCTGCCTTCAAATATAAAAATTCAAATCTCTTAGCAGCTCGATATCTCAATATCATCACAGCAAAGGGTGATTTACCCCTCTGTACTTCTGCCCTCACTGCCATTGCCCCGGCTATGCAAGATAATATGCTCTCCGTTATTAGCAGGGTGCTCTTGTTGCCCCACGCACATGAATTAACCCTTCATTCCGCGATCATTCAAGCACGCATTTTTCTCGCCCGGCCAGAAACCTTTGGATTTCAGCTTCGGGCTAATGAGAACCCGGGTCCAAGCCTTTTGGACATCCTGTTCATGCTCAGAAACAATGACATTCAGCTCGAAGCTAATGAGTACCCGGGTCCAAGCTTTCGGACATCGTGTCCATGCTCGAAAACTATGACCTTCAGCTTAGAGCTAATGAGAACCCGGATCCAAACATTTTGGCCATCGTGCTCATGCTTTCCAAACACATTCCTTCGGGCACAATAGAGGGGTCGGAGAACGTGAATCTGGAATTCAAAAATCCGTGGTTGAGGCTGGCTGCAAGAGTGGTTGCCCGACTGGACATTCCTGATGGATCGGGTCTGCCAATGGGGTCGTTTCATGACCATCGAGTCCACAATATGATCGCAGCTTTGTCCCTTTTGCGATATACACAAGGAACGACCACTCAGTATACAGAGTCCCACCTCCTGGAGTCATTCCTCGAATCGCGAGAGCTCTCCATCTCCTCTGTGGCGGTGGGCTATTACATGAAGACCGCGATATCTTATCTTGACTCCCCGGCACCATCTCATCGCTTCTCCGCGGCTGTATCTGCTGCGTTCAACTTCATATTGACGGACTATCCATTGTGGATGGGATGGGCACTGCTGGATATATTTGTGGATGGGTTTGAAACACTTTCAGTCGAATGGCGGCGATCTTTCGCTGACGGCTTCTTCACCTTGTCGCGCCGACCGCTGCTAAAACCACGGGGGGACACGGAGTCAATGACACGAGAACATGAGCTTAAGCAGATTCTCACATGGGAATACTTCAACGAAGAGGAACAAGAACAAGAGTGGACAGATTCGGAATTCAGCGGTTTGGATTGGATGGCGATGGCATGGTCACTCCATTTATCACAGCATTCCGGGAGAAAGGAAGAAGGGGAGTTGCGGAATTACGACGGACCTGTGGTTAATGAGGAATTTGTGCTCCGAGCACTTTGCAAGCTTCTCGATACAGCCCTGCTCTCCCAACTCGCTCCGATTATCCCCAAGGTTTGCGAGCTTCTCCAGTGGTTTGATGATACAGAGTTCCCTGAATACCGTGACGCGATCTCGACACGGATAAGGGATGCTCGTGTGTACGAGGAGTGCCAGAGGCTCCACCGTTTCCACAACATCCATTGTATGTGGTATATCTAGGTAAATCTCCGCCCCTTTTCGTGAAATTGGGTACTATGAACTTTAAATTGTGTTTTTTGATTCTGACACGAGTATCTATCCCGGGGTCACAACCAATGGTCAACAACCCTTCTGTATTCAAATAATTCATTACTTGATGTTGTGCTTCGTAGTTTGCTTGTAATGAAAGTAACGTCTAATAGCCTGGGTCTAAACCTGGGACCCTTATGTCAGTCCCACGTATATACGAAATCCAGCGTCGAACAGATGCGTACACACGCATTTGATAGTATAGAGTAAGAGCCTGACAATGGCCGACAGTGGCAGAGGGGTAGAGCAATGGAGTATAAACTATACAACCGCAAATTAAAGTGTTCCTTAGGCTGTAATACCTCAGATATAAATCAGTACACTGTATGTTAGTATTAATAGCGTATGGAGCATGGAGGTGGAGTGTCAGAGCCGTGTCCGGTCGAAGGGCGGACGTGGTGGCCAGGATAGGGCGTATACCGTACAATGCCGTGGACTACCGATGACGACCAGCCGTCGTTGGGAATGGACTCAAGGAAGGGGACGAAAGAAATGAGAAGGGGACCGGTACTCAAGTTGATCCTCAAACTGAGGAACTAGCAAACGAGTACATGGATATTTAAATAATAAGAAATCAAACGGTACATTGGAAGCACGTTGCAGAGCAACGAAACTAAAATAGAAGGGCGGGATCCCCGCAGCCCGAGTGACAGGGCCATCGCGCGTCGGCGAGCCGAGCGCTAATGCCACAAGGGGAAGCTGGCGCGCCGGACCATTTCCGTGAGCCTGGAAATGTCACGACCGTGACATGGAGCGGGCGAGCAAGTAAGAATGGTGACTTCTGTGTCCTTTTGCCTATTGTCTCGTGTACACAGTATCTTTTATTAGATATGGCTTGCTAATGGGCTCTTAGGGATTGGATGGTAGATATGTGGTATAATATTGATTAATTCTACAAAAGTCCGCTCAGGGGGGCCCCTTAATTATAAGGCGCGCTCCCAGAGGGTGTTCGTATCTACACAGCTACAAGTGAAGGAATCATTCCAGATGACTCGTTTAGCCGTGCCCCGTAGTTGTGGGTACTCCGCCAGTACATAAGTATCTCGGACGTGCTACAAGTAGAACCGAACGGAGAACCCTTATAAAATTGTTATCAAGGACAATAGTTAATAATTCTTAACACTATCAACCAGACTCTCCACCGCGCGTGCGTGCGTCAAGTCATATTCCTCCGCTATACCCGTTCTATAGCAGTTGAACTGTGGGAGTGGTAGTTCCGTCACGAGAGCAAAACGATATTGGAACTAGTCAACAGAGAAGCAGCGGTTGCTCCAGGATCTGGAGACATGTGGAGAAATGTGCATCTTCGCGCTTTGTGAAGGACTCTGGCCGATATGCTGTCTACGTACATATGAGCACATGACCTGACAGGCAAGAAACCAATACAAAGAGGCTGTCGGAGTGCGAGTGAATATTTACTGACTGGATCATCCGCTTCATCCGCGGGGTCGTACGTAAGCCCCCGTGTCACAGTCAATCCGATCTATGTAATTGGTAATAAATTAGTTTCAATACTCCTATTAGGTTCCAGGTTCTCAGTTTAACTGAGAAGCACTTTCAAAATCGCCTCTTGCCAGAGGCATATTCACAAACTGTCTCGGCATCCAGAGAGGTTGCTTGGAGCCCTTACAGTACTTCAATCACATACCAGAAATTGGATTAGCAAGTATTCTGACGCGTCACTTCCATACGCTGAGACAAGAGCATGTTTTGGTTGGCAAGGTGGCGAGGAGGGTTGCGAATAAAGCTAAGGAAGAGAACGCCCTTCATCGATTCCAGAACCAGGTTTGGACCGTTAAAAAGACGATTTACTACGATAGTTCGAAAAAGGCGGAAGATTTTGGCGAGATTGTGGATCAGGTCGGAAGGGGATTTTGGTGCTTGCTAAAATTCCGGTCGTCCCTCCGGCTTAAAAAGACGCAGCAAGCAGCTCTTGGTCATGAAGGTTCGCACAGACCGAATGAGCCAGCGACGTTTTCCGATTCCAGGTGAGCCATAGAACCAGTAGGGATTGCTCCATGGTCCATCATTCCTCTCATATGGGTCAGCCACTCACGCCGTGATTCGATCAAGGACAGATTGTCGAGTCCCTGGGTGGCCACTGGTATGGTACGTGTGGTGCGCTGAGTGGCGTATCGTGGCGAGTGGACGAGGATGGGACTCCATACTGGTATCCACAACTTGTTGGATTTCGTCACTAACTTGGTCTTCTCATCGTCCACAAACAATTTCAACGTACAGTCCAGTTTGGGGACGCCTTTGTGGGTTATTTTTGGATTTTCCCAAATTGGACGGTATGGACGTAAACTGAAGCGAAGCGCCGAAACGTCCAGGTAGGGGCTTGGAATATGACCAGTCACAATCAGTCAAGATGCGGCATCAATGCTCACAGATTCATTCTTGTCACCAAGGTTGTTCGTCTTGCAGAGGTATCGAGATCCAGGGGAGTCCGGGAGAGGATCGCTGTGCAACGTTGTTTGGGTCATCGATCAGGCTCAAAGATGTAAAGTTCACCACAACGAAACTCGAATATCTGGGTGCTTTAGCAACGCCCCTATGTTGTTAGGAAACAATGCTAGCTTCCAGTTCCGTATACTGCCACTACGCCGTTCTACTCCTACCTAATTTCAGGAGGTCTGAAGGGAAGAGACAGCCCAGATGCTGTTAAGAACGGCATCAACCAAAGGCAAGTCGTCAAAGTAGATTTCATGGCATCAAAACTCTACTGGGTTAACGCCTCTGATGATAGAGGGAATTCCTCTCCTCGCGCTCACTTCGACATAGACGGTGCAGCCAAAGGTTGACCCCCCCAGATTCCAATAGTTATGCATAATCCTGCATAGTGGAATATCATTCTGTCATTTACAAATCAAAATCTGAGTCTGAGTCCGCTTTCTTCGCTGAGTTGCGGATGTTGCGTTTCTTCTTGCTGGCCCCGCCAAGACGCACGACGTCTTCGTCCTCCCCTTCGGAGTCATAGTCGGAGTCTGGTGACAGAGCTGCGCGCCGGATCGGTATTTTTGGGGCTATAAGGATCTTGCCTTGGATTAGAACTGCTTCAAGTTCTGACAAAAATCATGGGTAAGACTACCAGGAATACAAGAGGTACTCTAGAATACGTACCTTCGAGTGTTCCTTCCTGCTTTGTACCCCATGCTACGAGTTGCTCCTTGATCTCGCCATTTCGGTAGAGAATCAGTGTTGGGAGCATCCGATCCGGATAATTCGGTATACACTTGTCCCCAACTATTGATGTAAATTTTGTTCGTGGGTATCGCGCTGCGAGGGTTCGTAACTGTTCGGCTAGTTGGACGCTGGGGACATGATTCCTACGCGGAAGAAATAAATATACGGTTTCTTGCCCTGAGATCGAGGAGAACTAGCTGAGACACGTACCCCTCCCTGTACAAGAAACAAACCACTCCCGTCCCCATGATTGCAACGTCTTCATCCTCATCCTCATCTCGATCGTTGATCTTACTAGCCTCCGTGACCTCCCTGTTATAGTCATCTCGACTAATCGGCAATATACTCCCAAACCGTCCCTTTCGCTCTTCCTTCTTGAGGTCGTTGAGCCGCTGCTCGCGGAAGGCCAAGATGAAGCGCTCAGTTTCTGAGTCCTCGGCTTCTAGTAGGAGTGTTTCAATCTCGTCGTTGGTTTTGGTGGAAAGGGTTTGATGGAAACCCGGCGGTGGTGGGGGAGACGGCGTCCTTGGAGGCTCTGGGAGGGGCGGGAGGATGCCATGTTTACGAAGAGCATCATTGCTAGTGTGATAGGGTACGGAAGTCAGAATGGCGAAGTCGAGTTGAATTGCGAGAAAGGATTCGACACCATGGAAGAAATTGGTGGACTACTGAACTCACAATTCGGTATCTTCATAGGGGTTTGGATTCGCCATCTTGGTTCAGTGTGGTTGTTAGATTGGATTAGCGGGCCCGGTACTTATGTCGAGTGGCAAAACTGCGGGCAAACTACGGGCCAACTGCGGACAAACTGTACTGCGGACTTTGGTTGAAGGCGCACAATTACTCGGCGACGCATGACAGGTGTCACAACACTTGTCAATTGCTATTGCATTTGGGACTGGTGTCTTGTCCCCTCCATGAAAGAACGGATGGCGCCTACTGCGATCTTTCGCCCAATCCCCGCATTCATTGCTATCAATATCATGTCCCAAACACACGCAGGATGTTTCTTACCGACTCATAATGAGCAACACTGTGCGGCGCTGAACCAATGCCCACTAACTGACGAATTTCACGCCCGAGACGCCTCATTTGCCGTTAAATTGGTCACCCATCACATAAATGACAGCTTCATTTCGATTACTGTGTCACCACGCGTGTCCTCTCACGTGTACCACAAGTTTGGCTACCACCCCTGTGACCTACGAGATCCTCGGAATAGGTTTAGACGGCTTTAATATATTCACTGATCTATCCAATCAACCGTGTGTCTTCCTCCATGTCTCCATTATAGTATTCGAATGCCAAACACATGGTAAACCACTGGAACATTAACGATGAAGGAGTCCCAGATCGCAAACTCTTCGGTACAATGGCGGGAATAGAGGCCCTGGACGAGATTGTCAAGAAAGGCAAGGCGTCCCAAGACAAAAGACCCGAGTAAACATATAGGAGCTACTAGCCGCCAAAGAGTGCGATCAGAGAGCCCGAGGAGCAAAGGAGCATAGCGACACCCCCAACCGAACCGCACAAACCCCCCATTCGACCCGTCCTATCACTCCATCACATCAGAAACGCCACCCACAGCAAGCACAAACAACAAGAGACCCCACTCACGTCATATACCCAACCAAGCAGCGCACCCTACAGACCATGTCTGTAAACTATCTTTTAAATAACATACCCCTCTCGTCATATCCCCTACGGATTCGTGGGCTGGTGTCCAGGAATGGTGTCCAGGTCCCTTTAATTCAATTTTTTTTTTTTGGTTAGGGGAGAGGGTAATGCGTCATGCATCGTAGTGGGACTCCAGATGGCTTGCCAGTGTTCGTTGGACAATCAGCCGTCTGACCACCCTCAGACCCCGCTACACCGGTGAGCCCGGCCACATCTCTTTTAAGAGAGAGGGTTGAACTTTGTTTTAAGGTCGGAGTTTGCAAATCCCTTATCCGCTCAGAGGGCTCGGGTTCACGTTGGCGAGTCAACCTCCTACCGCCTTCCATGAAATGCGCAAGTTCCAGCCTTTCCTTATGAGATCTCGTTTCGTGCTACGTGCTGGTTTTTTTTATTGAGATGTTGTTTCTGGATTTCCATTTTGCCCATATCGTCATAGAAATCAGGACTAAGATCTGAGTTGTGATCATTTCAAACGATGCGCCCTTGATCAGACCTATCGAGACGTCAGGCTTGGTCCTGTAATTCATACCTGTACCTACGGAAATATATATTTAGATCGCTCTCTCTGAATGGTGGCTTTCCGACAGGCACGCGCTCAGGGCTAATAGCTCGCCCCTTTTACCTCATGGCAGAAGCGGCGGCCGGATCCAGTGTCACAACACGACCCAGCTAAGCGCCAATGTCCCCACCTCCCCCACGTTGCAGCTGATCTCTCCTGGATCTCGAAGCCACTGCAAAAAGCGGACAACCTTGGCGACTCAAGAATGAATCTGTGAGCACTAACGCCGCATTATTATGGATTGTGACTGATCATATTCCAAGCCTTTATCTAGACGGTGGGGCTCTTCGCTACAGTTTACGTCCATACCGCTCAATTTATGGAACATCCAGAAATTACACTCGAAGACGTGCCAAAACTAGACTGTAAGCTGAAGTTGTTTGTGGATGATGAGAAGACCGAGTTGGAGATGAAGGCCGACAACAGGACATGGACACCAGCCCAGCGCCGGTATGACCTTTGCTTTCTCGTTGTATACGCTCGCTGAAGCGTGGGAGTATGTAGAGAGGTTTCTCCGACAACCAAGATGGGCGTGGAGGTCCAAATGAAGACCAGTCATATACCATTGGCGAAAAAGGAACGAGTTACCATGGAGATTGACATTGAAAAACTCTTCAATGCATATTGGACCTCTAATGCGCGCGAGCTCACGGTCCCGGGTCAGTCCTGGTCGCCAACTAGTCCGCTCATATCTGATGGAGGAACACAGAGCTTGTTGTCATTGGGAAGCGTAGTTTCGCTCTGGAGTTGCAATTCTCCGCAAATACTGCTGTATGTCTCTTTGAAACTCTCCATCGCAGCCAGTAATAATGCTCGCATAGGCGGAATCTCTACGCTCGTCACTCAAAGAACTGGAAGAATTGTTAGAAAAGTACTCACCAAT
>Ga0307515_10015412_pt1 | contig 14083 bp, 15 predicted proteins | sample 17_EM_MG_FD_194513 | JGI IMG/M metagenome (GOLD analysis project Ga0307515, IMG submission 194513) | Populus trichocarpa ectomycorrhiza microbial communities from riparian zone in the Pacific Northwest, United States - 17_EM | ecosystem: Host-associated > Plants > Roots > Unclassified | place...
CGCGGTCGGCGCACAGCCCGATCACCTGATGAAGATGACCGGCGACATCCGCGAGCTCCGGGTCGAGCTCAAGAAGGTCGAGGCCGACCGTGAGCGGCTCGACGAGCAGTACAAGGCCGCCGACCGCGACCGCGAGAAGCTCGAGGGCCGGCTCGCGCAGATCGAGGTCGAGCTCCAGGAGGCGGTCCACGGCAAGCTCGCCGCCGAGAGCGCGCGCAACGTCGCGCAGGACGCGCTGGCCAAGGCCGAGGTCGCGCGCCACAAGGCGTCCGAGGAGGCGCTCAACGCGTCCAAGGCCCGGGACGTGGCGTCGACCGGCGGCGACGACGCCCGGCGCGAGCTCGATCGGCTGCGCCGCAAGGTCTCCGATCTGGAGAAGGTCCAGGCGCCGGCGCCCAGCCAGAAGGACGAGAAGGAGGTCCAGCTCGAGCGCGAGGCCGGCGAGCGCAAGCTCAAGGAGGCGCTCGACAAGGCCGCCACGGCCGAGCGCTCGCTCAAGTCGCTGCAGGCCGAGGTCGACGCCGCCAAGACCGACGCCGCCAAGGCGCGCGCCGAGGCCGCCCGGGCCAAGGCCGCGGTCGACACCCAGGCCGAGTCGGTGATCCCGGCCACCGCGTCGCCCGGCAACACCGAGCTCGCGAAGGCCGCGCAGGAGGTCTACGAGTCGATCAACGACATCCTGTCGGAGATGCGCAACAACATGCGGCTGGTGCAGGGCGAGCTGCCCAACCTCAAGGCCGACGGCGACACGATGCAGGCGGTCAGCCAGGCGGTCGAGGCGCTGGTCGACAATGCCGAGACCGCCAAGGGCGCGCTGCGCGGGCTGCGCGACCTCGCCAACGCGAACGGATGACGATGACGATGATGATGGTGACCATGGATAGCGAACAGTCATGACGATCGAGCACAAACGAAGCAGCAAGGGCGAGATCGAGGATCTGATCAAGGCGCGCTACTCGCTGATCTGGATCACCTCTCCGGAGGAGAACCGCGTCGAGGAGGCGCTGCGCAAGCTCTGCGTCGAGCGCGAGATGCGGCTCGAGGTCTGGTCGATCACCGAGGGGTTCAAGACCATCGCCAACGGCCAGGGCACGCGCGACGTCAAGGACCCGATGAAGGCGATCGATCACGTGATGCGCGCCGAGGGCCGCGCGCTGTTCGTGCTCCGCGACTTCCACCCGTTCCTCAAGGAGCCGGCGGTGGTCCGCAAGCTGCGCGACGCGGCGACCGAGCTGCGCAAGACCAAGAAGAGCCTGCTGGTGCTGTCGCCGGTGACCAAGATCGCGCCCGAGCTCGAGAAGAGCATCTCGGCGGTGCTCGACTGGGAGCTGCCCAACCGGCTCGAGATCGAGGGCGCGGCGCGCAAGGTGCTGCCCAACCTGCCGGCGGCGACCCAGCAGGTGATCGAGAGCGACCCGACGTTCATGGAGCGAGTGGTCGAGGGCGCGCTCGGGCTGACCTTGGTCGAGGCCGAGAACGTGTTCGCCAAGTCCGCGGTCCGGACCCACACCTTCGACCTCGAGACCATCCTCGAGGAGAAGAAGCAGATCATCCGCAAGAGCGGCCTGCTCGAGTACTACGAGCACCGCGAGGAGTTCTCCGACGTCGGCGGCATGGAGATCCTCAAGGACTGGCTGGTCAAGCGGCGCAACGCGTTCAGCTCGCGGGCCCGCGATTTCGGCCTGCCGCTGCCCAAGGGCATCCTCTTGATCGGCGTGCCCGGCACCGGCAAGTCGCTGACCGCCAAGGCGGTCGGCGCGCTGTGGCAGATGCCGCTGCTCCGGCTCGACGTCGGCAAGATCTTCGGCGGCCTGGTCGGCAGCTCCGAGGAGAACATGCGCTCGGTGATCAAGACCTCCGAGGCGATCGCGCCGGCGGTGCTGTGGATCGACGAGCTCGAGAAGGGGTTCTCGGGCACCGCGTCGTCAGGTCAGACCGACGGCGGCACGACGTCGCGCGTGTTCGCGTCGTTCATCACGTGGCTGCAGGAGAAGACCACGCCGGTGTTCGTGATCGCGACCGCCAACAACGTCCACCAGCTGCCGCCCGAGCTGCTCCGCAAGGGCCGGTTCGACGAGATCTTCTTCTGCGACCTGCCCGATCGCGAGGACCGTGCGCAGATCCTCGACATCCACGTCCGCAAGAAGAAGCGCGATCCGGGGCAGTTCGACATGGAGAAGCTGCTCGAGGCCACGGTCGACTTCTCCGGCGCCGAGCTCGAGCAGGCGGTGGTGGCGGCGCTGTACGACGCGTTCGACACCGGCAACGACCTCACCACCGACGGGCTGCTCCACACCCTCAAGGAGATGGTCCCGCTCGCGATCACGATGCGGGAGCAGATCGAGACGATGCGCGAGTGGGCCCGGACTCGCGCGCGCATGGCGTCGGCGCGCGGTCGCACACCTGCCAAGAAGGAGGGGTGGATGCAGCGTTACGGCGCGCCCAAGGGCAACCTCGGCGACAAAGCGGCCGAAACCAGCGACGACGGGGAACGCAAGCTGGAGCTGTGACGTAGACTGAACGAAGGACCAAAACGCGCGATGTCACACTTCACGAAGTGCGCTCTCAAGATGACCAACCTGGCGGCGATCAAGAAGGCGCTCGCCGACATGGAGCTCAAGTTCACCGAGGCCGAGCAGGGCCAGTCGGTGGCGGTCCGCGGCTACCGCGGCGACAAGCTCCAGGCCGCGATCTCGGTCGACATGGGCCGCTACGACGTCGGCGTGGTCGACAACCAGGACGGCACGTTCGACATCACCGCCGACTGGTGGGGGGTGGAGACCACCAAGGGGGTCTCCGAGGACGAGTTCAAGCACCAGCTCAGCCAGCGCTACCAGTACCACAACGTCAAGCAGGCCTGCGAAGACAAGGGCTACTCGGTCGAGGAGGAGCTCAACGAGGAGGACGGCTCGATCCGCCTGGTCGTTCGCAAGTGGGTCACAGGTTCCGGGGAATAGCCATGCACAAGCAAGACATCGAGATCGTGATCAACGCCAAGGGCGAGGTGACGTTCCAGGTCAAGGGCGTCAAGGGCGGCAGCTGCCTGGACGAGACGAAGTTCCTCGAGACCGCGCTCGGCGGCCCCGGGGCCGTCGTCGACCAGCAGAAGACCGCCGAATTCTATGAAGGAACCGAGGGTTACGTTTCGACCTGGGCCGGGGAAGGCAAGGATGAGTAAGCTCGTAGAAAGACAGGCGTGAGCGACCAAGATCAGAACGAACCCGGCGCAGATCAGCTCACCGACGAGCTGGCGCGCAAGTACGACCCCGAGCGCATGCTCCGGATGGTGTCGCGCCGCGCCGGCAAGGGCGAGCGGCTCGATGTGTCGATCCGCGAGAAGTACGAGAAGCGGTTCGGCGTCGACTTGTCCCACGTTCGCATCTACACCGGCGAATTCGCCGAGGAGTTCAACCGCCAGCGCAGCGCCCACGCCGTCACGGTCGGCTCGACCGGCATGATCCTGATGGGCGGATCGATCGACAAGTCGATGGGCAGCGCGTCGGGCCAGGCGCTGCTCGCCCACGAGCTCACCCACGTCGCGCAGGCCCAGGGCGGCCTGCATCGCAAGGCCAGCTTCTCGGGCGGGATGCCGTTCGCCGAGGAGCACGAGGCCGAGGCCGAGGCGGTCGAGCACTCGGTCGAGGCCAGCGGCGGCAGCCACGACTCGACCAACGCCGCGGTGCACGCCGCCAGCGCGCAGCAGGCCTCCAAGGAGGCGATGGCGCGCGCGATCGAGCAGATCAAGCAGCGCGTCCAGGACATGGCGGCGGAGGCGGCGCGGAACCAGATGCTGCGCAACGGGATCCAGCGCCGAGCATGACCCCCCAGAACGGGGTATTCTCGGCAGAATGACCGAACCGAGCGCCGATGCTGGCGTCGTGCAATCGCGCGTTCAGCTCGAGCGGCTGGTCGCCGAGGACGAGCTCGCCGGCCGCACGATCTGCGGCTTCGCGGCGCCGTCGGTCGGCCTGCGCGGCGCCGATCTCGACGGCGTGACGCTCGACCGGCTCGACCTGCGCGGTGCCGACGCCGACGACAGCCGGCTCGAGCGCGCCGAGCTCAAGCTGAGCGATCTGCGGACCTCGCAGTGGCGGGGCGCGCTGTGGCACCGGGTCCGCGCCAAGGACTGCGATCTGACCGAGCTCGACCTGACCTCGGCGCAGCTCTTGCGCTGCGAGCTGGGGCCGGTGCGGATGGCGCGGATCCGGATGCACCGCGCCCGGATCCAGGACACCACGTTCAAGGAGTCCGAGCTGTACTCGGCCGACTTCGCCGGCGCGGTGCTGATCAAGGTCGTGTTCGAGGGCTACGAGCACGCCACGGTGTCGCTGTCGCGGACCGACTGGACCGGCGCGGCGCTGTTCGACGTCGACTTCCGCCGGGCCAACCTGTACGGCGCGACGCTGCGCAACGCCGCGCTCGTGCGCTGCAACCTCAAGGGCGTGAACCTCTGCGGCGCCGATCTGACCGGCGCGCGCCTCGTCGGCTGCGAGACCACGGGCGCCGACCTCGACGGAGCGACCTTCTAGGAGAACACCATGCCGTCCCGACCAGACCTCCGCGAGCTCGCCAGCAACGTCAAGGACGCGTTCGCCGACGCCGATCGCGAGACCTTGCTCGATGTCCTGACCTTCGTGATCAAGGAGTACGTCGTCGAGGGTCCGCCGCCGATGCTGATCCACCAGGCCGAGACCCTGAGCGATCTGCGGGCGCCGACGTTCGCCCAGCTGATCACCGCGCTGCAGACCCGGTTCGATCACCCCGAGCTCGCGATGTTCGCGGTCGACGGCGAGCAGGTGAGCGTGCGGATCGGCAACGCGGTCCATCCGTTGCTGCCGGCGCGCCAGCCGATCGGCGGGACCGCCGCCGACGCGCCCCGACCCGCGGCCGGGGTCCACATCGTCGAGACCACGCTCGCGCAGCGGCCTGCCGCGGCGCCGGCGGCTCAGGCCCCGGCCGCCAGTGCGCCTCCGCCGCGCGCCGGGATATCGCTGCGCTCCCAGCCGGGCACCGCCGCGGCCCCGGCCGGCGGCGGCGCGCCGTCGTCGTCGTCCGGGTCCGGCGGGTCTGGCGCGCCGGCCCCGGCTCCGTCGGCGGCCCCGGTGGCTCCGTCGGGCGGCGACAAGTCCGATGCCGGCGGCGGCGACGACGCGTCGGCGCGGTTCAGCCTGCTGGAGCTCGACTGATGTCGGCGGTCGCACGCCGCTACTACGAGCGCGGTCGCTCGGCGCTGCAGAGCAACGACCTCGAGTCGGCGCAGGAGGCGCTGCGCGCCGCGCTCGATCTCGCGCCGACGTTCGGCAATGCCCGGGTCGCCTACGCCGTGGCGCTCGCCCGCGCCAACGACTGCCCGCGGGCCGCCGCGGTGCTGCGCGCGGGGCTCGGCCGTGCGTCGTCGCCGATCTCGGCCGCGGCCATGTACGCCACGCTCGGCGACGTGCTGACGCTCGGAGGCGACTTCTTCGGGGCCGAGGAAGCGTTCCAGACCGCCGGTCAGACCCCCGGGTTCGAGGTCCGAGTCGCCGCCGGGCTCGCGCGGGTCTATGCGCGGCTCGGCCGGTATCGCGACATGGCCGCCCAGCTCAAGCGCGCCGCCAGCCAGTCGCGCTGAGTCGCGGCGACGGGAGCTGTGCAACTTTTCGCCTCACGGCTCGCGTCGTGGATCTCTGAGTGAGCGCCGAGGCCACCCGGAGGTTGTCAACCTACGTTTCCTACATCGACCTGGTTCAGGCCTCGCGCGTACCAGCTTGATTTAATTCGGACTGTAACCAGAACACTTCGATGAATTCGAGATCTCAGAACACTGCGGTTCATCTCGAAAGTAGTAATGACTTACTGAGGTGTTTTAGAGCCTCAGTTGCGGATTTGCACTCCGGCTTTGTTAGTAATCGTGATTTCAGAATTGCCGACGGGCACGCGCATTGTACGTGTATGCCGGCCCCATCCCGTCTCCGCTCCGCCTCGCGCGCTGTTCCCTTTGCGCTGCTGTGGTTCGCCGCGGCATGCCAGACAAATGACCCCTATGCCCTGACAATGACCGAGCAGGAGATCGCCACCGCAGGAAGCTCGTTGACCTGCGACTCTCCGCTCGCCCAGGTGCACTGCCACGCTCGCGCGATCGTCGGGGCCAATGGCTGTCCGCGAGGCAACCCGGCGCCGGCCGGCTTCGGGCCGACCCAGCTGCGCAGCGCCTACAAGATCACGGGGAGCGGGAGCTCGGCGACGACGATCGCGGTGGTCGAGGCGTACGGATATCCGACAGCCGAGGCGGATCTGGCGGTCTACCGCACCCAGTTCGGGATGTCGGCGTGCACCACCGCCAACGGCTGCTTCCGCAAGGTCAACCAGTACGGCACCACCAGCCCGATACCGGACTTCAACATGAGCTGGGCAGTGGAGACCGCCGTCGATCTCGACATGGCGAGCGCGATCTGCCGCAACTGCAAGCTGCTCGTGGTCGAGGCCAACAGCGCGAGCTTCGACGACATCACCGCCGCGGTCGAGACCGCGGTCGCGCTCGGCGCGCACGTGGTCAACAACAGCTACGGCGGTGACGAGCTCGCCGGATCGGAGTACGAGTACCGCTACAACTATCCGTCGGTCGCGTTCGTCGCGAGCTCGGGCGACGTCGGCTTTGGCCAGGGCGTCCAGTTCCCGTCGTCGTCGGACTACGTCACCGCGGTGGGCGGCACCACGCTGACCGCCGCGAGCAACTCGCGCGGCTGGACCGAGACCGCGTGGATCGGCTCGACCAGCGGCTGCAGCTTCGTGTTCGACAAGCCGAGCTGGCAGCACGATACCGGCTGCGAGGGCCGCACCGTCGCCGACGTCGCCGCGGTCGCCGATCCCAACACCGGCGTGGCGGTCTACGGACCGACGTCGGACACCGCCTCGGCCTGGATCGTGATCGGCGGCACCAGCGTCGCGGCGCCGATCGTCGCCGGCGTCTACGGGGTCAACGGCGGAGCGGTCCACACCAGCTCCGATCCGTACTCCCACCTCAGCGGGCTGTTCGACGTGAAGTCCGGCCTCACCGGGTTCTGCGAGCCGGAGTACCTGTGCAACTCCGGCGTCGGCTACGACGGCCCGACCGGCCTGGGCACGCCGAACGGCATCACCGCGTTCTAGTAGCGCTGCATCGGCTGCGCGTAGGCGTGGGCGGGGACCCACAGCGGATCGATGAAGGTCTGGGCGAGCACCACCGTGATGTTGTCGGTGCCGCCGTTGTTGTTGGCGGCGCGGATCAGGTTCTCGGCGACGATCTCGAGCGCGTCTCCCGAGGTCATGATCTCGCGGATCATCCAGTCGTCGACCAGGTCCGAGAGCCCGTCGCAGCACAACAGGAACACGTCGTTGTGCTCGGGCGGCATCGTGTGGTGCTCGATCTCGACCGAGGCATCGAGCCCGACCGCCCGGATGATGACGTTGGACGTCGCCGGGCCGAGCGTGCCGACCAGGTCGGGCCGGTCCTGGTAGAGGTTGCGCAGCGAGTGATCGCGGGTGAGCTGCTGGAGCTGGCCCTGGCGGAGCAGGTACGCCCGCGAGTCGCCGCAGTGGCAGACGTGGACGATGTTCTCCTCGAACCGCAGGCCCACGGCCGTGGTGCCCATGCCGTGGCAGGTCGGATCGGTGAGCGAGCGCTGGAACACGGCGGCGTTCGCGGCCTTCATCGCGGCGACCAGCTGGTCCTGGCCCGGCGCGGGCAGCGGATCGCCGGTCTTGAGCGAGTGCACGATCGTGCGGATCGCGATGTCGGATGCCACCTGCCCCGACGCATGGCCGCCCATCCCGTCGCACACGACGTACACGCCGAGGAAGTCGTCGTAGTACATCGCATCCTCGTTCTGGGTGCGCTGCGCTCCGACATCGGTGCGGCCCACAGCGCGCAGGAGGAAGCGCTCGACCGGAATCGCACGCGAATCCGCGATCACGCAGTCCTCTCCGACGAGCAGACGACCATCATGGCGATCTACGCCCTCATCTCATCACAGCTTCCTCACTCCGTCACCCGTCTGAGCGGCATCTTGATGTCGGTCCATGGCTGCCGGCGTTCGGCGCGGAGCTCGAGCAGCAGCGCACAGGCCTCGTGGAACGGTGTGTCGTTGCGAGGCACCAGGCTCACGCGCGTCGTCATCACCTCGGCGACGATCGCAGCGATGTCGTGGCGATGGTCGCCGAGCAGGTCGACAAACTCGAACTGCTTCTGGAAGTCGAGCTCGGGGCGATGCAGGTCGCGCAGCAGCGCCTGCGGCGTGCAGTCGCGGAGGTCGTCGTCCAGCCCCATCGGGAGCTCGACCTCCCTGGGTTCGGCGATGCCGTTCCAGCGCTCGATCATCCGCTCGTCGAGGCGTGCGATGCTCGGATCGACGTTCAGCTGGATCGGCGGCCGTGGCCGGATCAGGTCGCGGGGCGGTTCGACCCGGAGGCGGAGCGCCTCGAGCATCGCGGGGTCGACGGCGGCGAGCGCGTCGTCGCGGCGCTTGCGGGCCGCCGCGGCATCGGGGTCCTCGGCCGGCCGGGGCTCGATGCCCTGTTCTGCCAGCTGCTGGAACGACGGCATGCCAAACCAGCGCTCGAGCTCGGCGCGGGTCGACGCGTCGAGCAGATCCTTGACCTTCTGGTCTCCGCTCTGGTCGTGGTCGTCGTTGTCAGGCATCGCCGGGCCCCGGTCGTCGAACGGTCACAGCTGGAGGACGACGACGTAGGCGAGGGCGCCCACGGCCACGCCGACGACCAGGCTCACGATCCAGAACAGGGTCGACGCGCCCTGCTGGATCGCGCCGGTGCCGACCGGCTGCACCGCCTGGCCGGTGCGCGCGACCGACACCACGCCCTCGCTGGCTTGCAGCATCACGGTCTTGTTCGGCCCCGATGCCGGGGCGCCGCCGGGCGGCATCTGCCCCATTCCCGGGCCCATCCCCTGGCCCATCGGCGGGTAGCCGGGCGGCGGCATCATCTGCTGGCCCGGCTGCATCATCTGGCCGCCCATGATCGGCGGCGCCAGGCCAGCGACGATGGTCTTCTGCGCCGGCGACGCCGCGTTGTAGCCGCCCGGTCCAGGCGGCTGCTGCGACATGCCGCCCTGACCCATGCCCTGAGGCATGCCGCCCTGACCCATGCCGCCCTGACCCATGCCGCCGTGACCCATGCCGCCCTGACCCATGCCCTGAGGCATTCCGCCTTGAGGCATGCCCCCCGCGAACGGGCTCGGCTGAGCGATCATCGTCTTGGCCTGGTCGGGCGCGGGCCGCGCCACCCCGCCGCCCATCGGGGGCATGCCGGGCAAACCGGGCGCGGCGGGCATCGTCTGCTGGTGGCCCAGGCCGGGTCCTGGCCCCATCCCGGGCCCCATGCCCTGGGGCATGCCGGGCGGTCCGGACGCGATCATCGTCCGGGGCATGCCCCCGGCGCCGATCGATACGCCGCCCTGGCTGACCTCGGCGAACACCTGCTGGCAGTGCTGCATCATCTCGCCGGAGCTCTGGTAGCGCCGGCTGGGCTCCTTCTCGAGAGCGCGCCGCACGATCTGCTGCACCGAGTACGGGATCGACTGCGCGAGCGGCGGAACGCCGGCGTGCAGATGCATCTGGATCACCGTCATCGGATTCTCGTCGTTGAACGGCACGTTGCCGGTCAGCATCTCGAACGCCAGGATGCCGAGCGCGTAGAGGTCCGAGCGCGCATCGAGCGGCAGGCCGCGGCCCTGCTCGGGCGACATGTACTGCGGGGTTCCGAACACGACGCCGGCCTGGGTCTTCATCCGGTCGCCCTCGAGCAGCTTGGCGACCGAGAAGTCGAGCAGCTTCACGAAGTCCGGCGAGCCCGCCATGTTCAGCAGGAACACGTTATCGGGCTTGATGTCGCGGTGGATGATGCCGATCGAGTGGGCCTCGGCGAGCGAGGCGCAGCACTGGATCAGGACCTTGACCACGCGGTGGGGCGCCATCGGCCCCTTCGACAGCGCCTCGCGCAGCGACATGCCGTCGAGGAACTCCATCGTCATGTAGAGCCGGCCATCCGGGGTCTGGCCGAAGTCGAACATCCGGATCGTGTTGGGGTGCTGCAGCCGCGAGCACGCCTTGGCCTCGTTGTAGAACCGCTGGACCCACTGCGCGTCGCCGGCCATCTGCGCGTTGAGCATCTTGAGCGCGATCACGCGATCGAGCGGGGTCTGGCGCGCCTTGTACACCACGCCCATGCCGCCCTCGCCGATGCGAGTCTGGATCTCGTAGCGGCCGTCGATGATCGTTCCGACGAACGGGTCGCGATTCACGGTGCGCTGAGCCTCACGCGAGGATTGTCGCGCAGCTGATCCGGGGTCAGGTGGACCTTGCCGACGGTCACCGCCTTGTCGACGCGGATGACCTTGATGTCGCCGCCCTGGAGCGGGTTCTCGGTATCGCCGCGCAGCACGGTCCCGCCCCAGTTGGGCTGGACGCCGAGGCTACTGCCGGCGCCGATCGTGATGATCATGTCCGAGCCCTGGATGGTCTTGGCGATGATCCGGTTGTGGACCGGCGGGACCTTGATGCCGTCGCAGTTGGGGTTCGCGGGGTCGGGGTGCGCGGGGTCGACGCACTTGACGAACTTCGCCGGCACGCACTTCTTGACCCGGCGATCCGGCGGAGTCGGGCACTCCATCGTTGCCAGACAGGCCGCGACGTTGATGTCCGGCGGGTTCGGGCACTTGCCCTGGCAAGCCGGCCAGCCCGGCGGCGCTCCCGCCTGCGGACAGACGAGCTTGCAGGCCGGGTTCTTCGGATCGAACTGGAACTCGTCGCACGGGATCTCCGGCTCGGGCACCCCGGCGAGCTTCGGCGGATCGGGGATCTCGAGCTTGCTGTAGTCGATGCCGCCGCCGGCGAGCGCCTCCTTGAAGTTGACGGTGAGCCGGTACCGGCCGGCGTCGCCGCGACCGACGGCGTAGATCCGGACGAAGTACTTGCCCTTCGCGCCGTCGACCGTGGCCATGCCGCTCCGGCCCTTGCTGCGCTTCTTGCTGGTCTTCTGCGACGCGACGATCGGCGTGTTCCACTCGTCGAACACGTCGAACGCGAGCTGCAGGCCGGGCCGCGGCGGCGTCCACGCGAGCTTGAGGTCGAGCGTGCCGCGCTGCTTCTCGGGCAGCTCGATCAGCCGCCAGTCGATGCGATCGCCGCCCGGGTACGTGACGATGCCGTTCGCGTGGCCTTCGCCATTCTCGAGCGTGATCGTCTTGGCGCCCTTCTGCTTCCCATCGTTGCCGCTGTTGGAGTCCTGCGGAACGCTGTGAGCACACGACGCGAGGCATGCTGCGAGGATGACGGGCCCGGAAAGATGGCCCCTCGATCCCACCAAGTTCCCTAGCATAGGTCAGGTGTTACGCTAATTGACGCGTGATCGCAAGGGCTTAGGGAGACGGGCGTGACGATTGCGCACGCCCTGCGCCGGCGGCGCCATCCTGCGTGGGCGAACCTCGCAGGCGCCGAGGACGGCACGGGTCGAATCACGGGGTCGGCGAACTACGGGGGCGTCAACGTCGCCATGCCGTTCGCCGCCCGGATCTGGTCGGGGGTGGCCTTGATGAGCGCGCTGCACGTGCGGTCCTTGCAGTTGCCGATCGGAAACGAGCCCGACACGCCGGCCAGGGATGCCTTCATCCCATCGCTGGCACCGGTGGTCGTGCCGCGGCTGAAGATGACCTGCGTGCCGCCGGCGACGATCTGCATGTCGATGATGCGGGCGCCGATCGGCGCGCCGCCGGCCGGCGGCGCGGGGGTGGGAGTCGGGGTGGGCCGATGCCGGACGACCCGGGTGCCTCCGGGCGGCGGCGGCGGCTTGTAGCTGCGCGGGGTATCGTCCTGGAGCGGCACCATCGCGAGCGCGGGGACGAACAGCACCTCGGTGGGGAAGTTGCTCTTGACCTCGGCGGCCGCGGTGGGCTTGAACGTGGCGCGCAGGTCGAACTCGGCGGTGTCCATGCGGCCCTGCAGGAACAGATGGATCAGGTACTTGCCGGGCGCCTGGTCGACCAGCGTCTTCTTCTTGTTCAGCTCGTGCGCGTCCTCGTCATCGAGATCCGCCTTGACGATCATGCGCGCGTGCGGGTCGAACACCTCGAGTCCGAGGTCGAAGTCGTCATTGACCGCGTCGCCCGGCGGCGTGGCCTCGAGCGTCAGCGCGAGCTGGCCGTTCGCCGGCAGGTTGACCTCGAACCACCTGGCTCGCCGCATGTCGGGATACGACAGGTCGCCCTTGGCCTTGGCCTCCATCTTGTCGTCGAACTTGAGCGCCTTGGCCTTCTTCCACGGCGCGACTTCCTTCGGCTTGTAGCCGTTGTGGGTCGGGACCTGCGGACCACCACACGCCGTCAGAACGCCTGCCAGGACGATCAGGGAAGAGACAATCCACCGCATGCGTCGAACATTAGCATGGGGTTGCCGGCGGCTGCGGCCGGTGGCACACCGCCGGTGTGAAGTTCCGGGCCGCGATCGTGCTCGCGATGCTGGGTGCCGGCTGCGGCGGCGAGCCGGCGGGCGGGACCCAGGACGGCGCCGCCGTGTTCTCGGCGATGTGCGCGAGTTGCCACGGGCCGGACGGTCGGCCGCCCGAGGCCATGATTGCCAGGCTCGCGGTCCGCGACCTCACCGCGGCCGAGTTTCGCGCACGGGTCACGCCCGGGCTGGTCGAGCACCAGGTCCGCGCCGGCTCGAAGAACAAGCTGATGCCGGCGTTCGAGGGCGCGCTCGGCGACGCCCAGATCAAGGCGGTGGCGGCGTACGTGGCGTCGCCGCGGTTCGCCGCGTTGCCGCAGTTCGCCGCGCCCAGGTGAGCTCGTCGATCACGAACGGGTCGGCGTCGCTGTGGCCGGCGAGCGCGTCGACCGCGCCGAGCTCGCCGAGCGCCCAGATCGCGTGGCCGCGGACCTGCGCCGCGCGGTGGCCGAGCAGATCGATCAGCGCGGGGATCGCCCGCGGATCTCCGGTGTTGCCGAGCGCGACGGCGACGTTGCGCAGCAGCATGTCGCGCGGCACCCGGCGCAGCGCGGTGCGCCGGACCAGCTGGCGGAGCTGGTTGGCGCCCTTGCCGGCGAGCGCGACCAGATCCGGCAGCGCGTGCTCGAGCGAGCGCGGCCGGAGCAGGCCGGGGACCTCGCCGGCGGCGGGGCCGGCGCCCGCGTTGAACGGGCACACCTCCTGGCAGATGTCGCAGCCGAACACCCACGTGCCGATCGCCGGACGCAGCTCGCGCGGGATCGCGCCGCGGTGCTCGATCGTCAGGTACGAGATGCAGCGCCGCGCGTCGAGCAGGTAGGCGTCGACGAACGCGTGGGTCGGGCAGGCGTCGAGGCACGACCGGCAGGTGCCGCAGCGCGGCCGCGGCGGCTCGCTCGGCGCGGTCGGCGCGAGCTCGACGTCGAGCAGCAGCTCGCCGAGCACGACGTAGCTGCCCAGCCCGGGCGCGATCACCATCGTGTTCTTGGCGACGAACCCCAGGCCGGCGCGCTCGGCCCACTCGCGCTCGAGCACGGGCGCCGAGTCGACGCACGGCCGGCTCGCGACCGGGCGGCCGAGCGCGGCGGCGATCCGCTCGGCGAGCGCGACCAGCCGATCGCGCATCACCAGGTGGTAGTCCTCGCCGCGGGCGTAGCGCGCGATCTTGCCGCGCAGCAGGGCATCGACCGGCACCGGATCGGCGCGATCGTAGGCCAGCGCGACGACGATCAGCGAGCGCGCGGTGGCGAGCAGCGACCGCAGATCGGCGCGCGGCGCGACGTGGTCGGGCGCGGCGAGGTACGCCATGTCGCCGGCGCGGCCCTCGGCGAGCCAGCTGGTGTACACCGCGTGGCGGCGCGGTGGCTCGATCGCCACGATCGCGAGGCGCGCGAAGCCGAGCTCGCGGCCCAGCGCCGAGATCGTCGCGGCGGTCGCGGCGGCGGCGGTCATGGCGGGCTCGCGCGCGCCATCAACCAGGTCCTGCCTCGGCCGAGCCCTCGCGATCGTCGTCGGCGGGGACGCCGGAGAAGTAGACGTCGTCGTAGGCCACGGTGCAGTCGCGCTCGCGCGGCTGGGGGTACTCGATCCGGATGCCGCGGTAGCTCCGG
>Ga0307515_10015413_pt1 | contig 14082 bp, 13 predicted proteins | sample 17_EM_MG_FD_194513 | JGI IMG/M metagenome (GOLD analysis project Ga0307515, IMG submission 194513) | Populus trichocarpa ectomycorrhiza microbial communities from riparian zone in the Pacific Northwest, United States - 17_EM | ecosystem: Host-associated > Plants > Roots > Unclassified | place...
TAAATTAAATAAATAAAAAATTGACAGTGCGCATAGCGCCCGTGCTAGTGTGTAGGAGGCGCTCGCGCTCTTTAAACAAAGCATTCGGTGCCTGTCATCAACAAAAAATGGCAAGTCGCCGTGTTTGCCAATGAATCACATGGAGGCACATCTAATAAGGTGATGCATATAAGGTGTCGCGGTGGTTGAATTTTTTTTCTCCTCGTCATTTTCTCTCTCTCTCACTCGGAAAACATGCTAGCCTGGTCAAAATTAAAGATTATCCTATATTTTTTTCTTATTTCAATTATGACCCTTATTTTTTTTTTAATTATTCTTTATTTGCTTTGAATTCTTTTTTAGATTCATTAACATCTTATCATATTTGGTATTTATATCAAATTTGATTTTCTATCTCTTGATTGTTATTTTTTTTTTCTCAATTTCATCTCTTATTATTTAACTTAATTTAATTTTTATATAGATTTAACCCTTATCCAATTAATTTATTTTAGGAAAAAAAAGACCACTATATCAGAAAAATGTCCTTCACTTCTCTTGTCTAGTCCCAATTTATTTATTATGGGAAATTATTATGATTATAACTTATTAAGCAGTGCTAGAAATTAAAAAAAAAAACAGCAACAATGTATGCCTTTAAAATGATACGCTGCCTTTAGTCGAGGTGCGCGCAAACTGGCCCGGACACCCACGTTAAACTAAAAAAAAATATGATACGCTGCTATTAAGAAAAAGACATGTTTCTATATAAAAAAAAATTATAATGAAATGAGAGTTTTGCCTTAAGAAATAATTTTCCCTCAATTTAAATTATCAAGATTCTTGAGAATATTTATTTTAATAACCTTGGGTTTTTATTAAAAAGTTACACTGTTAATAAAAAAAATTCGTCAACATAAACAAAAATGCATAAATAAAGGATTAGGAGTTTAATTTAATTTTTCAAACTCTCGTGGATATTTATTTAATTGTTGCAAAATTTATTATAAACAGCTTCAAGATTTGGAGTTTTTTTTATTTGACAATATTGGTATTTTTTTATTGAATTTATTTTTGTCAATTGAAATTTATTTATTTTTAGAACAATTTAAAAGCATCCCTCTAATTAAATTCACCTTGCGCATTTATAATAATTTTTTTTATATTCCAAAAAAACCAACAACACTGTCTAACAATAAACCAAAAATTAAATTTCCATTTCATTAACATGATAAATGATGACAAATTTCCTTCCTTCTCATCATATTCAAAGGAAAAAGAAGAAGGAACACCCCCTTTCATGCACTGCTTGAAATGTTGTGATCATGGATTAAAATCAAACGGCCATTAAGAAGAGATGCAGCATAACATGGTACCGTCAGTCATAGCATATAGATGGAGACATTTTCGTCGGGAGAGAGAGAAGAGGTGGTTAGTAGCCACGAATTGGCGCGAAACCATAGGAAACCAAACCGAACTCAAAGGTCCTCTTGAAGACTGTCTCACCTATTGTCTTCCCCTCTCTCCCCCTTCACTCTCTATCCTTTCTTTTCCCCTCTTCTATACTAAGAAACAGATATAAAAAAAATTCTTCATTTTCTTTGAATATCCAATCTCTTATATCTATTTTTTCCCATAATTGGAATTGGAGTCGTTTTTTTTTTAAAAAAAAGAAATCTAAGTTGATCTAGCTTTTGTGAAATTTTGAGCTTGATTCATGTTTGTATCGAAAGGGTCATGAATGGAGGTTCCTATATGGTCATTGCTCTACTTATGGATTTGATATGATCAACAAGGTAGAATCTTGAGAGCCAAGAGAAAGTTGAATGGTTGGATCCTTACATTTTATGAAGATGGAGCTTGCTTAGTCCAACCTTGAATTTAAATAGCTTCAAAATGGTGCGTGGATATATATTTTACTAACTTCTTCTTCTTCTTCTTTTTTGGTATAGGCTACAAATTGATTTCTTGTTATTGGTTTTTTTTTCATGTGATGATACCATGTCTTTGTATGAAATGAATCCCATTTTTAAGGGAAGAGTAAATGGTATGGCATTGATAAGGTTTGAATCTGTGTGCCTTGAGTGTGTTCTATCGAAGGAAAAAAGAAACAAGTAGTACAACATTAGACTTGGCTGCTTATAAAGACATTGGGCTGATGATTATGAAGAAAATAATGACTACGTTAAATAGTTTGGTGATTCCTGGAAAGATACTAGATATATGGGGTTATGATGTGATGTAAGAATAAATCAGAAGATGAATCAGATTCAAGGGAACATAACTCGGCCATTAGTTTCTATCTGTAGATCTATCCACACACGGTTGAGCAGCTTACAAAATACTTTCACAGAGATATGACCATAAGGGGATGTAGTTTTGTAGTAGTGATGTGCAAATATTCTGATGGGAGGCTTGATAGTGTTGTAAGATGGAAAAAGTTTGTGAAGAAGGATGCTGATAGAGAGGTTTGTATGCTTTCTAATGGAATGAAATGTTGCGATGTTCTACCTTAAAAGGCGTATTCACATGGATGGCGAGGTTTTTGCCTTCCATTGTTTCGTTGGAAATGGATTGAACTTACTTTGGTATGTAAACTTTGAACTTAGTGTTGTCGATTTGATCTAGCAACAATGTGGTGGTATAGAAGCTGTTAGATTGCTCCGAGGAATTGATGTAGCTTTCCACAGGGCTTGCAACGTTATATAGCAATCCAGTTAACTACTCATCATCTATCTTTCATGAAGAAGAGAAGAAGAACGCTGGAAGAGAGAATATACTGTTGAGGTGTTAGCGAAGCTGAACATTTATCACTACTTCTTTTTCTTCTTCCTTGATCCTAAACAAGTTTCAGATAGCAACTGAATCAATGAAAAGTAAGGGTCATTTACACCTCTTAGGTTTGAGAGAGATAAGAGACGCACATTAGAGCATTGGCGTTACACAGACTTCGGAGACAGAGAAGAAGAAGAAGATATTATGCTTTTAATAGGAAAATTCGAGCAGATTCTTTCTTTTATCTGTTGAAATCTCTCATCCAGTTTTATAAAGTATAGCTTAGCTACATTGTCGAATATCTTAACATCCCTTGTGCTATGATGGGGGCTTAAAGTTTAAGTTTCTGTTTATTTGATTTCTTTGCATCTGATTAAGGATGTGAAACCAGATATGCATATATTGTGAAAGTAATAGTGTATTTCTAGCTAAATATTTACAGTCTGCACCTTATATATGTTCATGCTTTGAATATCGGCTTCTGCAGGGAAGTACGGAGAATATAATTGTAGGTTCTGAAGTTTGGGTTGAAGACCCTCAGTTGGCTTGGCTTGATGGAAAGGTATCAAAGATTACAGGGCAGGATGCGGAGATCGAGACTTCAAACGGAAAGAAGGTGCACCGAATGCCATAGTTTTTTATGTTTTGATTTAATTTCTTCCCATGGAATAACAGCTCCTGTGGTTAATGGTTGTCGAATGATAGTTATACTTGGACTTTGATGCTTTGTCCCTCTGTAATCATGCTAGAGTTGCATTTCATGGACTAGCTCTATATGTTTTGAAATTGAGAAGAAATTCTTCTTTTTAGCAGCTTGTGTCCTCGGTAACCGTTCATGCATGTCTCTGTTGCTAAAACAAAAAATTAAAACTAATCTTGCTGAAATATTCATCTGTTATTTATGATTTAGATACCGGTTATACAAAAATATAAAAATTTAAAGCAACTTGATAATAAAATCACTTAATCAGAACAATGTTCACGTTACATTTCAATGTTGGTTTTTTCCTGCTCCCTGACATTCTCTTTTCTGTTTGTCTACATACAAGGTCACTGCTAAATTATCAAAAATATATCCGAAGGATATGGAAGCTCCTGCTGGTGGAGTTGATGACATGACAAAGCTTTCTTACTTGCATGAGCCTGGAGTTCTGGAGAATTTGAAAACGAGATACGAACTGAATGAGATCTATGTAAATTTTCCTTCCCCTTTATGTTAATATTATAACTAGCATTGCTCTAAGTTATAAAAGAAGAAAAGAAGAGAAAAATGTTAATTTCAGCCTCGATGGTCCATGCAACAATATAAACCTCCATGTTTCTATTGCAGACGTATACCGGAAATATTCTTATTGCCATTAATCCATTTCAAAGACTGCCTCATCTCTATGATGGCCACATGATGCAACAATACAAGGGAGCACCATTTGGAGAGCTGAGTCCTCATGTTTTTGCGGTTGCTGATGTTGCATACAGGTTATTCCTATTCGTATTTTTCACTGTCATTTTCTTTACAAATGAAAATATATTCAACAAGGTGTTTTATTGACTTCAGGGAAATGATCAATGAAAGGAAAAGTAATTCCATTTTGGTCAGTGGTGAAAGTGGTGCAGGTAAAACTGAGACCACGAAAATGCTTATGAGGTACCTTGCATTTTTAGGAGGTCGAGCTGCCACGGAAGGACGAACCGTTGAACAACAAGTTCTTGAAGTATGTTTGAAAATTCAGCTTTTGTTGTTAAATTTGGAGTTTCACTATTCCATTTAATCTTCCATTTGGTGACATTCCTTTCATTTCTCATGAATTCTGACTAGGCCTTTCTATTATCTGATTTGATTGCAGTCAAACCCAGTCCTTGAAGCATTCGGGAATGCTAAAACTGTTAGAAATAACAATTCCAGGTGAGATAATTCACTTGACATGAAATTGGTATCAGATAAAATTGTTACATGCTTTAGCATCGAATCTTCCACAACAATAAAGGGCTGACTTTTTACTGACATGAACTACCTTCAATAATTTTATGGACAATGTCATTAAGAAGTTTCAAAACTATATTCATTGGTGTTTTTGCGTTGATGTGTTCCTAAAATTAATACTGGTGCAGCCGTTTTGGTAAATTTGTTGAGATCCAGTTTGACAAGCATGGAAGAATTTCTGGAGCTGCCATCAGAACTTACCTTTTAGAGAGATCTCGTGTTTGCCAAGTTTCCAGTCCTGAGCGCAACTACCACTGTTTTTACCTTCTTTGTGCCGCACCACAGGAGGTAACTTTCTGGTGAAATGATAGCTCCAAATGTGATTTTATAGTAAATGGCGAATGCTTATTATGCCAGCATGTTACAACTTCTAGCCTTTTGTTAACAGGAAGTAGAGAAGTACAAGTTGGGGAGCCCAAAATCATTCCACTATCTTAACCAGACAAATTGCTTTGAACTGGCTGGTGTAAGTGATGCCCATGACTATCTTTCCACTAGAAGAGCTATGGATATTGTTGGAATAAGTGCGAAGGAGCAGGTAAGCTTTCGAAGAAGTATGCTTTTGACTGCTGTCAGTCAGTGCAGTATCTTACCCTCTCTCTCTCTCTCCCAGGAAGCAATTTTCAGAGTCGTTGCTGCAGTCCTTCATATTGGAAATATTGATTTTTCCAAGGGAAAGGAAGTTGATTCATCCGTTCCTAAAGATGACCAAGCTAAATTCCATCTCAAAACAACAGCAGAGCTACTAATGTACAACACTACAACTCTAAATTTGCATATACGAGCATAGACGGTATCTGATACGTTTGCTTTCATGTAAGTGTAACTGTTGAATTTTTTATTTATTTCAGGTGTGATCCTGTAGCCCTGGAAGATGCATTATGTAAGCGTGTTATGATCACCCCTGAGGAGGTCATCAAGAGAAGTCTTGATCCTCAAAGTGCAGTCACTAGCAGGGATGGTTTAGCTAAGACGATTTATTCTCGTTTATTTGATTGGTAAGACATTAGTGTCTTCAATTGATATCATCTATAACTTGAAGAGTCATATGATGATAACCATGCGAGATTATGTACAGGATAGTAGATAAGATTAATAACTCCATTGGACAAGATCCTAACTCAAAATCTCTGATTGGAGTCCTTGACATCTACGGTTTTGAAAGCTTTAAGACGAATAGGTAAGAAGCAATGAAAAATAGAAGCATATATATATATCTCGCAGGAACTACTTGGGCAGTTTTCATAACAATTTTACAATTCCTGCTGTGCAGCTTTGAGCAGTTCTGCATTAATTTCACAAACGAGAAGTTGCAGCAGCATTTCAACCAGGTAATGCTGCAGACCATGTTAACTATTTAGCTAAAGTTATTTTCAACTTTTAACTGAAGAAGGTTTCATGATAACTTTCAGCACGTCTTCAAAATGGAACAAGAGGAATACACAAAAGAGCAGATTGATTGGAGCTATATTGAGTTTGTTGATAATCAAGATGTCTTGGATCTTCTTGAAAAGGTTTTTTCCCTGAGATTCACATTTTTCTTTTTTCTAAACCTGAATTCTAGAAAAAATATCTTAATGGGGCATGTATGTGCAAATTTTGAGTGTTGTTCTAACTATTTTTGAGTTGTTTTTGGCTCATTTTATACTCCATCACTCCTATTATTTACTACCCTTTTTTTTTGTTATTGCAGAAACCAGGAGGTATAATAGCTCTCCTTGATGAAGCTTGGTATGTTACTTTAATTTATGCTATCCTGGATAATTTGCATCTATATGAAAAGAATTCTGACTGTACTTACCACTTATAATTGTTTAAAACTCTCCCCTTATCTATTATCAGCCGCTTGTTGTTTCTTTCTTTAAGCATCTTGTTGAAGATCAAATTGGCTTCTCAATTCTTGTTAACAATGCCTTGTTTTCAGCATGTTTCCAAAGTCAACGCATGAAACATTTTCAAATAAGCTTTATCAGACATTTAAAGTTCACAAGCGTTTTATCAAGCCAAAACTGTCTCGCACAGATTTCACCATCGCTCATTATGCTGGAGAGGTAAGCTATATTGATAAAACATCAGTTGTGTATACTTGTATGATGTGAATTGCTGCTGCATTAAGATTAAGTTTCTCGTATTTTCAGGTCCAGTATCAATCGGACCATTTTTTGGACAAGAACAAAGACTATGTGGTTCCTGAACATCAAGATTTGTTGAATGGTTCCAAATGTCCTTTCGTAGCAGGCCTGTTCCCTCGACTTCCAGAGGAGACAAGTAAATCTTCAAAGTTCTCTTCAATTGGTTCTCGTTTCAAGGTAGAATTATTTGTTATCTAAATGAGCAAGGCAGTTGCCTTTTTCTTACATAAACAACAGTTGATCTCTATATGTACCCCCTATGTCTTTTGTCTATATTGTATGCTTTCTTGTGGTTCAAGAATTGAGAACTAACTTTCTGTATTCAAAATGATGCAGATACAACTACAGCAACTAATGGATACATTAAATTCTACTGAACCTCACTACATTAGATGTGTAAAGCCAAACAATCTACTAAAACCTGCTGTATTTGAGAATATCAACATCATGCAGCAATTGCGTTGCGGTGTAAGTACAATTTAACATTTCTTCATTTTTGATCTGGTTTTCTCAAAATGTACTTGTTTCTCAATGTCTTTTGCAAAAAAGGGTATCTGACTCTCATTACAATCTGACATTTAGTTTTGAGATGGTTTTCACAAATTCTTGCTAGTTTTTATTGGTTAGTTTAATTTTAATGGTTGTCAATGTAGGGTGTTTTAGAAGCAATTCGAATAAGTATGGCTGGATATCCTACTCGCCGCCCTTTCTTTGAATTCATAAATCGATTTGGACTTCTTGCCCCAGAGGCTTGGGAAGGAAGGTAAGTAATCTGTTGTAGGATAAACTGTTGTTTTAGTAGTTAATAATTGTGGCTCCTTTCACTGTGAAGTTGTGGCCACTTTGAATTAGTCTTGAATTTGCTGAATATACTTGAGAAAAATGTGGATTTATATAAAATTTGTTGTGAACAGCTATGATGAAAAGACTGTTTGCAAAAAGATTTTGGAAAAGAAGGGGCTTAAAGGGTTCCAGGTAAAGCTGAAGTTTCTTTGCTTCTTGTGCCAATAGCAGATAATGTAGGAGATAATTATGAGATTGTTTTCTGATGTGAAAGCGACATGAATGAGATGTGTTATGCATGATTCACAGTCGATGTCTATGTTTTAAATTAAAGGAAGTCCTCCATCCAGTTACATATTGTTTCGAAATAATTGAGTCCTCGGTCAGACTGTTTATTCAATTGGCACTGGAATGGCTTGCAGATAGGCAAAACAAAGGTTTTCTTGAGAGCTGGTCAGATGGCTGAATTGGATGCAAGGAGAGCAGAGGTACTCAACAACGCAGCAAAAACCATCCAGGGACGGATACGGACGCATTATGCTCGCAAACAGTTTATTGCATTGCGGAAGGCTACCATAGTGGTGCAATCACTATGGAGAGGTCATTCATTAGAAAATATACTAGCTTAACCTGGTTTAGAAATGCAACCAGTTTTAAAATTTGTCATGCTTTAACACGAATTTGTATGATTTTGTAGGAAGGCTGGCTTGCAAAGTTTATGAAAGAATAAAGAGGGAGGCAGCTGCTAGAAAAATTCAGAAGCATATACGTAGATATGCAGCCAGAACAGCCTACAAGAAACTTCATATATCTGCGCTTCTCTTGCAAACAGGTTTAAGGGCAATGGTTGCTCGCAAGGAATTCAGATTTAGGAAGCGAACTAAAGCTGCAACCATTATTCAGGTTACACCCTTGATGATATGTCTCTTATTTATTAATTCTCTACTTTCTGGTGTTCCAACAATAAATTATATTACTCTTTACTTGGATGACAAATGCAGGCCCGATGGCACTGTCATAAAGCTGCTTCCTACTATAAGAGGCTGCAGAGAAGTGCAATTGTCACACAAACAGGATGGAGGTGTAGAGTTGCTAGGAGAGAGCTAAGGTTGCTCAAAATGGTCAGTTTCGGGCAATCTTTTATTTATATGGTTTTAAAAGGTTTTTCTTTTCCATGTGTAATTGTCAACTTCATGTTTGCAAGACATTGATCTAAGGGTATAACATAATTTAATGAATGTAATTCTGAGATTGCCTGTATCAGCTTTACTCCACAAGATAATCTGAGTATCTTGGTTAACAAATTATTACCACTTGGAAAAAAAAAACCGAGTTCTTCAATATATAGAGAAGTCTAGATATGGAAATTTGATCAGAATTTTAGGTGGTGCGTAAAGGGAGGGTAATTAATAGCCAAAAGTTTCACTCGAGTTTTCGGTATAAGCCATAGACATGGTCTTAGTACATGAGCTTCAAATTGAAGTATCAAATTCTGAGCTATACTAGTTTAGTTTGATAATAGAAACAGAGGATATTTCAATTAGAATTAACAAGAACAATAGGCCATTATTGACACCTTAAGGGCTTTCATAAACATGACAAAGCCAACAGCTATAATCACAACATATATTTGATATGAATAGCATTTTTTTCCTGCTAAATGCTTGAAATATGTTTCATATTAATGCCTGTGATTTTTAAGTAGGATTATCGACATACATCTCCGATTTCTTGCAGGCTGCAAGAGACACAGGTGCACTACGAGAAGCCAAAGATAAGCTTGAAAAGCATGTAGAGGAACTCACATGGCGTTTGCAGCTGGAAAAACGTTTAAGGGTAACATGTTCTGCAGAATGATATTTTTCCAACAAGAGAGTTCTTGGTTATATGTGAATTTACAACATGCTATGAAAAGCAGTATACTAACACAACATCCAGCAGAATAGTACAATTTTGAATCTAAATGGAAACTATTTGACCTCAACACCCTTCAAATACTATCAGATAATTTATGATGAGAAGAAATTGTTGCTTTTAATTGATGGAGTTTGATAATTATATGCTCATGCCAAGGCTTGACATCACGCATGCAGACCGATTTGGAAGAAGCAAAAGCACAAGAAGTGGTGAAATTTCAGAATTCACTGGAAGAAATGAAAAACAAAATAGAAGAAGCCAATGCATTGATAATCAAGGAAAGGGAGGCTGCAAAGAAGGCTATTGATGACGCTCCTCCTGTAATTAAAGAAACTCAAGTACTTGTTGAAGATACTAAGAAAATTGATTCTCTAACAGAAGAAGTAGAAAACCTAAAGGTAAGAAGTTCAATCTAGTAATCAATAAATACCTTTTTCTGTAGAATCAAATGTGATATCAGGTAGTCATTTCATTTCCAAATGAGGAAACATGTTCGGAAAATAATGCATCATTTAGCAAAATCCCTTTCAACAATTTGGATTCATTTGAGTCAATGGGTGCATATTTATTGTTCATCCACTACTAGAAACACTTTTGAATTTGCACAGGTTTTGGTTTATTGCATGTACACTAGCTGCAAAATTTATCATCTCATTTAGTCAATCTTGTCATTGGTTTCATGCACCGAAGACCACGTTAGATTCTGAGAAACAAAGAGCTGATGATACTGAGAAGAAATACAGTGAAGTAAAAGAGATTAGTGAAGAAAGGCGGAAGAAATTGGAAGAAACAGAGAAGAAGGTTCAACAACTCCAGGAATCCTTGCAAAGGTAGGAAATCAATATTATTTGTTCATGCCTGCTTTATTTAGTATTGTATCAACCACTTATATTCCGATAACTGTATTCTCCTGGACTGCAAATTTTTTGAGAGTTCAATTAGTATCTGTACCATGGAAATATTAATTCGACTTACCTTTTTATTATTAGGCTAGAAGAGAAACTTAACAACTTAGAGTCAGAGAATAAAGTCCTGCGGCAACAGGCTCTGTCAATGACGCCCAACAAGTACCTCTCAGGACGCTCCAGATCAATTATGCAGGTAATTCTTTATAATGTCATATATTAGACTTTGCATTTTCTGTCACGGGAAGGAGTTAGAGCTTTTCCCGTTTTCTGATATTTGGCAGAGGGCTGAGAGTCACATTCCAGTGGATGCTGCAAGAGCAAGTTTGGTAAGCATAGCTTACATAATTACACATTTTCAGTCTTTTGGGCTCCTGAAATGGTTTTTCTTGACTCCTTTTCTGTTTCTGTTCACCTGATTAAATGGATTAGGATATGCAAAGCCCTTCAATGAATCACAGGGAGCACTCTGAAGTAGATGATAAGCCACAAAAGTCATTAAATGAGAAACAACAGGAGAACCAGGAGTTGCTCATTCGTTGTGTTGCACAACACTTGGGATTTTCAGGGAACAGACCTATCGCTGCGTGTATCATATACAAGTGCCTTTTGCAGTGGAGATCGTTTGAAGTTGAGAGAACCAGTGTGTTTGATCGGATCATTCAGACCATAGGCCATGCAATTGAGGTTTGGAATGCCAAATCTTATGCATTATTGTTTTGATTTATTACCATTTTTCCCCACCAGAAGTCACCCCTTTTCACCTGTTATTTCAATTTGAACATCAGACCCAGGATAACAATGATGTCTTGGCCTATTGGCTATCCAATGCCTCAACACTCCTCTTACTGCTCCAACGTACATTGAAAGCAAGTGGTGCAGCAGGAATGGCTCCACAACGTCGACGATCATCATCAGCTACTCTATTTGGAAGAATGACACAGGCATTTACAAGTTTCTCATTGAAATCACCAAAAGCCATCAAGATAATTTCATTTCTTTACTAAAGTCAGGTTTCTTCCGTGTTATTTTCTTTCAGAGTTTTCGTGGAGCTCCACAAGGAGTCAATCTATCCTTAATCAATGGGGGCATTAATGGTGGAGTGGACACCTTGCGGCAAGTTGAAGCCAAGTATCCAGCTTTGCTTTTCAAGCAGCAGCTTACAGCATATGTAGAAAAAATTTATGGAATGATTCGGGATAATCTAAAGAAAGAAATCTCTCCTTTGCTTGGATTGTGCATCCAGGTATATTTTCTATGCATCAGAGACTACGTTGTTATATATATATATATATATAAAAATTATGCTTCTGTTAACATGTGTTAAATTATTTGCTGTAAAATTCCTTAGATAGCTTTTTGTTTGAACATGATTTTCATAGGCACCAAGAACATCCAGAGCAAGTTTAGTGAAGGGGGCACGTTCAGTTGCCAATGCTGCAGCCCAGCAAGCCCTGATTGCTCACTGGCAAGGAATAGTGAAGAGCCTTGGAAGCTTCTTAAACACTTTGAAGTCAAATCATGTAAGAGTCCTTCCTTTGGTTTTCTTATTTATCAAATCCCCTGCTTTCTGCCTCGCTTATATGATAGGGATCGGCAGTAAATAGTCTTCTTGCTAGTCTAGTTGCCACCATACACAAGGTAGAAAGGACAGGAGGATGACCTCTTAGAGAATATAGGAATACTGAACACTGGTCACTTTTCATCTTCTTTTTCCTGCTTTTATATCCTCTTCCATAAAGGAAGGCTTCAAGGACTTCTACTTCCCTTTCTAAATTTCCTACAGGAACTCACTCATCCCATTTCCCTTCTACTTCGCTTCATCAAAACTTGAGTAATCAATTAACTGAATTCATTTTTTCTTAACGGTTGATTTCCAGAACTTCTTAATATTATCACATGATTCTTCTTCTAGGTGCCGCCATTTTTAGTTCGTAAGGTGTTCACTCAGATATTTTCCTTCATCAATGTCCAACTATTCAACAGGTATTCAGTCCATGCTCCGATTTTCATTTTTCTTCTAAGGTGGCCATAGTTTTGGTTACTTACGAGGCACTTTTTTTTCGGCAGCCTTTTATTAAGAAGAGAATGCTGTTCATTTAGTAATGGTGAATATGTTAAAGCTGGGTTGGCAGAATTGGAACATTGGTGCTACAAAGCTACGGATGAGGTACCTAGAATTCACTTCATCGCATTTTGTTGCTATAAGATATAAGATTTACCAACCTCAAAAATATAAATGCAGTATGCAGGTTCAGCCTGGGATGAGCTCAAGCATATTAGACAGGCTATCGGGTTTCTGGTATGTATTCCTTCTTTATGAATTCATGAGTGCTTCCACCAGACCACAATTACATGTTAAGATGGTGAAGAAGGAGAAACAATGACATGTTCAAGTTGATCTTTTTTCCTGATGTAGGTCATTCATCAAAAGCCAAAGAAAACATTGGATGAAATAAGCCATGACCTGTGCCCAGTGAGTGATGAACTATCATCCTAGAGTGCCTGGATGTCGTTTATTCCTATGCTGTCATCTTCACCATGTCATAGCCAAATTAATTAATCTGTGTATGCAGGTTCTAAGTATCCAGCAGCTATACCGAATCAGTACCATGTACTGGGACGACAAGTATGGCACACATAGTGTGTCGACGGATGTAAGTTCTTACCGATACCATGACTACACTAGGTTAGAGTCATCTTTGTCACATGGGAACATTGGTAACCGTTGCAGTATTACATTAATTTGATGAAAACTGATCCAGCTGAGCTTTACCATGTGTATGCTTTCCGTGCAGGTTATATCCAATATGAGGGTGTTGATGACAGAAGATTCAAATAATGCAGTTAGTAATTCTTTCCTGCTGGATGATGATTCAAGGTCAGCAAACAATGTTATCTTTTCCTTTATTTTCTGCATCATTTAACCTTTTTTCTTTTATTATTTGAACTTGTGATACACATTTTTGTATACCCAGCTAGAATTTTAGCTGGGAAGGACGAGTGCTGAAAACTTTCAGCAAGAAACCAGTGCTCTCCACCTGTAGCTAAAACATCATATTAATGAATAGAAGTTAATCTCGAATGAGGAATATTTCTTTGCCACAAGAAGAGGCGCATCTCCTTAACCTGAACTTGTGGCTGTCACTGACCTATTATAAATTTTTTCATGCTTGCAGCATTCCATTTTCAGTTGATGACTTATCAAAGTCCATGGAACAAATTGACATCGCTGACATCGAACCACCACCTCTGATTCGTGAAAACTCTGGCTTTAGTTTCTTGCTGCCACGCTGTGATTAAATATGATCACACTGCAGAAATGGATCGAGTTCTATTCATCAGTCTCCCTTACTGAAAGATGTAAATTCAAGCCACAAGCTCCTTAACTGTAGATGCCCTCCTGAGAGGTTATTCATTTTGCGAGATTTTCCATTACGCTAGACATTACTACGTCCTTTGAAATTCTTTTCTATAGGTAGTCCATTGCTTCAAAAAGGGATGCCATTGCTCCCATATCAATTTAGCAACGTTTCTCTGTTTAATTTGTTGTACAACTAGTTGATATTTCTTACGAGGAAGAAAAAATAAAAGCTTACAAGATTTTTCT
>Ga0307515_10015414_pt1 | contig 14082 bp, 4 predicted proteins | sample 17_EM_MG_FD_194513 | JGI IMG/M metagenome (GOLD analysis project Ga0307515, IMG submission 194513) | Populus trichocarpa ectomycorrhiza microbial communities from riparian zone in the Pacific Northwest, United States - 17_EM | ecosystem: Host-associated > Plants > Roots > Unclassified | place...
GTTAATGTTGCCATCAAGATCTCCAAAACCAATGTCATAATTTAATAATTTTTTGGATATCATTTTAATAGTTTTATTTTTAAAAAATTATTCTAAAATTAGAAGGAAAAAAAAGCTAAAAAAACATTTAAAAAAGGCTAAGTTCGCCTAAGCCTAGACTGACAGACCCATATGTCTGGCTTAAAAAAATCTAGGCACATCTAGTTTTTAGACCTTTAAAACTTAATTTTTAACATGTTATTATCTAAAAAAAAATCACATGAACCTTAATAATTTTATTTTCAACGCAAAATCACGTTTTAATTAATCTAAAATCCCAAAATAAAATAAAAGATATTTTGATTTTAATTTGTTTTTTTTTTTTTACTTAGTTGAAGCCCAAAACCACTTAAATTGAACTTCCCTCTCTAAGATGAATTTAATAACGAGAATATCAATTATTTTGATAGTTAGATTGTAATTGATTTGAAGTTTTCTCTATCCTTATCTTTTTCAATGATTTTCTCACTCATCTCTCTACTTATAGAGGATGAATTGTGAAAAAAATTAAGTTTAAGACTAACATGTAAATATCAAAAACTATAAGGAATAATTCTAAAAAAATAAAAATTAAAAGACCAAAATGAACTCTATTTTAAATATAAAAAAAAGGACCAAACATGGAAATATTAAAATTTAAAGGGCCAAAATGGACTTTCACTTAAAATTATAAGGACCATTTTGAAAAAATATAAAAATTTTAAGAGACCAAAATGAACTTTCTCTAAAACTACAAGAACCAAATCTAAAGAATAAAAAAAATTATATTGTTCCAAATGGAATTTCACTGTCTATGAAATATATTAATAATTTAAAAAATGAAAAGAAAGAAATGGAAATTTAATTAATTATAATTTAATCTTTAAAACTTAATGGAACCAATCAAATTATTCATCATGGTTTATGGTTATCAAACTCGGTTTAATGTTCGTGTTATGGGTTTGTTTGATTAACCTTCGAGTCATAAGTCAACATGAGTCAATCATAAAATAACGTTGCTTTAGACAAAATAAAATATATATAAAAAAATGAACCAACATCTTTTTAAATAAAAATTAAACAAATCATTTCAATTTGACCCGACCAAGTCAATTAAATCACTAGAGTCAACTTTCAAAAAAGTTTAAAAGGAAAGTCATGTTAGATTTTGGGTTACTGAATCACTACTTTGACTTGTTAGGCCAATTTTCATAACTATATCATGATTTCAAAAAATAAATATACATTCAATTTTTATATTTTAAATATGATTATAATGATTTTTTTATCAATTTTGATTAAAATATAAGATAGTGTTTTTAAAAAAATCCTACTACATGGAGGATGGTCAACGCCATTAACTAATTTGTTTTGACATGTGATGAAGTAATGAAAAAATTTCACATAGAAAAAATAATTTCCTTAACTGGAGAACCGGGATAATGAGTGGTTCCGATAAAACTAGTCTCCTGTTGGGATAAGAGACACACCGATACATAAATTAGGTACTTGTACGCGTAGAGAAAATATATAAAAGATGCAAAGAATTGTATCTAGACATTGCAAGATTGTGGACTTAGTACGCTAGAAAAATTATCATACCCTAACTTTTTTTTCTCGGTCTAGTTACTAGGTGTATTTATACAATCAAGCTTATAATCTCTTCATGGAGGAAGGAATCGTGTTATTGGTTAACTAAAGTGGCTCATTGGTTGGTGTGATGTTGTGTCATGAGTTTTGTGCCTAGTATGCAACTAATGAAGAAATCGGTGTGCCACGTCTGTGTGACAGAGTATATTTATTTTCATTGGTGTTCATGTGGGCTAATGAGTGTAGCGAAAATATAGCTATTAGTGATAGAGAATGATGTGTGTCATGTAAAAAGTTTTTATGGACAAGAAAAAAAATATGTGTAATACACATTAAAATTGCTAGTACCGAGAAAAATAAATGTGAGAGAAAAAGACAATGATAAAATAAAGATGTAGAGATAGAAAAAAAAAATTGTAATGGTTGTTAGGCCAAGCCTAAGCGATTAGGCTTGGTCGCCTAAGCTTGGTCTAGACGACCAAAGCTATTTGGGCTGAGGCCCAAACAACCCAAATATTTTTTTTCTTGCATAATCATTTTTCTCTTGATTATTTTAAATAGATGTGTTTGAGGCTAATAGAATTGGGAGAAGAAAACAAACTTGTTTTAAATAGATGTTACATGTTGTGACTACGAGAGGGTTATCATGGTCAAACGTTTGAACATTGGCTTTTTTATCTTGTAAGAAGTGTTTTTATGAGAGTTTTCTTTGTGGAAATTTTATCCATGTTTCTGTAATAGAGAAGAATTCAACAATGTTTCTTATGAAGAGAAACAATACAGTAATAGGAAATGAGTGTGAAAGTTATATGGTTGTGAATGTGTTTGGGAACATATTTTTAGAGAAAAATGTTTATGAGTAGTCATAAGAACTAATAAGGATCCACGATCCTTTCTTAAGACAAGTTGTCATAAATACTTGGAGAATTTATATGGGGACTTTGTCATGGAGACATCTCATTGGAGACATGAAGATTTTTATGGAGCCAAAGAGAAGCACTATTGTTTTTTATTTGACAGATTCAAAAGACAATAAGGATACGATTTTTAAAAATTATGTTATCTTAGACAGTGCATCATGAGGATTTTTTTTCTTAATTTCTCAGGTTGCATCTTCTTCTTTATAAATTATTAAAGGTATCATCTGAAGATCAATCTCTCTACCTCTTTTCTTAAAAATGTATGACACTTTTTTGTGTCATATTAATGATGATGATGAAATATATAGAACTTGTTGGGTTTTCTCGTGTTTGAACCACTTTTCACTTGAGGTAGGTATTGCAAGAAGTTTATATTTTTTATGACGGTCAACTCCTCAACATGTGTAACGATGAGAGGTGTGGTCAGGAGTTTAAAGAATATTAGACGATCACGAATATGCTTTTTGGTCTTCCTTTTTTGGTATTTTGGTCGGAGACTAGTGATGTTATAAAGATTATGCCTTTTGAAAGTGACGGTGACTTTGCCTAGTCACGTTGACTTCCTATACTTTAATATAGTTCTTCATTACTTATTTCACATTGATAAGAGTTTTGTCATAGAGAGTGTACAAGCATTCCTATAATGAGTAATTACAAACTCCACTAATCAAGGCTTCAGTAGTGATAAGTTCAAGCAGATTCTTCATGCTTAGCATATCCTTGTTGAATCTTTAAAGATATACCATAATGTTTTCATCTTATCATTAGGTGATGGAAAATAGCTTAGTTGTGCTCTTTTTAGTTGGGATATCAATATTAAAATAGAGGTAAGGTTAACACAAAGGTCATAAAGGCCAAAGATACAATCAGATTTAAGGATATGATACTACACCCTGGTAGATTCATAAAAAAATTATATGGAAAATATTGCATATGGCGTCACTCTTTTGGATGCGCTCTTTTATGATCTGCAAAGCCATCATAGTTATCTAAGTTGGCATTTATGGTGACACATTCTTTAAGGAGGTAAGTGTGCAACACTCTGTAACAAAGTGGAGAGTCTCCCAACTCGTGGGACTAGTGTTCATTCCTAAAAGCTTATCTTATCTCGCTTCTAGACCTTTTTTAATTTGGGATCATGAAAGTGAGATTTAAATGAAGATTGATGTAGTAGTCACACTTGTGACTAGGTTGTATTAAGAAGTGTTATCTCATTTGAAAAGTGTATGCCTCCTTGGCACGAAATTTTATCTTGTTCCTTCATGAAACTAGAGTTATCTCTGTGCACCTGTGTATATGATAGAGTTGTATGTTGAATGCCATATTAATGTTAATGAAATGGAGACGTATGAAGTTGTTTTTGAATGACTAGAACAAAGTTGTTGAACATTTGCACTTGATAAAAGAGTTATTAGAGATTTGGGGGAGTTGGAGTCTCTGTAGGAAGACTGGTTACTCTCCCTTGTCCTAGGATTTCATCAGCCATAAAAAAAGTTTTGGTTAATAGTTAGAGGGGATGAATTGGCTTTTCATTCAATTTCTCACAAACAGCGTCACTAATAAAGTCATAAAAAAAACTTCACATATAAAAATTAATTTCTTTAATTCGAAAACCGAGTTGATAATTGGTTCTTGTAAAATCGATCCCCTATTCGCCTGTTGAGATAAAGGACACTCCAATAATTAAGTTAGTATTTGTACATTTGAAGAAAATAATGGACAAGGAGAAAACATATGGAAGGTGCAAGGAAGCATATTTGGACATTGCAGGATTATGGACTTGGTATGCTAGAAAAATTATCCTGCCCCAACCTTTTTTTTCCTAGTCAATGACTGGATGTATTTATACACATAAGCTTGTAATTTTCTCATAGAGGAAGGAATCATATTATTGGCTAACCAAAGTGACTCATCGATTAGTTTAATGTTGTTATGCCCTAGGTTCTATGTCTGATATGTGATTATAGGAGAAGTCGGTGTATCACGTCTGTGTGACGATTATTTTTATTTTTATTGGTGTTCGTGTGGGTTGGTAGGCATAGCAAAAATATAGCTATTGGTGATAGAAAACAGTGTTTATCATGCAAAAATTTTATGTGCACGAGACAAAAAAAAACCTATAAGATGCCTCCACACACAAAACATAATGGATTGGAACATTTTTTTTACTCCTTTTTTTTCAGTTATTAAAATTTAATTTTTTTATTTTATCATTTGATATTGTGTTAATTGGAATCTGGAGTTAATTGTTAGTTTCAATTTGCTTTTTTTTTTTGTGATTATCAGGGTTAAAAAAAAAATCTCAACATCAGTTTGAAACTCAATTTCACATAACAAAATTTACTTTTATTGTTTGAAAAATATTGAAAATGAGGGGACCAAGATTAAAACAAAGAAAAAATAAAAGCCCTTTTGTATTTTTTTATATAAAAAAAACTATTGTGTCAATTTTAGTCCTCTTTCTTTCTTTCTTTTCTTTTCTTTTCTTTTTGCTTTCACTCATCAAATTCTTATTTTTTCAATTCATCCTTCAATGTTGTGTTGATTGTGATTAATGGTTGATAATTTGTTTTGATCTACTTTTTATGTAGTTATCTTGATATCAAAAAAAATCTTAGCATTAGGTTGGTGCTCAAATTTATATAAAAAAAAAAGTTCAATTTTATTGTTTGATAAAAAATAAAACTAGGAGTATCAAAATTGAAATAAAGAAAAAATGGAAGCCCTTTATAAAAATATTGGTGTCAAAGCCTTTTTGTTCAAATTTTGCCTTGATTTTTTTTCAAAAATCCTTCTTGGTCTCTTTAGTTTAACAATTAAGCAGTTTAGTCCACAACTTTATTTTCTTTATATTTTAGTCCCTTGGCTCGAGAGAGGAGAGAGTTGTAAAAAAAAGGCAAAAGAAAAAAAGAGGTCGGTTGATCCAATTTCTTTGGTAAAAATGGTCAACCTTGGTGTCAAAGTATTTCTTTTAATGATATGAGTGCCATTAAAGCGTTTTTGGGCTTTCATATCACCTAAAATGTTAGGTCGGAGTCGAGAGAGGTTTTTTTTGTTATACTTTTGAGTTTTTTAAACCAATTTAGAGGTCTTTTGAGTTGGAAAGTTAGTTTCAAGAGATTATAGGAGTGTTTTTAAATAAAAATTGGTTGAAATCTAAGTTTTTTTATAAAATAAAATACATTGCCATAATTTTTTTTATCACCTTTGTGATAGCAAAACATTGTGTTTATAGACGACGCATCATCTGTTTTTTTTTTTTTTAAAGGGACTACCCATGCATCATCCAATCATTTAAATAATTAAAAAAATTCAAGTGTATGCATGCGGGTCTATGTTGCTACTAGGTCTATGTATAGGGCATGAATTTCAGTTGATAGGGAGTGTTAGGGCAGGACGACTGGCCTTTTTTTTTCTTTTTTTTCTTTTTTTAATATATTTTTCTCCATTATATATTCATTTAATTTGAAATCAAATAACTAATTACATGTTAGATATATCACTTTATTAATTTTTAAAAGTAATTAAAAATACATTTGAGTTATTATTTTTTAAATTGCATTAAAATTTTAGTTTGTTTTTCAATAAAATTATAATTCTCTTTTTAATTTTAGCTATGTGTTTTTTTTTTTGGAAAGCCCATCAATTTGTTTAAAAAAAGCAAAGATTTAATGGTTGTTATAGGAGTATCTACCTTTATTATTATATAATTAAATAAAATATAATTTAAAAAAAATACAAGGCAATAAATCAAGTCAAGTAAAAAAAAATTCAAGTTGACCAGAGTAAAATCTTTTATATTTAAAAAACAAAAACATGTGTATTTTTTTTTTCTCACTGCTTAAAAACTAGTCAACACCTACAACTGCTTTGCTTTGACAACTTTTCTTTTGAAAAATAACCTGGACAGCCTATCTAGTATTTTCCTATAAAATCCTATGCAAAGCACCCCTGGTGATTCAATTTTTTTACCTTATTATTCCCATAACTAAGAAGACAAAATACCTCTCTAAAAATATGGAGGAAAAAAAGGACTTCTACCTGACCTCTAGATGGAGGAACAGCAGCGCTACACCCGGGCAGCAGACAAACAGACTATGATGCCCCTTTATACTCGAACACCTACGAACCAAACACCCTTCTGTGGAGGTGGGATGATTTTAAAAAAATAAAAAAAATCCCAGCCTACAAACACAACCTAGATTATGCATCTGAATTGGGCTGAAATTGTCACTGATCATGGACTAATAGCCGCCACCGAAACAACCCCCCATCCTCCTTTCCAAAAGCTACTTCATTTCTCTGCATCTCACCACCACTTGGGCAGCACTGCCCCGTCGCATCTCCTTCTCCAGTCTTTAATGAAATACAATTTGTTAGTTATACACCATCTCCTCAAAAACACTGCATCAAATGAAAACCACAAAACCACATTGTGATTCAATGAATAATGTAACTTAAACTCCGTAATTTATTCAATCGAAACAAGTAAATAAATAATGCCCCATAAGGCAATTCCAAGTTTCACACGGTACCTCTACAAACTGATGGCGGGAGATTTCAGCAGACATTAAAAAGCAAACTCAAATCTATAACCTAAAAGGCTTACAATTTTTCTTTCCCAACGTAAAGAAAGGAAAGAGAGAGAAGAAACAAAAGACAGAAATAATGTTGCCGCCATCTCTCAAGAGTTGACCTACACGCTAAAGAACGAGGGCTGTTGTATCTCACTTGTATGGAATACAGCACACGCATGATCCTAAAGGATGCAAAGAACGAGAGCCAGGGATCCCCGTGCAGTTTATATGAATTTTGCAGCAGTCAGAGGGGCTTTGAATCCACAAAAATATTCCAATGGTCTTTAGTTATCTAAAATGCCATTCGACCAGCAAGCCTGCTTTCCAATATCCTTTTGTCAATAGCTGCATCAACTGAGCTCATCTGCAACAAGCAACAACAATGAGAAGATCAAGAGATGAACCGTGACAAGAAATCAGTTGGATAAACCAGATATTTGAAAGCTTGGTCCTATGGTGAAAGATGCCAAACTTTGCGAAAGAAGCTGACCTGGGCCAAGTCTGACTTCACTGTTCGACGATAAAAATAAATTGTAATCATGCTAGGAATGAGCAAAAATCTGTTGGGTATCATCTTGTTCCACCCAGACCCCAAATATCGTAGTCAAGCATATGGAGAAGAATAACAACAAATAAATTCAAATTTTAAATAAGCAATACATACGCTTTTTGTTAACTGAGAATGATGCTAGGAAGGAGAATCCTCGATTTGATTCCAGCAAGCTTTGTCAAAATGGTAATAACTAACTACCAGCATGAATAACAAAAACAACTACTTGAATCAACTGCCATCATGGCATTGGCATGCAAACCACAGAATTGTGGGAAAAAAAAACACAAACAGCATGACCACCAGGAAGTGGACATTGAAGTCTAGAGACGCTTGACTAAACACATAGCTATAACTGTGGGTTTGTTGATGAGTTAAGAAAAATAAAAATTGAAAATTCATACAGAAATACCTCTCTAAATAGGTAACAATGCATAAACAACTGTATCTGAAAACAAAAAGCATAAAGCCTACCCATCTGGTTAGATGTGCAAACCAACTCCAAATACTAAAGAGGTAGTCATAACTTACCTGGCTAGTTTCATCATGCACCTGATACTTTGGTAAGGACATTCTTCTTTCCTCCTGCAAATATTCAAACCATTAGCAGGTCTAACAACTGAAAATTTAATAGGCAATGCTGAAAGAAAGAATTCTTAACCTAAAAACAACTTACCATGGACATTGCCTCATCATCCCAAACTAGATAGACTTCGTTAACAGCTGTCTGCGTGGCAGGAGCCTTGTTTGCAATTACAGGGGGCGGTCCAATAGAAGGGCCGCCGGTATTTGGACCAGAGGCATAAGAATGTGTGTTGCCTAATGTCCCAGCTACAGTAAACAAATTGAGAATAAGACATTATCATTCAGTGAGCAAATTGAGAATAAGACATTATCATTCAGTGTGCAAAATGTAAATTTTGATGATACGACCAATCCTAAAAAAAAATCATAAGAGTATGATCCTGTGCCAGAATAAATGTGCTACTAATGTTATCATTACAAACACTAAAATGAACACTTTTTTAAATCAACAATGTCAAAAATTGACACAAAAGAGGGTCTATTATATTACTAATAACAAGGGACCATTATCAAACCTGGAAGGTAGCCAGTTGTCATGGAACTATTGACTCCCGAATGCACATTCACTGAACCTTTAACTTCTCCAGGAGAGCTCGAAGAAATACTTGTTGGAGGCAAAGGAGCAGAAAATGGTGAACTTTGAGGCAAATTATTGTTGACAACAGGGAACAATGGTTGTGATACAGGTGGTGTGGATGAGGGCAGTCCAGGAGGGGGTGTTTGTGAAGGTGGGAGTGCAATTGATGTAGTTGATGGCACAGGAGGCCTCATATTTTGCACAGGAAACAGTGGCTGCTGGGCATATGCAATTGGGGCAGAAGGAGAGATTGAAACAGCAGGATGCGTTGGGAACCAAGGCTGTGGACGGGGAGGAACTGGCCAACCAGCAGGAGGAACTGGAACAGCAGAATTATACCTGTAGCCAAAACCAACAAAGATATAATGAGAAGCTAATCCCAATATTTTCCATATACTTACAGCTTAATACTGCCACAGAGGATGAATCAGTTGTTTACTGTATGGGGACCCCAAAATGTCAGACAGGGGCAAGATTCACTTGGTTTTGAAAACTAAACACACAGTTAGTCAGAAGTTTCACTTTCATTCTTAGTGGGGGTATATGCTACAGATTTTAAATATTTGAAACAGAATCACGAGAAAATTCTGCACAAGCAGATACTTCAAAAGATAAACTTGGACCTAGAGTACAAGAGCCTTTACCTGGGATCAAAGTTGGCCCTCTACTCTTTACCAGATGGTTTCAATAACAGTCAAAGTTCAAACCTAATCATAATTAATATAAACATGAACCCCAGTATATATTTTTTGCATGAAACTCATTAGATTATTATCAATATTCAAAGTTCATTTTCCATTATTTACAAGACGGTGTTCATGACAGTCAAAGTTCAAATAGCTAGGCTTTGTGCCATATAAATGCATTGATGTTTCTGACAGGCATTGAAGGATCTTCCTTCCAACTAAGAAGGCACTATGAGGGGAATCAGAACGGAATACATATAGATATATATGTTATAGTATAAATCTCCTTATTCAACCAGTAGCTGCATCTTCAATTAAAACAGCAAGGCATGAAAGGGATCTAATTCCAGTGCCAGTGAGTGAGAAAGTGGGTGAGCTCTCAGGTCAGGAAGTTAAGGGCTAGCAGCACTACCTGTAAACAGTAAGGGCCAACTAAGATAGTTCAGCTAGAAAACCCCATTATGTTATTATGAACAGTCAAAGTTGATCTTCCATTCTTTACTAGATGGTTTTAATAACAGTCAAAGTTCGAATAGTAACCATATTTTGATAAGCATGAAATCCAGTTTGTTAGAATCCTGGAGTACTTGGTTTAATAAAGGCATAAGACCAAGATTGGTAGAATCCTTGAGTACTTGGTTTAATGAAGGCATATTACACTTATCATGAAAGGAAAACAAGAAAAGAAAATTGATGATGAGGGCTGCTTTTTTTTTTCATCCCTTGCTGCCTTATGCTCACATAAACAAAACTAAATGACAATATCCTTATTCGGGCAGGGTAGTCTACACAAATCCTTCTCAACCAACCACTTCCATTAAGAAAAAAGAAAAAACCTTTTGTGATATAAAAAAAGCAAGCAGAAATTGCTTCAAAATCGCTGTCTTCCACAGCTCTAATTACTGTGATGATGAAGAAAGAATTGAAATATTGCAAAATGGAGATATAGATATAAAGTATGTGGTAGTCTCTGCTAATAGTAGAGAACAGAGAAGAAAAATGAAAAAACATACATTGGCTGCATTGCACCAAGAGGTTGTGGAGGATATCCAGTGCTCAATGGTCCTGGCATCATACCACCAATACGCTGAGCTGATGGAATATCCCCTTTAGCAGCTTTTGATGGAGTCTCATCTTCTACAAGAAAATAAATATCCGTGAGAAATATGCCTAATTTGTGATAAATACCACGACTTCTACATATTAAACTTTTTGTACAGTTACAGAAACTATGAGAGGACTCAGAACTGATACATGTATCGCTTGAATATCATAAAAGAGGCTGACTGTATTACAATAAACTAGAATTCAACTGTACTTTAACTCTACCTGAAATTGCAAAAATTAAAAAAAAATGGTACAAACTGGTTTATACTGAATAAAACTTTACCAACTCACAAGTCAAGGGAATAAAATAACTAAACAAATAAAAAGGTCTAAAATCCCAAGTTTCAATTCCAGCAACAACAACAGACCTCTAAGATGAAAAGATAGAAAAATATAACAAATTTCTCGATCAACTGAAAACTAATGATGACAAGCAAGCACATAGAATCATTCACACAAATTATTACAGGAAGTAACTAATTGAAAACAGCAACAGTCAACCTCCTTACCGTCATCTCCATAGTGAGACGCCAAGACATCAGGTGGGATTCCTTGCATTCCATATATTTCAATATCAGTTGATTCTCTTCCAGGTTTTGCATTGGGAACCCTGAACCAAAGCCATCATATAATTAGCTAAATCAATGTAAACCTCATTGACAACATAAACAGCACAAAATCCTGTAAAAGAAACCTAAAATCCAAAAAATAATATAACTTTTTATTTTACAGAAAAGGACCTCCTCCTCTAGTCAGTTATTAGTGAATCCCACATTAAAGCATCAGGAAAAAAAAAACTTAAAACAACATGTATTGTTAGCAGTTGAATTTATCATTCCAATGAACAACTAATTATTGCCAAACAGATCATGATTTTGAAAATATATCCAAATAATGTAAATCCCAAATCAATTAATGAAAACCTAATTAATCAAAAGTAATGATCAACGGTTCTATTTTATCTCATTCTCCGTCTAAGAAATAAAATTAAATAAAAGGCAAGACATTATTTAAAAAAAAACAGAGAGAAATAAAGATGGGTAGCGGTAGTAGATTTTACTTGGTGACGGACTCTTTGTGGACCTGGAGAACGTGAATGGCCATGCCACCAGCAGTGGATAGCTTTTTGTGGCAGACATGGCACTTAAAGTGCTTCGCTTTTTGGTGCTGTACTAGAATCTTCTCGTCATCGAATTCCCTATCGCAGTAATAGCACCAAACTTTTGACGATACTCTCTTCTTCTTCTTTCCCATTCTCTCGCGATCTCTATTTAAATCTCGCTTTTTTCTGCAGGAGCAGCTGATTCTTCTTCTACTACAATTTGGGGTTCTTTCCTATTTTTAGGGTTTGTTGGTTTTCCAGCCTTTCGCCTTCTGGTTGTGTATGAATCTGTGTTTTTTATCGGGTCGGATCTCCTGCCTTGATTTAAATTAGGAATCTCCAGGAGACTGGTTGCCACATCAGCTTAGAGGTTTTTCACACTTTTGTAATTATAGTCCTAAGTAAATATCGATCCGTTGTTTTAAAAAAGATACATATAAATTCAAGAGAGAAAATTTAGACAAAGTTATTTTTATTACTTTTAGTGTTCATGAGATTTTTTATATATATATCTATTTTTTATTAAAATAAACTTAAAAAATAATTAATAAAATATTATTAATTCCTCCTTAATCACTATAAAAAATTTCCTTCCGTATGCTGCCTCCAGCTCATAAGTGAGTCTCATTTTCTACACCACGAGACGAGACGGTTATATTTTTTTTAATATAAAAAAATATTTATGTTATGCTAGCATTTTTAAATAAGCAAGAAAGATTTCGGACTCGGGTTAGATTAAGATATTTTTATTACTCTCAATAAATCATGAATTTTATTTTTTTTCTTCTTTCTATATCTGTTTTTTTTATTAAAATAATCTTACAAAATAACTAATAAAATATCACTAGTTACTCCTAGAGTACCATAAAAATTTTCCTTTCACATTCGGTCTCTCACCCATAAGTGGGTCTCATCTTACTTATGTACTATATACTTAGATATGGCATGCACTATGCCGCAAGCGGGTCATATATTTCCTAACATAAAAAAAAAATATTCATGTGATGCTAGCATTTTTAAATAAGTAAGAAAGATCTCGGACTCGGGTTATTAACTTGATTTGGTGCAATAAGCCCAATTAATTTAACAACACAATTAAAAAAAAAAAGATGTCGATCATAAATAAAACAAACAAAAAAAAACAACAATAATTAACCATAAAAAAATAAGTCATCAACACTATACTCGGGAATAGATGAAATCAAAGCTCATTGGAGACTTATCGTTGATTTGTCATGGATATCGTTCCGCCACAAAAAAAGGCTCACCAAGATGGTTTTAACACCACAACGAAACACTTCATGACAACACTGAAAGAGGCCATACACATCGTCAAAGCAATAACCCAAAAGGCAAACCCAATAAATTGTTGTGAAGTTAGCATCTCATTTTTATATTTAATCAATTAATTTAATTTGATTTGAAAAAAATATTTTAAAAAAACTAAAATTAACAAAAAAAAAAAGTATAAACACCCAGATAACACGGGTCATTCTCAAAATTAGTGAAAAACCCTATAAAAAGCAAACAAACAAAAATAATATAGCCCAATATTTAATTGAATAAATGTTAAGGGATAAAACCGAAAAAACATGAGTTTAAAAGAAAAAAAGAAAAAACTCAAGCAAACTTGGGCGAATCTTCTAAACCTGAGTTAATCTCTAAAAATCGCAACTCGTGAATCTGGACCCGGGGTCAATTAAGAAGCTCAATTCCTAATAAATTTAATGCTGAAGTATGAAATAAAAAAATCAATTTAAAAAATTTTCTCAAGCAAAAATAAAACAATCAGAAGAATAAAGATTAAATTCAATATGGAAGAAAAATGAAAGAGGATGAAATCGCAAAAAATCCAATTTTAAAAATCATCCTAAATAAAAAAAAAATAGCAATCAAAATAATGAGGACTAAATTTGACCATTGAAAAAAATAAAGAGGAATGAAATTGAAAAAAACTGTTAATTTCATAAATCATTCAAAATAAAACAAATAATAATCAAAATAACATAAATCAAATGTGAAGGAAAAATAAATTGAAGGGTTGATTAAGAAAGTTCAAGGTAGACATGGAAATCGAGGAGTATGGAGAGAAAAAGGGGGGAAAGGTCATTGACGCTAAATCGGAGCCCTTCCAACCACACACACTGCTCAAACATGCAGAGGAAGCCACAATGAATCGAATGTCGCGCGTGGAAAGTAATGTTCGGCGACCAGATGACAGCTTACACGCAAGTCGAAGGCAACATATCGGTGCGTGTGCCAACCAAATTTTTTTAATAATGTACTATATGTATTAAAGTAGTAAATTTCCCCCGACAAACTCAATAATATATATATATATATATATATATATATATATATATATATATA
>Ga0307515_10015415_pt1 | contig 14081 bp, 1 predicted proteins | sample 17_EM_MG_FD_194513 | JGI IMG/M metagenome (GOLD analysis project Ga0307515, IMG submission 194513) | Populus trichocarpa ectomycorrhiza microbial communities from riparian zone in the Pacific Northwest, United States - 17_EM | ecosystem: Host-associated > Plants > Roots > Unclassified | place...
TAGGAGAATACTTAGATAAATTTATTATAGTATATCTTAATAATATTATTATCTACTTAATAACTAAGGAAGAATATAGAGAACACGTTAAATAGGTCTTAAAAAGACTATAAGAAGAACAGATACTAGTAGCAATCAAGAAATGTAAGTTCTTTACTAGGAAGACCGATTTTATTAAATTTATTATTAAACTAGGCTAACTTAGCATAGATCCAAAGAAGATCAAGGCTATAGTGAATTAGCAGGAACTAGAGAACGTTACGCAGTTAAGATCGTTCCTAGGGTTTTGCAATTACTATAGAAGGTTTATAGCATAATAGTTAAAGGATATTAAACTATTTACGCGGTTAATAAAGAAAGAAGAACTATAGGTATAGGAAAAGGAATAATAAAAACTGTTTAAAGAAGTTAAAGAGTTATTTACCCAGGAGCCAGTTCTTAAGATCTATTAACTAGGTCTAAAGACGGTTGTAGAGATAGATATATTAGACTTTACACTAGGGGCATACTTTATATAAAAGCATCCAGATAGATAGTACCCAGTAGCATACTATAGTAGGAAGATAACACCACTAGAGTTAAACTATAACATTTACAATAAGGAGTTATTAGGTATAGTTACAGCATTAAAGGAATAAAGAGCATTTTTATAAGGCACAGAAAAACCATTTATAGTTAAAATGGACTATAAGAACCTAACAGGATTCCTAATAACAAAGGAACTTAACTAAAAACAGGTTAGATAGGCAGAGATGCTTACAGAATACTATTTCAAGATTTAGTATATTAAGGGTACAGACAACATATAGGCCGACGTGCTAAGTTAAAAGGCTAAACTATAAAATAATAAGAAGCCATTAGGGGCTTTACTGCAAAAAGATATAGATAGGTTAATTAGGTATAATTATCCAAAAATTATAGCAACTTAAGAAGAATTAGAGAGGATTTACAAGTCACCGGAAAGCTTTTAGGTATAGAGAATTCTAGAAGTATAGCTAGAAGATCTATAAACGGATATATATGAAAACCGAAAAGCAAAGTATATCCTAAAAAGCATAGCAGAGCACTTTGTGGAAGAATTCTATAAGGGGTTAATTTAAGGACATAATAGGGCCACAGGCTTAGTATTAAGACTTTAAGAAGAGTATATTATTAATAGGATCTAGAAGATAGCTAGAAAGATCACTAGAGAGTATTTAGATTACTAAAGAAATAAACTAACAAGGTATAAGTTATATAGAGGGCTATAACCTATTAAAATACTAGAGAGACTATAGGAGGTCATATTATAGGACTTTATTGTTAAGTTACTAAAATTAAGAGATTCTATTACCGGATAAGACTATAACGCGATCTTAGTGATAATAGACAAGCTTATAAAGTAGGGATACTTTATAGCGTATACAGAAGAGATATTAGCAGAAGATATCGCTAGAATCTATGTTAAAGAAGTGTTTATAAGATATAGAGCACTAAGCAAAATCATATCGGACAGAGATTTAAGATTCGTAGTAGCATTCTAGGAGGTATTTTTAGCGGAGTAAGGAGTTCAAGCAGCAACTTCTACCGCATATTATCCGCAGACAGACGGTCAAACGGAAAGATTAAATTAGACACTAGAGCAGTATCTAAGGCACTATGTCAATTATATATAGAACAATTAGGTATTATTGTTACCAGTTACACAGTTTGCATATAATACAACACCATAAGAAGAAATGGGTATATTACTATTTAAGGCAAATTATGGATATAAGCTAAAAATATTATTATCGCCACGTTAAGTAAAGAAGATAAGTAACACAGCTAAGTAAAGGATGGAGACACTAATAAATCTTTATAAAAACCTTACGGAAATAGCTAAGGTAGTATAGTAAAGAATAAAAAAATACTACGACGCTAAGAGATCTAAGGGACCAGATCTTAAGGAGGGAGATAAAGTGTAGCTACTATACAAAAATTTTAAGAGTTAATAACTAAGTAAGAAGTTAGACCACGTTAGACTAGGACCTTTTAAAATTATTTAAAGGATTTCACCAGTCACGTTTAAGTTAAACCTACTAGCTAAGATGAAAATCTACCCTATACAGTATATCGCAATGCTAAAGCTAGCATATGGGAATATTAAGCCACTAGTTTACGAAGCAGACACGTATAAAGGATAAGAAGAAGACAAATAGCAAGTTTTAAAGATCGTTAGTTACGAGGACGTTAACAATAAAATATAGTACGAGGTTAAGTAGACAGGCTATAATAAGACTACCTAGAAACCACTAGAAAATTTAAAAAATGCTATAGAAAAGGTATAGGAGTATCAGAAGAAAATAGGTTAGATAATATTAGTAAGGGAAGATCGCTAAAAAACGAGTCACCTAAGGGGGACTTAGGAGGAGCGACCGCCGAACTACTTAGAGTTGTTTCTTTCGATAATTAAAGAGAATCCGTTCTTTTATTGCTAAGTTCTAGTAAACCTTATTCTATAAGCTTCTACTCCTTAAAACGAACCTTCTTATAAACTTTCTTAAGACGGAGGAGATAAGTAGACGCAGTAATATGGGCCTTTAGAGCTTTCTGCTCTATATTTTAAGAACGTTCCAGCTTAATAAGGGCTTAAGTTAGCTCACTATCTAAATAAGTAGCAGCAGACTAAATATAAGACCCTATAATAAATTACTTAGGGAACTTAAAGACTATTAAGAGTTATAGGACGCGTATACTTAGCGTTAGTAAAAGAGCGAACGTCATAGGACGAATAAATATTCGCTTTAGTGCACTCTAAATAAAAGGAAGGTTACTAAGATAAAGGACTCGCTAACGCGACACAAACTAACCCCTCTTTCACACAACAAGAACACGGAGACGGTATTATTTCACCTAGCGATAGTATAGCAGCAACAGTGCATGCATAACGTTGCGCGTGTAAAGAAGAAGATGCTTTAGGTATAATGAGTAACGATGTTAACTAAATTAATTAGACAGATATTACACCTCTAGTAAACAACTTAGAAATACTTAAGATCTTTAAGGATAAAGATAGGAAGGAGGGAGATGGTATTACGGATGCTTTAAGTACAATATTATAACTACTAGGAAGGGAGTTAGAAGAAGCTAGTTGGTTAATATAAGCACGGTCTAGTATAGAGCCAGTGGAACTATATAACGAGGAATAGTAAGCGAGTCATATAATGTACTACGTAAGGGACGAGAGGAACGAAGGGAACTTACGTACCTTATGTATAATGCGTACCTTACGTATAAGGAGGGTTTCTTAGGAGTATGGTTGTATATTTAAAGGACCACAGTCCCTACTCTAGATAGTTCTTTCCTTATAGTAATTCTTAGAATATAATTAGAGTTAATCTGTTGGGTAACCACTCCACTAGTTATTATTACGTTGTTGACTTACTTGCAATACCTATACACCTAGCCTAATAACGAGCCCACCGTAGTACTTGCTATAAGGTTCCATTATATTAAAAACTAATATCTAATCCCGTTAATATAGAAAATACAAAACTAACTAAGTAAAGCTCGCTACTATACGAAGCTTAATATTATCTCTATATTTAACCGCCTTCGTATAATAAAAGGAGATAAATAGCTTACTGTATTTCGTACTTAGTATAGATTATTTAAATACTTAATAACGCTATTTGGCCTCGTAAATACTCCGAGCTTATTTTAATATTACGTAAATAATACCCTACGTCCCTACCTAAATATCTTCTATACTGCTTATATTAACGACATCCTAATATATAGTAATAACCTAACCGAATATTGGAAATACGTTAATCTTATTTTATAAGCCCTGCACGGAGCTAGTTTATAATTAGATATAGATAAATATAAGTTTTATAAAACGGAAGTCTTATACCTTAGACTCCTTATTTTTATAAACAGTATATAAATAGACCTAAAAAAGGTCGAAGTAATTGTAAACTAGAAAGAACCTAAGAATATTAAAGACGTAAGAGCCTTTATAGGATTTGCTAACTTTTATTAACGGTTTATTAATAACTTCTCCGCCCTAATTTTACCCCTTATAGCTTTAACCTAAAAGGATAAAGCTTTTATCTTTAATAAGGAATATAAGAAAGCCTTTACTTATCTAAAGGTTATATTTACTACTGCATCTATACTCTAACACTTTGACCTAAAATAAATAAGTATTATAGAAGCCGACTTATCTAATTACATTACTAGAGGTATTCTGTCTTAATATAATAAAGAAGGAGTATTATACCTTATAGCATATTTCTTAAAGCAACTAAGCCCTACTAAATATAATTATAAGACTTATAATAAAGAATTGCTAGCTATTATTAGATGCTTTAAGTAATGGTAACCTAAACTAGAAGGCGCCGGATTTCTAATTAAGGTCCTTAATAATTATAAGAACCTATAGTACTTTATAACTATAAAATAGCTAAGTTATTATTAGGCCCGCTAGTTAGAATATCTATTTTATTTCTAATTCTTAATTATATACCGCCCGGGCGTTTAAGGTTAAAAGCCTAATGCTTTAACCTAATGCTCGCAAGACGCGCCAGCCCTAGAAAAAGCGCGCTTTTACTGAAATTAGACCCTACTCTACCCTAAACTATTTAACCCTTTTACTAGAAATCTTACGATATACGTCCTTAAAATAACTAATTAATTAATTAAATAGATTATATTTAATAAATACCTAAATAACGAGTTTATCTAAGAGACGCTTAAGCTAATCTATAATGGCGTTAGACGCTTTAAGAAGATCTCTTTAAGTGAATCTCAAGCTCGCGGAAACTGCTTGTATTACTAGAACTATCTAGTTATTCCTAATTATAATAAACTTAAGCTTAAGCTCCTTAAACACATATATAACTTACTAGTAGCCAACTACTTATGCTAAGGAAAAACTCTGGAGCTACTCTAATAGGAGTATTACTAGCTAAATATGCATAATATAATACGAAGGTATATCTCTAGCTGCTATATCTGCTGACGAGCTAAAGCTTTATATAAGATATATAATAGCCTTTTAAAGCTACTACCTATTTCGGATTAAAGATAGAAGGATATCTTAATTAACTTTATTATTAATCTCCCCGTAAGTAAAGACTATATAAATATTATAGTAGTTATAGACCGACTGTTTAAAATAAGATACTTAATTGCCTACCCTAATATATTAACACCTACTATTGCCTAACTATTCCTAGATTATATATAGAAACTCTACAGACTCCCTAAAACGATTATCTCTAATAAAGGTAGCTAGTTTATCTTTATATTCTAAAAAGAACTAACTACTTAATTCTATATTAAAGTATTATTATTTATAGTATACTACCTAGAAATGGATAGTTAAACGGAATATATAAATGCTATAATAGAATAGTATATTTAGACATATACGTTACACCTATAAGATAACTAGATTAACTGGCTTATATTTACTAAGTTTACTATAAATAATTCTGTCTTAAAAACTATAAAGGTCTCCCCATTCCTAGCTAACTACAGCTAGTATCTATAAATGGGTTTTAAACCCTTTAGTAATATTCCTCGCCCTATATAAGGTGAGGATGTAAATAGGGAGTCTAATAATAGAATAATAGGGTATATTATATAGGTAGATAAATCCTTAAGGGAGAAGGAGGAGTCTAAGGTGCGGTAAGGGGTTTCTATAGGCATGTGTAGCGCACGTGCCTTATAGGCGAGTTGCCTGCGGGTCGCCTGTACCTTATAGCTATATAGCTATCTACTTAGGTTTTACCTAATACCCCACTTATTATATCTTATAAGTTATAGAAGTAAATAAATTTATAAAGAAGATAGAGGAACTATAATAGTTCCTTACTAATAAAATAATATAGGCTTAATCTATCTATAAAGCTGTAGTAAATAAGAAACAAACCCTAGTACTGGCCTACTAAATTAGTAACTTTGTTTAGCTAGATATAAGAAATCTAAATATAAAACAATTTATTAAGAAGCTTAATTAGAAGAACGCTAGCCCTTATAAGGTTAAGAAGGTTATCTTCTCTTATACCTACTAGTTAAAGCTCCTTAATATAGTTAAAATCCACCCCGTATTTTATATGTTAGTCCTTTACCCTACTACCTCTATATTAGACGCCCTACCTAGGTAGATATAAAACCCTCCCCTACTAGTTAAAGTGGATAGTAAGAACGAGTACTGTCTGATTATAGCACCTGTTATACTAACCGCGTACTTACGCGGTTCGGTACACCAGGTACGCGTTTACGCGTTTAGTGCACTAACTACCCACGTATGCGTCTGGCGCACTTATAAAGCACTAACTAATTAGGGGGGAGGCGCATTAGTATATAGACCACGTAGTCTGCTTTAATATAGAAGATAGTTACTATTATCCAAAAGAGCATACGATATTATATATATTTCGTACCCCTAGATCTAACTCACTCGTGCTATTAAATTGGTACGAACACTGATTAGTGAGCGCGCACAGATTAGCAATTACTCGATACCTCCCCCAAGCGATACACGACAGCAACCACCTGTTTAATCCTAGTACGACCTGCTAGAAGGTCGGAAGTTGGGGATTACGGACTATCACCAACTCTGTATACTTATTTAAGTCTTAGTATAGTTTACCAGAAGTTTATAAACGCGAATACAGACCTGTACGGAACCCCCTACCCTTAAACCTCGAACCCCTATTCTTACTACACCCTCTTTTAATACCTCCGACGTCTTTTTAGACCCCTTATAGAGACCCCCTACCCTTCTGCAAACCGTTACGGACCTATTAACCGCCTTTACGAACCACTACAAGACCTTTTTTACCCGCTACGTACTATACTATACAGCATAGCAGACATAAGCAAGCAGATTAATAAAGGTTAAGAGAAATAGAGCTAAGGAGTCGACCTTATATTCATAACTAACGTTAATAACTACATTAAATATAAAATCCTTAAATACGGATATTTTAAGCTTATAAATAACGACCTATAGGAGTAATATAAGGAAGACTTTACGGACTTTACGGAAGCTATTTTTAAGGCTTATAACCCTACTGCTATCCGTAACCTATAAACCCTTTTATATTACTAAGGCGTATAGGTTAAAAGGAATAAACGAGTTACTATTATACGGTCTCTATATAACATACTATATAAAGAGGACTAAACGGAATAGACTAAGGAGTAGATCTTAGATTATATTAAAACTAATAACTGTCAGATAGTTCATATAGAGCTATTCATTGATGAAATGGGTTGATTGATTGATGATCTTGATGGTGTCTTAATGTAGGGCCCCTGGGCTTAGACGAAGATATTTACAATACACATGGCCCGTGCGCGTGACCAGTGCACATCCTACGCCACCGAGAATACAGATTATCTAATATACCCCTTTAGCTTCGACCTGGTCGAGGACGAAGCTAGCCACCTTCTTATGTCCGTTAATGCGTTAATTAAACCATAATCTTATCTAAATCCTTCCATCTCGCTCTAATATTCTCCCTTAGGTTCTCCAGTTACTTCTCCTTATTTAGCCGCTCCTTAATATCCACTATCCCAATTATATTAACGAAGCTTTAAAACCTCTGCTTAGGCAGGGCCTTCGTAAGTCCATCGGCGATCATCTCCTTCGTCACTGTCTATCGAAATTATACTCGTCTCTTTACGTATTTCTAACATAGCCAGTGTCAATAGATGTCAACGTGTTGGAGCTTCGTAATCAGCTTTGCTATGTCTTCTATAATTAGTCGGAGCGTCTAGGTATTATCGCAGTTAATAATTAAGGGCTCGTTTAGGTGTAACGTCATTACTTTAAACAGCCTGCTAATAAAGATAGCTTCCTTTGCTGTCTATAATAGGGCTAATAACTCGGCTTCTGTGCTCAACGTCGTAACAGTACCCTACTTATTTACTCTCCAGGCGATCGGTCCCCCGAATAGCTTTATAATGTATCCTTACAAGCTCTTTCTATTGACGGAGTTGTTCGCGAATAATGCGTCGCTGGCACAGATAAATGATTGCGCTTTACTTCTACCGTCTCCTCCGTCATCTCGTCCTTTATCGCGTATTCCTTTATCTCTCCCTCTACTGTTCATTTCTTCCTTATCTCCTCCATAGTAGATTACTCTGCTCCTTATACTATATAGGTACTAGTCTCTAATATAGCATCGTAGAAGCTGCTTCTCTTAGTAGGAATATAAGATAGACTAGTAGGTCTATATCGGGGGACGGAAGCGTCGGATAGATCAATCGGTAATCGGTAGGGAGGAGTTCCTATTCTGCCATAGGAGTGTCTAGAAGACGCCCTTTAAGATCTATCTTATACTGGTTAGCTATCTTCTTAATATAGGCTTCCTGCGATAGCTATAGGAGCCTCTAGCTACAATTGCGTAGTATATAGATTTCTAGGAACCATTTTAGCTCTCTAAGGGTACTTATCTAGTATTCCTTACTTAGCTCCTTAAGTGCTTCTTAAGATTTCTTTAAGGTCTTTTATATGCGCTTCCTTAAGGTTAGTCCAGTCAATATAGACGTTAAGATAGGGTTTATTAATATTTTAATTTAAGAACCTTCATAAGACCTAACGCTTAATTTTAGCGAGGCTGTATACGTTAACATTCCGTCATCTTAGGGCCTTAAAGCTTAATAGGTCCTAAATGGCCTAGACGCAGATGCCATAGTTATACATCACCTTTCAAGTCTAGACGAATGTCTCTTAATAATATTCTGCGCTTCCGTTAGCGGCGTAGCAGTTGGCTTATATTAAACGCTGATAGACTTCCTAGTCAGACGTAATCGATAGTCTATTATCCGTGACTTTCGTATTAAAGTCCGTACAGAAGGCAACGTCTTTAAAACATAGGACTCCCTTACTCTCATCTTGTTGTTAAGCTTCGTCTTCTTATATAAGTCTGATTTTAGCAACTAGATTAGTAAGATCCTTATTCTATTCTACCTTCCTTAGTGCCTTTTTAATATAATTATCTCTAACCGTGACTCCTACAGGTCTCTTATCTTTAAATAAACACCAACAGTCCTAAAGTAAATATCCTCGTCTTTCGCACGCTAAGCACTCAGGTGTTAGCTTCTTTTAGGATATCTTCTTAACTAGTAACCCGGCTCTCTTTAAGCGGCTAGTATATACTAAGGTGTTTCCTCTCTATAAACCTTTAGTAGTATTAGAGTAATCCTTAATAGCTTACTCTGCGAAGTCTGTGTTAAAGGTACTCCCTTTTATAGTAGTATTAGCTTTCTCCAAGGGTCTTCTAAGCCCTTCTTACAGCTCCTTTACTACTCTACGGTATTTAGAAGATCTTAACTTCTACGGGTTATTTAACTTAGTAGTATACTTTATATAGTAGGTGTAACCGACTACCGGACCTTGCATATTACCCTATTTCACCTACGTCAGCACTACCCTCGTATATCTCGGATACGTTTAATATAAGTTATAGGTCTTGGAGTTAGGGGTCTACTTTCGTGTATATATACCACTTGATTTCCATAGATTTACAATCAAGTTGCTTGTTTAATTCCCACACACTGCAAAGCTTACAGTAGGCATTACTAAAAGGTTAAATAACTTCTGCTAGATCTTAAAGCCAGATTCTATTAGATATTTAGGGTATTTTATACTTCTCTCCTAGTACTATTACGTGTTCCCATTAATTTAGCTACTAATTTAATTTTAATAAGTGTGTAAACCCCTAGAGGGCTTCCATATATTAGTGTTATACCTTCTTCCTAACGAACAATAAGGTAGGTTCTATATTCTCCTTTAATTAAGATAGCTATTCCTTAATTATAAGAGAAGGGTTAAGCAGTAGCTTCTTCTAAATCAATACTGTAGACGTAATCTAGGTGCGGATCTATTAAAGATAATCTTCCTATCTTAGGAAATACTTCATATCCTGGTCGTAGTATCGTCTACTATTCTTATACGCCCTCTATTAATTCGTTAAGAGCTATATATATAAGGTTACATTCTTATTAAAATCTATAACTTCTAGATAGGGTAGTTCTTATAGTAGACCTCGTTGAGGTGCGTCCTTATCTGGGTTAATATAGGCCCAAATTCATTTATCCGCGAGGGCTTGTAGTTACCAGATCCATTACTCCCAGTCTTCTGGCTTATTAAGGATAATCATAGTAGACAAACTCAACGTCGGTAGAGTTATTTAACTAATAGGCAGATAGGAATTGAGATGGAATTCGTCATCAGGATCGTCCTTATTACAGGATCGTCCTTATCGTCAGGATCGTCCTTGTCGTCAGGATCGTCCTTTAACAATTAAGGTGGAGTCTCGTGGAATCTCGTGGAATCTCGTGGAATCTCGTCCTGTAACAATTAAGGTAGGATTTCGATCAGGGTCGTCTTGTGACGATGAGGTATTAGAGTCTAACGATAAGGTAGAATTTCTTTAAATGATTGAGTAATAGCTGAATAGCTTCTTAAGTCGGCGGACCGGGCTTATAACTGTCAAATAGTTCATATAGAGCTATTCATTGATGAAATAGGTTGATTGATTGATGATCTTGATGGTGTCTTAATGTAGGGCCCCTGGGCTTAGACGAAGGTATTGGAGGTCCGGGTTAGGCTTGGTATAACCTTAGGTTACGTATGACCCCCTAAGGTCCGCGATATATCGTCCAAATATCACCCCCCCCTTTTGGTGGTGGCCCCTACTTTTTAGACGCGTTTTTAAGGCCTAGGTTAGTACTAGGTTAGTATAGAGGACCTCGTTGTGCGCCTTCAACCTTATCGTCGCCTTAATAATCTACTTTTTAACCCTCTTCCTATTTTCGTGCCCGCGCTAGCTCCTAGCTTGCGCGGGGCTTCTAGTTTTATATAGAACGGCCTACTATAATTCTAATTCTATAATATAGAGCTCTCTTCTTCTCCTCTATTAATATTTACGCGTTTAGTAGCTTTATTTACCTATACCCGCGCCGCACTTATGCGTCTTCCCCCTAACCTCTTACAAAAATAGAGTCTTTTAAGAATCTTTTTACCCTATAGTCTACTTTACAGTTAAAGGAAACCCCCCTAGCCTCCTCCTCCCCCTCCTCTTATAGCCTTTAGAATAAATTCAAGGCCTAGACGTCACGGCTATACAATATTCATAAGGCCTAGCGCTTAAAGAATATTACGAGGGCGTATAAGCTAAAGTAAAAAGAGTAGGAAGACTAGTGCGTAAAACTAGAAGGTAATATAAATAGCGCCTAGGTAACAGAAGATAAGCTTTACCTATTTTTAGAGTAGTAAGTTATTAACTGAGAATTACGGGCTACTAGCTATTAAAAACAGAAGTTAAAATAGAAAAAGATATAGAAAGATGGTAAGCGGGTAAAGAAGAGGTAGAAGATAGTTAAGCGGGCAGGGTAGCTAAAGGGGAAGTCAGCTATAGGGGCAGCCGTAGGGGCAGCTGTAGGGGCAGCTGTAGGTATAGGGGAGGAAGCTATAAAGGAGGAAGGGGAGATATAGGATAAGGAGGCCCTAGACGCCCTATTTAACGAGATAGTCCAATACTTAGTTATAAATAGCTATGTCTCCGCTATTACTAAACTTTACGTATAGTAGTTGGAAGGTAAGACCTTATAGCCGCTACGGGGGGCAAAGCTCTTAGTAGTACTAGATAGTGTCTGTCGTAACAAGGACCGGATTTAACGCGTTAACTTTATTAATTAAGGCCTATTTATAATTACTAGCGGCTACGACGTTAAAGGGCTTAAAAAGGTAATTATTTAGTACTAGAAAACGGGCTCTAAGATACCAGGTTTAGTTAAGTCTTACCTTTAAACTATAGCTAAGTATTTATTAGGTTCGTATATACCCTACTTAGTTTATATAACTACTGTTTTCTAACCCGTTTCTTAGGCTATACTACCGTTACCTATAGTAAAAGTAGATAAAATATTTAGCTTACTAACCTTATTCTTATTAAACTAGAGAATAAAGGGCCTAAACTAGACAAGTTAGCGCCATATATAATTATATTAATAATATAAGGGAAGCAGAATTAGTATAGTAAGGTTAAGTATATAGGCTATATACAGAACGCTAACCCTATTCTTTGCCCCCTCTCTATAGTAGCCTTTTACTTCTTTAACCGCTAGGGTAAAGACGGCGCTAAGAGCTTTCTATCCTTTTGGCAATCGGAGGACTACTATAACCTATATGTCTTCCCTAGTAGTATTAAAGTACTATAACGGCCGCTAAGTTATTATACGCAGTTTAAATAGAATAAAAAGATATTCTAAGGGGTAGAAATTTACTTAAAGGAGAAAACCTATAGTGCCTATAAGTAGAGCGTCTAGTATACCTAGCTTAGCGGCGTTAAGGAGACCTAAATTAGACGGGCTGGACGCTAAAATATGGACGTAATAATAGGAGCCTACCTTAGCTACCTACCCTATACGTTTATATAGTTAATTACCGGCTTCCTAAAGGAAGGAAAGGGCTACTTTCTCCCCTATATATAAGAGGTGCCAGAGGAGGCCCTCTATTTAAAGATATAGCCTAAGACTAACATCTAGCTAAAACGCATGGAGGCCTACTACCTAGGTAGGGCCGATAATAAGGTTATATGGCTTAACCTTACAGGCTTAGGATTTCTACGCCTCCTCTGCGCGCTTAGGGTAATCCTATTATAGGACTTAGTAATCCTATATAAGCAGTTCCTACTCTACCCCCTATAGAAGGACCCCCTCTTTAGCTGCGAGGAGTACTAGAGGTTCGCTATACGGGTAGAAAGCTCGCTAGCTAATGTAGTTACGCTAAATAAGCTAATAATGCGGAAATACTAGCCCGCCTATAAGGCCGTAGCTAAGCTAAAATATAAGGCCGCGATCTCTAAAATAAAGGGGGTTTAATTACGCGTGCAGACAATCTTAGAACGCCTTAGCGAAATGGAAAGGTTATTAGCATTATTTATACCTATATAGATTTAGTAAGGGAAGACGGATATCTAGATAGGGCCTACGGAGTCCGTATATCTACCTTTAGGCGAGCCCACACCGTCTATTATAACATCTACTATATCCGCGCCGCCTGCTCGGCCGTCTATAATATTTATACTGCCCGCTTAGCCGCCGTCTATAATATCCGCACCGTCCGCTTAGCCATCTATAATATCTGTACCGCCCGCTTAGCTGTCTATAATATTTGCACCGCCTACTTAGCCGTCTACTATATCCACATCGCCCCTACTAGCGCAGGTATAAGCTAATACTTAACTATCTCTTTTATTTATCCTTAACCTATAGGCGCTGCTAAGGAAATATAAAATGTTTTAAGGCGGTAATTTAGTCTTCTAGCTCTAGACTAAGTGGACTTTAAAGCTAGCGGGTGGGCCGTTAATTAAAGCTTTTAATTGCTACTAGGGGGCACACTGGTGGGTTAACGGCGAGGCTATATTCTATAGCTGTTACTATAGAATAATTAAGGATATAAGATAGTGCGTAGAAAACGGTACGGCAAGAGACGAGAGATAGGCTATTAACCAGCTAGAATAGCTATAAGGTTGGCGTTCTTTAGATTGGCTTTATAAGAATATCTAAATAGTTATTTTACTGCAGTAACTAGGACGCCTTAATATATAACTACACTATAGTAACTAAGACGCCTCTATATACAATTGCACTATAGTAACCAAGACGCCTTAATATACAACTACACTGCAGTAACCAAGACGTTTTAATATAGGACTGTACTAGTGACCAAGACGTCTTAATATAGGACTGCACTACAGTGACTGAGACGCCTTAATATACGACCGTACTATAGTGACCGAAACGTCTCAATATAGGACTGCACTGCATTGACCAAGACGCCTTAATATAGGACTATACTACAGTAACTAAGACGTCTTAATATAGGACTGTACTACAGCAACTAAGACGCCTTAATGTAGGAATAGAGCCCGTTTAGGTGTTGTAAATTCAGAGCAATATTACATAACCGTCCAGAAGTACCGATCTAACACAAATTATGTACCTTTTCGCCCAAAATCGCGTGCGAAAGTACTTGGGGGCGGTCGCTGCGCGACCTCGTGCGGGGTTCGGGCGCGACCGCCCCCAAGTAC
>Ga0307515_10015417_pt1 | contig 14081 bp, 2 predicted proteins | sample 17_EM_MG_FD_194513 | JGI IMG/M metagenome (GOLD analysis project Ga0307515, IMG submission 194513) | Populus trichocarpa ectomycorrhiza microbial communities from riparian zone in the Pacific Northwest, United States - 17_EM | ecosystem: Host-associated > Plants > Roots > Unclassified | place...
GTTCTGCTAGGACTATAACCTAAACCCTATTCTGCCCTATATACGTATTAACTAAGTAACTAAGTTAACGATATATGCCCTTTCTTCCCGTTTTCCTACCTTCTTTCCTTATATAACGTCTTGATCTTATTATATAGTTTATATATATAGCTTAATAATATCTACTTCGCTATATATTATCGTCGCTTATGCTTACTTCATGACAGTCACTATACCAAAATTAAGTCACTAACTTGCCTACCTATTTTCTACACCACTAATCGTTTAATATAGCTTAAAAGGAGCAGAACCTATAAATGGCTATTGCTGATTTTAATGTCGGCAAATTTAAATCTGGTACTTAAGCCGCGCGCGTATACGGTGTCCCTTCGTTAACTTTTTATAATTGCATAGATGGCAAGCAGTTATAATAAATAGCTTACCAGTATAAGCAGCGGTTAACTCATATATAAGAAGACTTTTTTATTAATTGGGTGCTTAAATAAGACCTATAAGGATTTGCCCCATTGTATACGCGACTGCAAGAAATAGCGGCTTAAATTATCGATTAAAATTATAATACTAAGCTTCTTGGCAAGTAATAGGTCTCTAGCTATTTATAACGCAATCCTTGTATTAAATCTTTAGTTGGCCGATCGATAGAGGCTGCTAGAGCTAAGGGGGCATAACCTAAGCAAATTTAAGAGTTTTATAATCTTTTATAGAGGGTATAAAACGCAAGCGGCGTATAGGTAGAGAAGAGCTAGAATATAGATAAATCTGGTATTGTATTAGGTGTATACGCAAACTTAATAAGACTAGGAGATGCTTTAAAAAAGAAGACCCTTATATAATTACCTAAAGATTGTAAATGGGTATCTATTGTAGAGGTAATCTTAGTGCTTAGCCAATTAATTCGGCCTCTAGTAATCTTTAAAGAAAAGCATATCTAATTAACCTGGTTCTATTATAATAAGGTGCCTAATTGGATATATATAACCTCTAAGAACGGCTAGATAGCTAATTTTATTGCATTTAATTAGCTTACTAAAATATTTTTACCTAAAACTAAACCACCTAGTAATGAAGCTTAATTACTTATTCTTAACGGCTATAGAAGCCTCTATACTATAGAGTTTTTATAGAAATGTAAAGCTAATAGCATATAGCTCGTCTTCTTTCCTTCTTATTTAACGCACGTTTTATAACCCCTAGATCTGTTATACTTTTACCTAATTAAGATAAAATATTAAGAGCAGATTGCTAAGCTTATATATATATTAACAATGCAGCTCTAATTAAGAAACACCGTTTTATTAAGTACTACTATAAGATAAGGGAGGAAGGCCTAACCGTAAGGACAATTAAATCTGGATGGCGCGTGTCTAGTATCTACCCCTAGAATCTACCTAAAGATCTTAAGTCCTTATAGGTTAAAAAGAAGGCTTTAATAGGGGCTTTAGGCTTTAAGTAACCCAAAATCGATTAATTTAATATTCTTGCTACCCTAGCGAAACTATGCGATATATACAATATAGTGCAGAGCCTTTGCATTAAGCGTACGCCCAATTAAAAGACAAGGGCGCTTTTATAAAAAGTAGCTCGACGATTTAAGCAACTTACTGCGGACGTTATATATAAGGAGGCTTAAATATATAGCTTATAATCGCAGCTTAAGGACCTTAAGGGTCCAAAAAACTGTAAGCGGGTAGCTGTAAATTTAAATACAAAGTTTGCAAATGTAGATTTAATTAAGAAAGCTATAGGTAAGGCAGAGAAGGAAGAGGCACGTATAAAGGCAAAGGAGACGAAATCACGACCCGAAAGGGTGTCTGCTCGAAAGGCCAAGGCTAATATATTAAATCCATGTATACAGAGGTGGTTAACTTTAATTAATTAAGTGTAGATAGCTCAAATTGATAGAGTGACCGATTTAGTTAGGCGTCTGAGTTTAGGAGGCAACTGAGTTTGGAGGTCTGAGCTTATTGCAATAAACACTGATAGTAAGAACTACGTTATAAACACTAATGGGCTAGGTATATATTAAAGTACGACAGGATTTAACTAATTATTAATAGAGTAAGTATCTAATAGATTAACTCTAATTATATTCTAAGAATTACTATAAAGAGGAAAGTTATCTAAAGTAGGGACTATAGTCCTTTAAATACGCATCCTAACTCTTATAAAACCCTCTATATATATAAGGTACGTATTATACATATTATATATACTATATAATCCATATAATCCATATATTGCGTATACTACGTATAATATTATATAACTTTAATTACTATTTCTCGTTATATAGTTCTACTAGGTCTATTATAGTTCGTACCGTAACTAACTTAATAGCGTCCTTTATCTCTTAGCTTAGTACTTATAATATTCTATTTAAAGCGTTCGTAATACCTGCCCCCTTCTCTTTATCTTCGTTTTTAAAGATATCTACTATCTTTAAGTCATTTATTAAAGGTATAATGTCGCTTTATTTAATATGATTTTGTAAATAACTTATTATACCTAAATAGCCCTATTTATTGTAAGTATAACGCAATGCTTATACTATTACTATTATCCTTACTTCTAGTAAAATTATATCGTCCTATTCTTATTATATCTATAAGAGATTAGTATGTATTACGTTAGCGAGTCTATTATTACGCTAGCCCTTATTATACTCTAAGTATATTAAAGCGAATATTTAATCGCTTTAAAATGTCTACTCCGTTTCTAATACTAAGTATATATATCTTATACGTCTATATAATTATTTAGTTTCTTACTAAATTTATTATAGGGTAGGTTTAATCTAAGGCTAAGTAACTTAAGGGTGATTTAGCTTAAGTACTTGCCAATACTTAAAAGCGCTCTAAAGAATCTGCTTACGCTCTTATAGCTTAATAGACTGCGTTAAAAAAGGTTTAACGCCTTTAATAGGTCCGTAATTAGATTTATTTAAAGAAGTGGAAGATTACTAATTAGGGTTTAAAGGAATTAGGTAATAAAAGAAAGGATATTCCTAAAGTAGGGAAGGAAACAGATCTAAGTCCAGACTCAGAGCTCTCTGCGAAGCTCTGCTAAGACTCCGCATAGAGCTCTACCGAAGCTCCGCATGGAGCTTTACTAAACGCTCTACTCGAAGCTCTGCTTAAAGCTCTGCTCGAAGCTCTACACGGAGCTCTGCTCGAAGCTCTACATAGAGCTCTGCACGAAGTTCTGCTTAAGGCTCTCTGCGAAGCTCCCTTAAAGCTTTATATAAAGCTCTGCTAAGACTCCGCATAGAGCTCTACCAAAGCTTTGCATAGAGCTTTACCAAAGGCTCTACTCGAAGCTCTATATAAAGCTCTGCTTAAGGCTCTCTACGAAGCTCCCTTAAAGCTCTACACGGAGCTCTACTAAGCTCTATATGGGGCTCTACTAAAGCTATACATGGAGCTCCGTATAGAGCTTTATTAAAGCTCCACTAAAGCTTTATATCTACTATAATATCTACTATAATACCTTTCCCCCTTTTCTCTTTATATAATAAGGTCTTTAAGTATTACCTAATAAAGGTTAATTATTTATAGATATATACTTTTTATATACCTATTTAGTAACTAAGTAAAAAGTAAGTAATATTATCTATACTTACCTAACCTATTATAGGCCTTAGAGGTAATAGTAATTGGTTTTATATAAGAAACTAAAAAGTACTTTATTATTTAAAATTAGAATCTAAAATCTATAATAGATAATAGTGCTTAAAAATAATAATAAAAGACTATACTCTTTAAAATATAGAAGAAATTATTAAAGTTTATAAAATTAAGGGTGAGATTATAAAGGCTATAGTATAATTTTAATAAAAGGTATTTTAGATAAAATAAGCGCCTAATATATACTCTTTAGTAAATATAAAATATAGCCCTATTAAGAGACTATTTATTTAAGAAAAATAAGTAGATAATAACTTATAAGAGATTAGTTAAATTCTAATATTTATATTTTATTAATTTAATGGAATATTACTTAGATACTTTTAAAGATTTAATAAGGTCTATAGTTTACTTAATTTATCTATCTATATTATTTCTATAAGGGTTAAATAAAAGCTCTCTTTTCTATATAATTAGTTTAAATAATAGTTATTAACTAATACTATTAGTTTAAATAGGAGTATTAAAAGTTAATCTTTTAATAATATAAGAAGGTTAGTAATTAGGTAGTAAGTCTATTTAGGAAGATAATAAGGCCTTACTATTATAACTATTATAACCCTACTGCTTACGTTAAATATAAAGCTATATATATTATGCATAGTTATAAAATCTTCTATAATAAGGATATAAGGTACCTTTTTAAGCCCTAGGATTTATATAATCCTTACAAGATTTAACTGGATTATTATTTCTACCAAGAAGATACTATATAATTATTAAAGAATTAAACTCTAAACTCTAGCCTCCCTATAAGCTTTTGCAGTAGTGGAAATAAATAAGCGACTTAATTGTAAATATAGCTTTAAAGCCTCTATATACATGAGGAAGGTATAGGGAATAAGATTAAAGGGGAGATTACTACGTAACTAAAACTGTTAGGAATTAGGCAAGCGGTCGTCACGTATCGCCACGGCACTAGTATAGCGAGGAGTCTTAAGCTCCTTATCCTTCCTTATTTTAAGAATAAGTATATTAACTAACATTACTATAACCTACTTAAGTAGTCGTTATTAGTAAGTTACCCTATGTAACTAACACTAATTAGTAGTTAAATATATAGTTAACTATAAAGCAGCTAGGTTTTTAAATAGAAGAGATAGTCTTATATAGGGGTGCTATATACGCTTATATAGAATAGATCCCAGCAATACTATACTACCTTAAACTTATAGAAAACTAGTAATAGAAGTATTACTAAGTACTAGGAGATACCAAGTTACGTCTATTATATAAAATAACCACGTTTATAAAGATTTGGTTAAGTACTTTAGGTTAGAAGTATTACTAAACCTAGGGTCCTAAGTTAATATTCAAAACGCGTTAAAACAACCACGTTAATACTTGTAGTATACCTTCGCAGACTATAGGATTACAATTACTACCTAACTATACGTTAAACAACCTTTATTTCCCTTAAAATTTTTATTAAAACGTATTAAACAACCTTTAATAATAGCTATTATGGCGTTAACCTACCTAAAGAAGTATAAGGATAACATTAACCCAGAAATATAGAAAACCAATATAATTAACCTTAAAGGTTGTAACGGCGCTATCACACATTATTTGCCAAATTCTGCAATATTCTACCGACCTACAATTAGCTCGCCCAGAGCTAGCGCCTTAGCGGCGCACCCTATATACTCGTTTATATTAGTCCTAATAACCCCCTTTCCCTACTTCTTAGCTTAGTATCTTTGTAATACAGCATTTTATAAGCTTTAGTCTAGAGGCATTTATATAAGCCATAACATTATATTAAGCTTACCCTATACTACCTAGGAAGGCCTTAATAATATCCTACCCTAAAAGAAACTTCGTTTGCAATAACGTGTTAACGTTCTATACTTAGATACTAAAACAACTCTATACTGCCTAGGAAGGCCTAGATAATATCCTACCTTATAAACTAAATAGGACTAGACCTATACCCCTAGAATTAAAACTAAAGTATATAATACTAATAAACCCTAAGAAGCTAATAATGGTACCTAAAGTAAGCTTATTTAAGAGAGCTGCTTTTACCTAAGAGGAACCTAAGATCTAATTAGGATTAGAAATTAAAGATAACGATAATATTATAGATATGCGCGAGTAGATTTACGCCCTTATAGCTAGCTAAAAAGCTAATTATTTTAAAGTAAGAAATATATAAGAGACCTTATAAGAGATCCTAAAAAGCCTTACAGCCCTATAAAATAGCCTAGCTTTCCCTTTTTAAAGCCCTAGCCAACCTATTTACTCTACTGAATATAATATACTAGGGAGTACGGATATAATAATAAAGCAATTAAAGTCTGTTAAGCTCCCTAACCCTTAACCCCTATCTAATAAAATAGACCCTACCTTTAAAAATTAGAAGATTTAAGTATGAGGAAAACTCCGCGTTAACTATAACTACTTCTCCTCTAAAGAAGCTAAGATGCTTTACCTCTTTAGTTAAACTATAGGAGATGCCTAATGTTACCTTTAAGCTAAATTTAAGGACAACTTCCCTGTCTGCTTTATATCTATTAGTAAAATACTATAGTATTTAGCCGCAATATATATAAACCTAAATAAAGCATAGGACGCGCGTTATAACTATAATGGCTTAATAATAAAGTTAAACTAATCCTTTACTAAGTTTTAAATTTAATTCTTACACCTAGTGGGCAAAGGCTAGGTTCCCCTTAAGAACTACCGTTTAAAGCTATATAATAAGCTAACGGTTTAACTATAAGAGAAGATTATAGTAGTCTTAGATAACCTACTAAGCTACTAAAAACTTACAGCCTAATATCTATTGCTTAACTTAGAACTAAAGTAAATTAATACCCATTCTAATCGACAAAAAAGGGTTATAGTGGTTAAAACTTATTAACTATACCTATAGGAGCTAGACTAGGAAGATAAGCCATAATAGCTCTTATACTAAAAGCGGTTATATTTATGTACTAGTAAGCCTTACCTAACCAACTACATACTACACTATTAACTAGTACTTGTTATAATACCCTAATTAACCCTGCCTTAGCTATATACTATAACTATAATAAAAAGGGTTACTTTACCTTACCTTGCCTAGAGCTAAAGGATATAGGCAATATTAAGAAGATAGAGGAAGGAGAAATATCTAATAAGTTAGGAAAAGAAGAACCCTAGGAAAAGACTCCCCCTAGGATACCCTATTAATTTTAAAGAGATTAATCTTAGTTAGTTAATAGGTAGAAAGCATTTTACTATTCTATATATAGTATCTTAAAATAGATATAAAGTAAATATAACTGCCCTTATTAACACTAAAGCAAATAGCTTTACCTTTATAAATACTACCTATATAAATAATGTTGCTAAATTTCTAAATACAAAAGCCACCTAATTAGAGAAGCCTATTTAGGTAAAAGGCTATAATAGCTAAGCCAGTTAGCCGGTTACCTATATCTTAAAGTTATATATCGCTCTTAACGGATAATACTAATATAGTATCCCTTTCTGTATCCTAGGCCTAGGGTCCTATAATATAATCCTTAGCTAAATATATAATAAAGACAATTTATCTAGCTAGAGAATAGACTAAAACTACCCTTATTTATTAGGGAAATCCAAACTAATTATAAGACACTAGCCGCAAAGGCTAACCCTACCTACTAGTAGGATATCTGGGCCTATAACTTAGCCTTTACCTAAAAAGACGCCTGCTGTAAAGCTAGAAAGAACTCTATACTAATAAAGATACCCCCCTAAAGCGCTATATATTTAAAAAGGACTTTATATATAGAAGTAGGATAGAGAGTAATATAAATAATATCTAAATTGCGTAGATTTAACCAATATGGAAAAGAACGTATTAATAGGATATAAGGGATAACCTCTAAAAAATGCGATAGGAGCTAAAAGGAGTAACAACAACGCCAGTACCCTAAAAGCCCCTAAAGTTATATATACCCCTATTATTATATAACCCCCCTACAGTAGATATTACCGTAATTAACGCTATAGTATTCCACTTTAATATATACTAAAAGGATAATAAGGTCTTTATAATAAGCCTATATAAGATTAACTAAATTATTAATAATAGGGAGGAAAAGCCGGCTAAGGAAACTAATAAGGAACTAGTTAAACGCCTCCTTTTTATTATTTATATAGATTATAAGGATGTATTCTTAAAAGCGGCCTTAAATAAGTTACCCCCTTACTAGATATACAATTATAAGATTTAATTAAAAGCTAATAACTTACTAAGCTATAGCCCCCTCTACTAATAATTAATAAATAAGCTAAAAGCAATAAAGTAGTACTTAATTAATAACCTAGATAAAGGGTTTATTAAGCTAAGTTAAGCCCCTTTTACTTCCCCTATCCTATTTATAAAAAAGCCTAATAAAGGCCTTTATTTTTATATTAACTACTAAAAGCTAAACGCTATTACTTAAAAAAAAACTAGTATTCTATTCCTTTAATTAATAAAACCCTTATACGTCTAAGCTAGATAAAGATCTTTACTAAACTTAATATCCGCTAAGCTTTTTACCGAATTAAGATAGACCCTATATCTAAAGATTTAACAACGCTTTATACCTATTATAGTTCCTATAAATATAAAGTTCTTCCTTTTAGACTAATAAACAGACTAGCTATATACTAAAGGTATATAAATAATGTTCTTTTTAATTACCTTAACGAATTCTATACGGTATACCTAGATAATATTCTTATATACTTAGACGACGAACTTAAGTATTAAGTTTATATTAAGAAGGTCTTAGAGAGACTATAGAATATAGGCTTATAAGTTAATATTAAGAAATGCGAGTTTAGGGTAAATATATAAAATACCTTGGGTTTATTATAACTATAAAAGGAATTAAGGTTAACCCTAAAAATGTAAAGATAATCCGTAATTAGAAGCCCCCTTATATAGTAAAAAAAATCTAGTCCTTCTTTAGTTTTTATAACTTCTACTACTAGTTTATCTATAACTATAGAATTATAGCAAAACCTCTTATATAACTAACTAGGAAGGATACGCCTTTTATCTTTAATAATAACTATATAAAAGCCTTTAAAGATATAAAGGATCGGCTTATCTCTTCCCTAATTCTTTATTACTATAACTTAAACCTTAAATTAATGCTAAAAACGGACGCTTTTAATAGGGTTATAGCGGGAATTCTATTATAGTTATATCTAGACGGTAAATAGTGTAGTAGTGGACGCGGTCCCTCTTAGATAGGAAGTCACAATGCTGTCTGTCTGTCTGTCTGTCGGTCGGTCGGTCGGTCGTTAGTCGTAATCAATTAGTAGGAAAGCAGTCAGTAAGAAGAAAGGAAAGAATGTATTCTCGGTAGGTCGTGGTGTCTAAGAAGGAGGGAGGCCGAAGGCTCTATAAATATAGGAAAATGCCAAGGTACTAGGCGTAAGCCATTTTACCCCACCACAATAGTACCCTATTACCTTCTTTTTAAAAATAATAAACCTAGCTAAGTGTAACTATAAAGTATATAATAAAGAAATACTAGCTATTATTTAATTATTCTCCTAATAGTATATAGAGCTTAAAAGTATAAACTCCAGGATTAAGATATATACAGACTATAAAGCAGCTTACTAAATAATAAGCTTAGTAGGCTAAGATACTCTTCTAATTCTTCTTTATAATTATATATTATTCTAGCAGGTAAAACGCTAAGGCTAATACCCTAACTTAAAGAGAATAAGATATAGGACCCTAGAATAAGCTAAAGACCTAATATTAGACGCGCGCCCTCTTTTATCCTAAATAGCTTAACCTACAGATCCTTAACGAGCTAGACTTTTAGCTAAATAAGCTAATATTAATAAAGGAGACCTTAGACAAACTAATAGGGCTAATTAACCGCCTCCTAACTGCAAACCGCATGGCTAACGCCCTAAAGGCCCTTTATAATTAAGCCGTAAAAAAAACCCTAATTTTAAAGTGGAGGAAAGGTTACTCCTATATTAGGAGCGGCTTATAATCCCTAACGTTAACAATTTATAAACTAAACTAATCCGCGAAGCTTATTACTAAGTTTCTATAATATACCCTAGTAAGAATAAGACCTATAAAATTATTAACTACTACTACTACTAGCTAAGAATGGTTGCGGATATTAATTAATATATATAAAACTGCGAAGACTATTAGAGAGCTATAATCCCATAAGATAAGATCCTAGAACTACTTAAGCCACTCCTAATACTAGAGCGCCCTTAGCAGTATATTTTTATAGACTTTTATAAACTACTTAGGGACCGTAACAGATATAATATAGTTATAGTTATAGCTAACTACTTTAGCAAACGCCCGTTTTTAATTCCCTATTATAAAATATTAATGCTAAAGAGGTAGCCTAGCTATATATTTATTACGTTTACCAAATCTACGGACTATTAGATACTATTATATCTAATTATAGGCTATAGTTTATATTGGCTTTTTAGAATAAGTTTACCTAGATCCTAAGTATTAAGCTAAAGCTTTTTATGGCTTACTACCCCTAAATAGATAGTTAGACGGAGCTTATAAATTAGTACCTGGACTAAAGGCTTAGGCCCTTTATTAACTATTTCTAAGACAACTAGTCTAAACTACTACCCTTAATAAACTACGCCTAAGCAACCCTACCCTATAACTCCATAGGGTTTACCCTAATTTAGCTAGAAATAGGATACTTACCCTATATAAGCTTTAACTAAAAAAGGCTAAAAGAACCCTAGACTATATAAGAGAAGCTATCCTATACTAAGGCCTAATAGTACGCTAAACGCTTAGAGGAAGCCTAAATAATAGCCTATAAGAACCTAGAAAAAGCTTAAAGGTTAATAGAATAGTAGGCAAATAAACACCATTAAGAGCCTAACTTTACCCCTAGCGATATAGTCTAGGTTATAATAAGAAATTAAAAGACTAAACAACCTAGCTATAAGCTAGACTACTAAATAGTAGGACCATATAAGGTTCTTAAGAAGATAGGCAACTTATATAAGGTAAAGCTCCCAGATTTAATTAGGGTTTACCCTATTTTCTTACTAGATAAGTTATAAAAAGCTATAAATAACCTATTACCTAGATAAAAGAATAAGCCTCCCTTACTGGTTTAAGTAAACGGTAATAATAAATAGGGAGTTAATAAAATACTAGCCTATAAGATAGTATAGGGAATACTAAAATACTATATTTAATAGAAGGGCTATAATTTATACCTAACCTAATACCTTATATAGAACTTTATAGGCTGCCCCTAAAAGCTTAAAAGGTTTTATAACTAATACCCTAATATACCTAAACCCCTAAAGTACATAAATAAATAGATAGAATACTAGTATAATAAAAATAATAAGTTACTGGAAGAATATAGGGACAAAAACGCCTTAAAGCCCTAATATAGCTATCTACTAAATTCTGCCATTTTCTGCCATTTTCTACCAATACCGTAAAACTTTAGATGTCTAGGAACTTTAACCGGCGGTTAGAGTTATCTAATTAGTTAGATCCTTACTAAGACTTTTAATAGCTACTCTTCTTAACCTAGTGCTTCTACTTAACCTATAATTACCTTTTATACTTAGTCCGGACGCACTTATATCCCTTTTTCTTTCTTTTTTTTCTCCCTATCTTATATTTTGTAGTCTTATATTTTATAAGCCTAGTACTACCCTATTTCTAACTAAGCCTAAGGGCAGGCTTTTTTTTAAAGAGGGGGGTGATGTCGGTATCACCTAAGTGCACTTGATTGGCCTATTAACTGTTAAATTGATTCTTGTCTAATAGGTATAGAAAGCAGAGGATCGTAAGGATCGCGGTGCCTAAGTAGGGGTTTGATTAGTCACCATAAGGATGACTAATCAAAGACACGTAACCACATAACCTCTATCCATATATTCCGACACTGGCAGTTCTTTCTTTATGCTTGTGGTGCTGCAGGAAGGTAGCAAGGCAGCAAGATAGCAAGGTGTCGGTTTAGCTAGAGGTGGAAGCAGTAAAGGTCTGTTCGGGTGGTAGTACGGTATCAGCGGCGGTAGTGATAGTGGTTAAGCATAGAGCTTGTCTATCAGTCGGTCGGTTAATCGTAGGCGTACAGGCACGATTATTTGGTCGGTAGATTGCAGGCGTATCGGCGCGATTAGTATCGTAATAGCAGGCATAGCGGCGCTATCAGTTTGTCGATGGTATGGGCAGTACGGTGCCAGCGTCAGATGGATTGCAGGCGTAACGGCACAATCATTTAGTCGGTAGACCTCTATCCTAACGAAGCTTGATCTTTTGGACGACGACATCCCCGAATATGCTTATGGAGAGTGGTATTTAAAGGGAATGTAGATCCGCACTTAGTACATTGAAACAGTTGACAATCTGGCAAGTGTTTGAAGAGCGCTTGACCCGAAGGGAACGTAGTAGAGCACTTTTCGCAGGTTCGAGGTTGCGGGGGTTTGTACGAGCTTGGCTGCCGTGGCTCCTTGGCTTTAGTTAACGAGGAAGTTGTTGTGCCATATTAAGTATTCGTAGCTGCCGTAGATGCTGGTAGAGGGCAGAGGGCAGAGGTTGGGGAGCGCGCTGGCGTTGTAGGCGCGCTGTTGACGTGATTTTCGACGTGGCAGATCTGCAAGGAAGGCGGCAGACGGTGTCGGGGTTGTAGGGGGTGCTGCTGATGCTGCTGGGTTGTGGGATGCTGCTAACGCTGCTAGGTTGTTGGGTATTGGGTGCTGCTGACGCTGCTGGGTTATGGGATGCTGCTGTGACGCTGCTGGGTTGTTGGGTATTGGGTACTGCGCAAGGCTGTTGAGTTGCTGTGACGCTGGAGACTGCACGAGGCTGTTGGATGTTGATTTGTATACTAAGACGCGTACTAGATATTGGTTTGCTGCTGAGTTGCGTAGCTACGCTGGGGTACTGCGTAAAGCAGTTGGGTAGTTAGATGTTAGGTGCTGTAAAAGCTGGTGTGCTGTGTACAGCTAGAGCGCTGCCGTAGTACTGCTGGGGTAGCTGCTGAGGTAGCTGCTGAGGTACTGCCCGAGGGCTGTTAGATGTTGGGTGCTGTTGAAAGCTGGGGGTACTGGCACTCAGTAAAGAGGCCGTACTGGGGGTTGATTTGCGTGCTGTAGAATATCTCGTATGGTGCGTTGCGTTCGTACGGTGCGTTGCGTATTTGTATTCTAGGCTAGCTGGGGTTAGATGCTGCCGGAGCTGGCTGCTGGTGTGGTTTTGCTGCTAGGTATTGGAGTGCTACTTTCGAACGAAGCTGCTAGGGCGGCAGTGAACCTTGTTGCTCTATAGCCAACCGGTGAGGTTGACCATTGATCAATGTCGGTATCACCCAAGTGCACTTGATTGGCCTATTAACTGTTGAATTAATTCTTGTCTAATAGGTGTAGAAAGCAGAGGATCGTAAGGATCGCGGTGCCTAAGTAGGGGGCTAATGAGTCACCGTAAGGGTGACTAATCAAAGACACGCGACTACGTAATATACATTCCAACAGGTGATATAATGGCGCTATTGCACGTTACCTACGTCAGGAAAAAATTTACCAGCATTTTTGCAGCATTTGGCAGCATTTGGCGGCCAAATGCGCATTCCGCGTACTATAACGTGTAGCGTATAGTATCGACTAAGGTGCGGCATACTGCTGTATTTAACAATACAGTGCGGCTTACTGCTACATTTAATAATATAGTGCGGCATACTGCTATATACTGCTGCATTTAACAATATAGTGCGGCATACTACTATATTTAACAATGCAGTGCGGTATACTGCTATATTTAATAATACAGTGCGGCATACTGCTATATTTAATAATATAGTGTAGCTAATTACGCATTTTATACCTAATGCGCAATTAATATATAATGCCCTCCTCGCGCATTCTGTATATAATGCCCTTCTCGCACATTCTGTATATAATACCCTTCTCGCGCATTCTATACATAATGCCCTTCTCACGCATTCTATATATCTTACTTACTTTAAGCAATAAATAAGTATTACTCTTCTTACGCAGTTAGTGCAAAATAAATTATATTATTTTAGATATATAGCGACGGTTCTTTTCTACCTGCCTACCTACTAACCTACCTACCTGCCTACCTATCTACCTGCCTACCTACCTACCTGCTTGCCTGCCTACCTGCCTGCCTGCCTACCTATCTATCTATCTGTCTATCTGTCTGTCTGTCTATCTGTCTATCTGTCTGTCTATACCTACCCGTCTATACCTACCTATCTGTGCCTACCTATCTGTGCCTACCTATCTATGTCACCTTGATTCGATCGATCGATTGAATCGTTTATCGTGTTCGCTGGCTGGTCGTTTAAACGGTTGTCGTGTGGCTCTGGCGACGGTCGTGTGGCGATGACGACGGTCGTCTGGCTCTGACGGTCGTCTAGCTCT
>Ga0307515_10015418_pt1 | contig 14081 bp, 6 predicted proteins | sample 17_EM_MG_FD_194513 | JGI IMG/M metagenome (GOLD analysis project Ga0307515, IMG submission 194513) | Populus trichocarpa ectomycorrhiza microbial communities from riparian zone in the Pacific Northwest, United States - 17_EM | ecosystem: Host-associated > Plants > Roots > Unclassified | place...
AATTAATATATATAGAGATGAGGTTTTCCAGGGGGAGACCCCCTAGGACCCCCCTATATAGAGCTTTTGCTTAATTTAGAAGTAGTAGTAAGATTAAGGCGCCTTAGTTACCGCTAGGTAAGGATTTACTGCAGTGACCAAGGCACCCTACTTAAGCTGGGCTTAAAGATTATATTAGTCACGAATATAGCACATATTTGGACTGCAGAGCTTTAATGCAGAGCCCTCTACGTAGGATATAATATAGTAGATTATAATTCCAATTTAAAGCTTTATATACTAAATATTTTTAATGCCTAATAACTATTAACCACGTCATTACCCACCCAGTTCGGACGTATAACAACACGATAGCTCGGCGATAACATAATAGCTCGGCGCCGAGTAATGGGAGGGGGGAGGAGGGGGAGGAGATTAGGGGTGGCTCGGCCACTGCAAGAAGGTCGTAATATTAGTATAGTGTTAAACTTTAAAAATCGTATCCCGGGAGCTTAATTGACGACCCCTATATAAAACGTTAACAACGTTTAATTGTAGAGCTTTAAACCGGTAGATCTCCTAGAAATGCCTATTAAAAGCAGCTCCGAGTGCGAAATCTAGAATATTTAGTAGTAGTGTGAGTATAAGACGGGGGTACATATTTGCGTTCCCAAATATCGTCACGTGACGTAATTTTTAGGTGACGAAAACCGCCGTTAATATTGCTCGACTAACACCTACCGGAGGTTCCTCCGTCCTTCCTATCTCCTCTCTTACCCGTCTCCTCATCCGATGCTGTCTATATCGCTATGTCGACCAATAGATCCCTTAGTGGAGACTAGGGAGGGGTATTGGAGCGCCTCTAGCTCTTATAAAGAAGAAGAAAGAAGAAGAGAGGAAGGTATAGAAGAGGGAGTATTTATAAACGGGAGGAGGCCTACAAACGGGAGATTAGGCAGCCATAATATAGACATTGACGTTGCTCGACTAACACCTACTAGACGCCCCTCCGTCCTTCCTATCTCCTCTCTTACCCGTCTCCTCGTCAGATGCTGTCCATATCGCCACATTAACCAATAGATCCCTCAGTGGGGACTAGGGAGGGGTATTGGAGCACCTCTTGTGAGGAAGAAGAAAGAAGAAGAGAGAAAGGTGTAGAGGAAGGAGTATTTATAGACAGGAGGAGGCCTGCGAACGGGAGATTAGGCAGCCATAATATAGACGTTGACGTTACTCGGCTAATACCTACCGGAGACTCCTCCGTCCTTCCTGTCTTCTCTCTTACCCATCTTCTCGTCCGATGCTATCTATATCGCCATGTTAACCAATAGATCCCTTAGTAGGGACTAAGGAGGAGTATTAGAGCACCTCCAGCCCTTGTGAGGAAGAAGAAAAGAAGAGAGGAAGGTATAGAGAAGGGAGTATTTATAGACGGGAGGAGGCCCTGTGAGTACGTGATTTGGTAAGTACTAATAAGCACGAGATTCTCGTATAAGATAGGCTTGATTGCTTACTAAAATACGGGGTGTCTCTATCACTGTAGTGGCTACTACAGTAGTAGAGACGCCTTAAATATTTAATATAACCGACTACTAAGGCTATCGATGAGTGAAAGGTAGGCTACCGATATAGTGCGAATGATATAGTTATTAATATCGTTTATAGCCTGTTTTTGCTTCTAGTATGCGCGTAAATTGTCCTTATATTCGGCGTAGAGCTGGTTATAGGCAGTGAGCTGATTTAGGTCTAGCTTTGCTATTAATGTAGCCGTGGGTAGTATATCCCTTAGTGTGGGCCGACTTGGTAGCTCTAGCTTTAGAAGATCGTCTTTCTTCTTAGATGGGTCGATATACTGCCATACCTCGTTAGTTTTGGCTATATCTTAGATAATAAAGAACTATTAAATCCAATCGGATGGCTTATTAAGGATAAGGTTAATTTTTAATTCGGTAGAGGTCGTTATTTTTAGAATTTAATAGGTTAGGAAGGGTCCAGGTTAGGGTCCAGCTAGCGTCTTAGTAGAACCTTATTTAGACGTTCCGAACCTTTAATTTAATTTATTAGTTTGTTTATTAGTCGGATTTTGTTATAAGGAGCGCGATTAATAACCCCTACTAATAGCTCTAACCACGTCTAATTTTTAATTTGTAAATTAGCAGATTTATAGGTAATAGTCATTGCAAGTAGCTCTAGGTGCGGTATATATAAAATCCTAACTATAGTATAGAGAAGTCATGGCTGCTAATATACGGTCCTAATAGCATATATTCTCGGAGGTTACGTAACTCCTTATATAAGCGACATTTCCGCCCTTTAAAAAAAATTTGGAAAATTCTAAAAATCGATTAACGCTATAGACAGTAGCAATATTAATCCGGCAATACTGCCAATTCTCCCTATATACCATTATATGTATATCTAACAGCTCCAAAAGCAGTAAGAAGGTAGGATGGATAGGGGGGTTAAAATTTAGAAAATTAGATTTCGCGGTTAAGCTATTTAAAAGTTAGGAAACTAAGATAAATGCCGCATTCTTTACTTACCTCTAAGCCAGTATATAATTTCCTAATTAGGAAAAGTCGTTTACGAGTAGTTGCTGCTGCCTCTATACAAAATCTTCTTATTATGCCTCTTTAGTCTTACTTATAGATAACTGAAATCGTTCTATATTAAACCCACGTTCAAACATAAGCCCTAAAAGCTTCTTAACTCGTGAGATTGCTATATAGGTTAGCCCGGCTATCTTATCCTTTTCCTTAACATCTAGAACCACCCGGTTAAGTATTAGGCTCTAGCTTTTATATACGGTAAGAGCAAAAGCTAGAGTAACTGGAAATTAACGCCGTAAGCAAGAGCCTCTTATACCCTCCTACTTACGAAGCACGGAAAATATAGGGATAACTTTCTTACTATCCTGCCAAGTAAATAGGGCAGGTCCGTTGTACCCATTTACTGTAATTAGTAGTAACTAAGGCTGATCCTTTTTAATATCCGCGTGTCCCTTCTATACGACATCTTCAACCGTACCAGTAGTACCATTTACTAAGCCTAGTTCAACCCAGATATTCTATATTAGTATTACTTTCGCGCCAATATATAGGGCTAGATTATCTATAGTATCGCACTAATTAGGAGTAACTTTCCGCGCACCTATACTAGTGTTAACTAACTTAATAGCCACCACTGGCTGTAAAAGGTCGCGAAGCCGAGTAGTGTTATACTTACCTATAGCAGCGCGTGTGCTATATAGCCGAATTGCGTTATTAAAGCCCGCAACCTTATTGGTGGATAGGCCCTGCTTATACCTAGTTAAAAGAAGCTTCTAGGTCGAATCACTTACAGAATTACTACGTAGCTCCGTAAGGGCGGTCCTAAATACAGAGCTCTTAGCGTTATTACCGCCCTGCCGTATAACTTAAGCTAGGACAGCTATTCGGTCAATCGCCTTATAGGCTTCCTTTCCATAGCTGGCAAGCTCTGACGGCCTAGCGGGTAGATTGCTATATAAGGCCGCCTGACCTACGGGGGGAAGCTGATAGAAATCGCCTACTAGCAAGATGTTTAAGCCTCCGAAATAGTTGTTGTTACACATAGGGTAGATCTGACGGAGGCGGTGATTAATCCAGGCCAGATGTACTTGCCCGATTATAGATTTCTTATTAAGGATAAGATAGTGAATATCCTTAAAAGCTTATTATAGAGGCGTAAGACTAGCAGTAGGCAATTCCTTAAAGGGGCGATTTACTGGTAACCTTAATAGTTCGTACGTAGTTCTACCGTTAATATTAAAGGCAGCTACTCCAGTAGGGGCGGCTCGAACTAATGGCGACGGCTTACCATTAGATATGGCTATATTATGGAGCGTAGTAGACAGAACAGCAATAAGATATAATTTGCCGGTTCCTGCCTCTCCATTAACGTTAATCCGCAGTAGGGGAAAGCCAAGGCCCGCTTAGATCTGCCTATAGTGATTAACTATAATATTATAGATATAACGCTGACCTGGTTATAAGGAGGACGGAGTTGCTATTTGGGATAGGCGGTTCTACGGTAGAGGCTATAGCCGTGCTTTCTACTAATAAGTCCTCTTATTAAGCTCCGGGTACGTACCCCGATGCATACTCCAGTCGTAGTTATAATTAAGCTCCCTATTACTAAGCCTGTCAGGATCCTTAAGTTTAACTTTATTAGTATTTCGAACGCGGGCATATAGGGCCTTAAAGGACTGATATAGCTCCAAGTCGTCTGCGAAATCGCCCTCAAACTTATTAATATTATTAGTAGTTTCGCGGCCTTCCTCTAGTTTCTAATTGCAGAAGTAGTTAAACGGGTGCTGATAAGAGTTAACGCAAGCCTAATAGGAAGCCATATAATTAGGGGCCCTAAATCCATTAGTATAAGTAGCTACTTCCTTATACTCCCTCTACGGGTGATAAAGAATAAGCTTTATATGGCAGAACTTAGGATACTATAGATGGGAACGATCGCCGTTATATTGCGGAAAGTACGATATAACTTAAGGCCTTGCTCTTAGCCGACGCTTATAAGTAGAGTAATTAAAATAAAGTAGAAAATTGAGGAAAGTAACGTCCTCTACCCCATCTAGGCGGCGCTTATATTTCTTATAGTCAGACAGTCCGTACCCTCTTAGTTACCTATTATTAAGCTTATACATAGCGCTTCGATTGTCCTCCTAGCGGTAGTCTAAAGTTACTATATTCCTAGAGCCTTTGTAAAGGGGAATGTTAAGAAGCAGATGGCATACCTCCTGCGCTGACTAATCGCGTTCGGTAATAAGCTTGTTTATAAACCTAACCACGACTAAACTGAAGGCATAAAGGCTATTGGCGTGCGGCTATACTGATTAGAGTAACTCCTAGTAGGAAGTTAACTTCTTCTCTTCCTTGCTGCAATATTTGCCTATATAGTTAACTATTACTGATATGCTTATAGCGGGTGACGTATTAATATTCGCCATCCACGCTAATATTATAGCTGTATTGTAACTATTAAGAAGCTTATCGTTATGCTACGGATAGAACGTCCAGTGATGTAGATTTTAATCCTTTAATATAGCAGCCTTATTACGGAGAGACCGTGGAAAATAGAAGCGGCACTCCTTTGCTCCAGTGGAGCCTTTCTTTAATCTTAAGCAGTAAGATTTGGTGTAATTGCGGTGCCGTTGAAATTGATTAAGGTAGGCAGTAAGAAGCTTACTGGTATTAAGCTGTTCTTTATAGCTTAGAGTAGAAGGATATTAGAGATCGGGAGGCTTAGATTAATTAGGATTGATTACGGATATAAAAGTAGCCCAGTACTCAGTAAAAGCCGCCCTTAATTTAATAGCTGACAGATCTAGCCTTGGGGCTGTTAAACTCTATAAGAAGCCATATATATAGCCGCTACCTCGTACCTGCTACTTATATCGGGACTAAAAGTTAGTGCCATTAAATAGGCCTATAAGTACGTGCTTCCTAAACAGATTAAAGCGGCGATATAGCCAGTAAGCAGCAATATGCGGATTATTGTTAAGATTTTAAGAAGCAATCCGGTAGCGCTAAGCCTTATTAGTAGCCTTATATTCGTTAAATAGAGGCATATAAGAGTATAGATTATGCTAATGTAGATTAGCAGCGTTAAGTGTAAAGAATAGAGACCCGCTCTTAATATTCTCAGTATAAGCTATAAGCTCATTTCTCTTCTGCCTCTAGTAAGGTCTAGTGCCCTTAAGGCTTCGTGTATGCCGTACAATCTTATTTAGTAACTAGCCACCCCTATTACTATTTATAACATTACTAAGCTTATCTAAAGATAGACTATTTTTATTTAATCGGCCGTAAAGGAAACGGGTGGCATTAAGGGCTTGCTCTCTTATAATCTAATTAAACACGTAGTAGCGAAATAAGGGGTGGCGGCTAAACCGACCGTCCTAATACTTAAGTATATGCTTGGCGTACGCAGCCAGGGTAACCGTACGGCTTCGTGGTATATTAAAATCGGCATTACTATAAGGAAACAGAGTAGGAAAGGCGCCGCGTATAATGAAACTAGCTAATCGCTTAGAGAGAGGTGTCTATCGCATAGTAGGAACCTCTAGGCCCGCTTGTAGGTCTTGTTGGTGTTAAACCTCGCGACCTAAAAGCTCCAATTTATTAAGGTTAGGCACTAGATTAGGAACTAAAGTATCTAGTACGTCGTCATTAAATTCGCCGTCCAGTATATTACTGCCAAGCTCGGTAGGCAGAGGATTAATAGCAGGAGGACGTTGTATAGGAGCAGTAGGGTGAGCTGTTGGGCCACTAGAATTAGACTCTAACTCGTTAATATAAGGTAGCTAATCTAATATAGAGCCATTTTCGGGTAAGCTAGTAAGCCGGGTGCTGCATATTTCAACGTCACGATAATTAAGATAATTGACCTTTAGAAAGTAAAGCTACTGTGCTATAGTAGAGCGCCTTACAGTATACCGCTTGATAAACCGCCGACTTAGGTATTCGCCACCCTCTACTGCCGCAGGCCTTACGACCAGTATATTGAGTTTAGTAGGTAGCCGTGGTAGCTGCCTCTAAGTCTTTAGTATGTTCTGGCTAAAGCAGCAGACGTGGCCAGTATAGCGATATTGCTGGCCGCGTACACGTATGACTTGCAGATAAACGTATACGCGCGTAATTAGAAGCTCCTCCACCGCGGTAAGTATAGGTAGGAAGCTAGGAACAGGCCCCGGATTAAGCCCATTACTTTCACCAAATAGGGGAGAAAGGGTTGGATCTTTAAGGCTATCGGCGTCCTTAATGTAAGCTTTATATACACCTATATTGTCACCCTCCGTAGCTAGGCCCATTTGGAACCACCGCTCCTTATAATAACTGCACGTCTCTATACATTTAGCCTGTAGTATACTCCTGAACTTCTTAATTCGCTCCTAATTAACAGCTAAAACGGGTAGTGGTGTGACCGTAGTCGGAGCTTGCCGCGAGAAAGGTGGTATTGGCGCTAGGGTAGGTATTGGTGGTGAAGTAGGCATAGGAGCTAGTTCCAGCAAGGACGCATTTTGGCCATCTAGAGTGCCTCTTCTACTGCACGGAGCTTTATCCGTAGTATATAGCGGAGGAGTAGGTAAGTAAGCTTCACCACGCCGATTAAAAATATGGTGCTCCCGTTATATTGCCCTAATTGTCTTCCGTCGTTGAGCTACTTCAGGGGTATCTTGACTGTTCTGGCCGCGAGGCAGGAAGGTATTCTCGGTATCGTTTTTAGGTGGAGTAGTTCGCTGGCGCCTTATAGGACGATTCTTAGTAGTAGAACCTAACTCTATAAGAGCTCTCCGCTTATTTAAAATATATTTAGAGGCCTAAAAAAGTAAGCAGAAGTAGAAGTAATATATAGGGAAGACGTGCCTTTAACTGATATAACTGGTATAGCTTTAAAAGCTTATTTAAAGGGCCGTCTTTGATAAAGTTAAGGCGGGGCTTATAAATATAGCACTTGCTGCACTTAATTACAGTAGGATCTGCCATATTTATAATGTATATAGTGGTATTAATAGAGGTGTCAACAAAAAGGAAGGTGCAATACTTAGATATTTTGATGTTTATAATATTTTGATGTTCGTCACGTGGATTCTGCTACAGCCTACCGCCCGCAATATTTCTTCTAACCAATTAGGAGCGGGCTTGGCGGGAGTTTGAAATCTGGGACCCGAAAATATAGACCACTCGTACCTCGGGTTAATAATACTGTAATTTAATTATAGAAAGTAAAGGATTATAAAGATTGCAGTGCCTAAGTAGGGGGGTAATAAGTCACCATAAGGGTGACTAATTAGCGATATATAACCTCTGTCTATATATTCCAACACTAGTAGTTCTTTCTTTATACTTATAGCGCTACAAGAAGGTAGTAAGGTGTTAGTTTAGCTGTAGGTAAAAGTAGTAGAAGTTAGTTAGCTGTAGGTAGAGCAGTAAGGGTCGGTTATAATAGCAGTACGGTGCCAGCGACGGGTTATTTAGACGGTAGTATAATGCTAGCAATAGGGTCGTGTTCTAGGGAGCAAAGCTCTACCTAGTCCTATTCGGCATAAGGCTTATTAATTTAGGGTATATTAGTTACAATAGTTATTAGATTTGTAGCTGCCATAAATACTAGCAGTTCTTTCTTTTATAGATTGCCTGCGTGACTATGCCGTTCCAACTACTCCCCCCCCTATATTATTCTCTCTTTATAGTACCCTCTATAAGAACTTCCTGTCTAAATTACGCTGGTAGCTACCTTTATAGCTACCTTAGGAACTATAGGAGTCTTAGAATTCCCCTTTATGCTAAATCTTCTAAAGCTTATTAAATGTTTGTGGAGAAGTAGAGGCTTGTTACGGAGATTGCTGCGGAGATTGCTATAGAGATTATTGCGGAGGTTCTTATAGAGGTTCTTAGTGGGACGGAGTTTGAGGCACAGGTTAAGATACGGCAGCTTAAGGCACTTAAGGTATTTAATAGCCTGAGGTTATCTATAGTGGTTACTGCGGAGGTTCTTATGGAGGTTGCTGCGGAGGTTTTTACGGAGGTTGCTGCGGATATTCTTATGGAGCTTGCTAGTAGGACGGAGCTTAAGGTATAGGTTAAGACATAGCAGCCTAAAGAACTTAAGGCTAAGGAACTTAAGGTGTTTAATAGCCTAAGGTTATCTATAGTATTACTTACGGAGGTTCCTATAGAGGTTCCTATAGAGGTTCTTACAGAGGTTCTTGCGGATGTTACTGCGGACGTTTTTACGGAGCTTACTGCGTCTCTAGTAGTACAGCGATTAGGATAACTAGTAGTACAGCAGTTAGAATAGCTAGTGAAATTGGCGGAGCAGCTAGTGGTCGGGCTGGAGATGCTTATGTAGCTAGTGGGGGACTATAGAAAGGTGTTAATTGTAGCTATTTGTCGTTAGGATTCCATTAAGAGTTAAACTTCTTTATAGTGCGTATTTGGTGCTTAATCTCTTATAGAGTCCATTCGTGCTCTTCCTTTACGTTAAGGACCTGCTCCTAAATGTTGTCTCTAATAATGCCCCCATCTATAGGGACAAATACTCCATTCTCCCAAAGGAAGTCTTGAAAATCCTAAATAATATTATTATTTCTAAGTGCCTAGGTGTTAGCAGTCCATCCTATAAAATCCTCTCTAAAATATTCCTATAGTTATACATTAGCGTAGTGTCTACTTTGGTAGAATAAAATATGGTGTAGAAGAAAGCCATTAACTTATTTTGCGGTATAAGTTATTATGTTAAAGGTAGAGGTAAATTTATCCCAGTTTTTATCGATAAGTTTCGCGTACGTAGCTACCCCTAGTGGTAAGGAGTCTCTCTAGTCGGTAGCTATATTTTTGGAGGAAGGGAAGTATTATAGGGTTATAGGAAAGGAGGTGTTATTGGTGTAGGGATTGTCGTTTATCATTTAGTACGCGTTTGGACGAGAATCTACGATTATAGGGCTCAGAACCAGTTCTGGCCTTAAATCGCGAAGACTTATAAAGCGTGTTGTTCTGTGTAATAGACGCAAGAATCTGTAATCTTAAAAAGGCTTAGGACCAGTTCTGGCCTTTAGATCCTTAGATTCGTAGAAGAGTTCTATTTAAGGTTTAGGACCAGTTCTAACCTTAAAAGACAGCTTCCTTTAGCACGAGTAGCACTAGTACAGTGGCTTATCTCTTCTTAGTGGAATACCTAGCTGCTCTATAGTATAACAGTAAAGTTAACTACTAATCAGTGTTGGTTACACAAGGTAATATCACGTAGCTACGGTTCGTAGATAGTATAATACTGTAATTCGATTATAGAAAGCAAAGGATCGTAAGGATAGCAGTGCCTAAGTAGGGGGGTAATGAGTCACTATAAGGGTGACTAATTAGCGACATATAACCTCTGTCCATACATTCCGACATAATTAAAAAGAAAGAAGCCCTAGCCTAAGAGAAAGGTAAACTTATAAATAAGGAGCTAGTAGAACAAAAACTGCCCCGTTAATACTAGAAATTTAAAGATACCTTCTTTAAAGCAGCGTCTAATGTACTTCCGCCTTACCGACTATACAACTATAAGATTAAAATTGAGCCAGACAAGGTAGTTACCCTTAGCTATAGCCCCCTCCGACAGTAATCTACTGCCGAATTATAGGCCATAAAGTAGTATCTTATTAATAACCTGGATAAGGGCTTTATTGAGCCTAGTTAAGCCCCTTTTAACTTACCTATTCTCTTTGCTAAAAAGCTAAATAGAGGACTTTGTTTCTATATTGACTACTATAAGCTTAATAATTTGACCCTTAAAGACCGCTACCTACTGCCTTTACTTAATGAGACTTTGGCCTGAATAAGTAGAGCTAAGATCTTTACGAAGCTTAATATCTGCTAGGCTTTTTACTGGATTAGGATGAACCCTGAATTAGAAGACCTTATTATGTTTTGGACCCGTTACGGAACGTATAAATATAAAGTACTACCTTTTAGACTGACTAACGGACCGGCTATATACTAATAATATATAAATGATGTACTATTTAACTACCTTAATGACTTCTGTATAGTATACCTGGATAATATTATAATCTACTTTGAAAACGAACTGGAATATAAAGAGTATGTCTGTAAAGTCCTATAATGGCTTTAGGAAGCTAGCCTCTAAGCCGATATTAAGAAGTTAGAATTTAGTGTTAAGCGTATAAAGTACTTAGGGTTTATTATTAGTATAAACGGGATTAAGGTAGACCTAAAAAAGACGGCCGTGATTAACTAATAGGTACCCCTAAGGACTGTAAAGGGGGTATAGTTATTTTTAGGGTTCTGTAACTTCTACTAATGCTTTATTAAGAACTATAGTAGGATTGCCTGGCCACTAAGCCTACTTACCTATAAGGATCGGCCCTTTTACTTTAATACCGTATGTAGGCAGGCCTTTAATAAGCTTAAGAAATAACTGGTCTCTGCTTCCTTACTCGCCTACTTTGACCTAGAACGGCCCTTAATGCTAGAAACTAATACCTTAGATAGTATTATAGCTAGTGTTTACTCCCAAAAGCAGACAAACGGAGAATAGTACCCTATTGCTTACTATTCGAAGACTATAGTAGATGCTGAGCTAAACTACCCAATTTATAATAAAGAAATGTTAGCTATTATCTATAGCTTTTAGCACTGGCGAGCACAGCTAGAAGGGACCCCTAAACCTATCTAAGTGGTTTTAGATTATAAGGCCTTAGAATATTTTATAATAACAAAAGCCCTTATAGCCCGGCAGGCGCGCTAGGCGGATATCCTATCTTAGTTTAACTTCCTAATTATATATAGGCTAGGCGCTACTAACTATGCGGATACTCTTATAAGACGTAAACAGGACCTAAATAACTAGATGGCCGTAAAGATCTTATTATAGACCCAGACGCTACTATAACTAGAGTACCTTAACCCTTAGATATAGGAAGAACTAAGTACTAAATCTTTAAGCGCTGAGATATGTCCTATTAACCCTACGGAATTTAACCTTATTAATAAACTACTGTAAGTAAACCGTATGGACCCTTCTCTATAGGAGTACCGCGAAAAGGTAAAGGATGTTACTAGCCTATGGTCCCTTAAAAATAGACTGCTTAAGCACTAGGAATGGCTAGTAGTAGTAGAAGAATAGAACTTATAAACCCGGCTTATTACTAAAGCATATACCTAGGTCTCTACGGCCTACCCCGGAAAAAATAAGACCTGTAAGATTATTGGTAACCGTTACTACTGGCCCGAAATGGTTATAGATATTAACCGTTATATACGGAACTGCAATAACTGCTATAGGTCTATGATTCCACAAGATAAGACCCTAGGACTATTAAAGCTACTCCTAATACTAGAGCGCCCCTGGTAGTATATCTCTATAGATTTCTATAAACTACCAGTAGACTGTAATGGGTACGATATGGTTATAATCTTAGTTAACCGTTTTAGTAAACGCCCTTTTTTAATCCCCTGTTATAAGAATATCGATGCTAAAGAGGCGGCCTAACTATATATCTATTATATCTACCAAATTTACAAACTACTAGACACTATTATATCGGACCGTAGACTGTAGTTTATATTGGCTTTTTGGAATAAGTTTACTCGGATCCTAGAAATTAGGCTAAAGCTTTTTACGGCGTACTACCCCTAAATAGACGGTTAGACGGAGATTGTAAATTAATACTTAGACTAGAGACTCCGGCCCTTTATTAACTACTTCTAAGATAACTAGGGCGAACTGCTACCTCTAATAGACTATACCCAGGCAACCTTACCCTATAACTTTACGGGATTCGCACCTATCTAACTAGAAATGGGGTATTTATTATAAACAAGCTTTGACTAGGATAGACTAGAAGGACTATAGACCGTACGCGAGAAACTGTCTTATAAGGAAGCCTAGCAGTACGCTAAGCGCTTAGAGGAAGCTTAGACGGTAGCCTGTATAAATCTAGAAAAGGTCTAAAAATTAATAAAATAGTAGGCAAATAAGCATAGGCGCGAGCCTGACTTTACTGTAGGTGATATAGTTTGGGTTATAATAAAGAACTGGAAGACGGAACGGCCAAGTCGTAAGCTTAATTATTAGATGGTAGGACCGTATAAGGTCCTTAAGAAAATAGGCAACTTATATAAAGTAGAGCTCCCAGATTTAATTAAGGTTTACCCTATCTTTTCGCCGAATAAGCTATGGAAGGTAGCGAACGACCTATTACCTAGATAAAAGAATGAACCCCCCCTACCGATTTAAGTTAATAGCGATAACAAATAGGAAATTGAAGAGATACTGGCCTATAAGCTAGTAAGGAAAACGCTAAAGTACCGCGTTAGTTGGAAAGGCTATGACCTAGATCCTACCTGGTACCCTATATAGAACTTTATTAGCAGTCCCTATAAGCTTTAAGAATTCTATAGCCGTTACCCTAACAAACTGGGACCGCTAAAGTACCTAAACGAATAGATGGAATGCTGGTATAATAAAGATAATAAGCTACCGGAAGAGCATAAAGATAAGAATACCCTATGGGTATAATACGGATATATAAAGCCTGAGGGCAGGCTTTTGCGAAGGGGGGGGTAATGTTACGGCACTGGCAGAAAACGGCAGCTATGGTAGACGTTATGGTAGACGCAGGGCTCACGTGACTCTCACGTGACTAGGGATTGTATATAACTCCTCGCGTTGCTGCTTGTCCTTTCCTTTCCTTTTTCTCTAGCTTTAGATTCTCGTTTATAGATAATCCAATCGTACAGGCTTACACGACCCTTTTGCCGTGCTTATATCTCGATTGACTAAGTCGCTAACAGCTATTAAAAGATTACAGCTTAATTCTCTTACAGGGGGACAAGAACTAGTCTTTAAAATTACGCAAAGCTGCTCTTATCTAGCTAGTAAGAGTATCTCTATTAACTTTTATTAGGTTCCTAGCCACCTAGGAATCTACGGAAACAAAATAGCAGATAAGCTAGCTAAAAAGGGCCTCTCTAGAAGAAAAATACAATCTTCTTATACATCCCTAGCCTATATAGGGAGAGCAGCAAGAGAAAAAATACTAGGATAGTGGAAAAGCAGCTGGCAACAGAAAAAAAATAAAGGAAAACACTATACTAGGATCTCTAGAGGAAACTACTCTTTATCTCTTAAAGCCCCTAAGGATAAATATCCTAAAAGGTTATAATCAGCTTTCTATTAACTAAAACTAGGAAAAGGCTTCTTTAAATCCTTCTCTAAGACAATAGGGAAGGATAAAGAAGGTAAATGCTTTAAGGGCTGTAGAGCTATACAGACTCCTAAGCACCTATTACTAGAATGCAGACTATATAGGGAAGAGAGAAAAGAAATGCAAAGACAACTAAGCTCTTCTCTCTCCCTAGAGAAGCTCTTTTGTATAGAGAAAGAAAGAGGGGCGCTTTTTCTATTTCTAAGTAAGACAAAAATAGCTACTAGAGAGTGGCTAATGGAAGCAAAAGCTTTAGAAGGAGGTAACTCCTACTAGACTTCTAGTAAATAGACAGTAGTGAGCAAAAGGACAGAAATAAACTATAAAATGTACAGGGGCAGGCGTTAGGATTCGT
>Ga0307515_10015420_pt1 | contig 14080 bp, 12 predicted proteins | sample 17_EM_MG_FD_194513 | JGI IMG/M metagenome (GOLD analysis project Ga0307515, IMG submission 194513) | Populus trichocarpa ectomycorrhiza microbial communities from riparian zone in the Pacific Northwest, United States - 17_EM | ecosystem: Host-associated > Plants > Roots > Unclassified | place...
CACCAAGGACAATGCCAAGGACTTCTACTTCCCGGATTCTCCGTTCTGATCTGTGACTGGAGACATGCGCCCATTCGAGAGGGTGGGCGCATTTTTTATGCCTTGTTTGGGGCGTGTCGGCGAAAATGCGGCACGTACCTCTTGCCCGCCAAAGCCCATCATGATTAGGTCGCAACCATATCGCATCTGGCCTTGCGCCAAATCCGACGGCAAGGGCGAGGAGGCGTCTTGCTCCCGCCAAATTGCGTGCTACAACACTTCAGAAACGTTTACGGTCGATATTCAGGGAGGAATCTGACATGAAAACGATCAAGGGTCCCGGCTTGTTCCTGGGGCAGTTTGCGGGCGATACCGCACCTTTCAACTCCTGGGACGCGATCACCAAATGGGCGGCCGATATAGGCTACAAGGGCGTTCAGGTTCCAACCTGGGCCAGCCAGCTGATCGACCTCAAGAAGGCCGCCACCTCCAAAGATTATTGCGACGAATTCGCCGGCAAGGCCCACGAAAACGGCATCGAGATCACCGAACTCTCAACCCATCTGCAGGGTCAACTCGTTGCCGTTCACCCGGCCTATGACGAAGCTTTCGACGGGTTCGCGGCGCCTGAGGTGCGCGGCAATCCGAAGGCGCGTCAGGAATGGGCGGTCGAGCAGGTCAAGATGGCGTTGACCGCTTCGAAGAACCTCGGCATCAAGGCCCATGCGACCTTCTCCGGCGCGCTTGCCTGGCCCTTCATCTATCCGTGGCCGCAACGTCCGGCCGGTCTGGTCGAGACTGCCTTCGACGAGCTTGCCCGCCGCTGGACGCCGATCCTCAACCATGCGGAGGAAAACGGCGTCGACGTCTGCTACGAGATCCATCCGGGTGAAGACCTGCATGACGGCGTCACCTTCGAGATGTTCCTGGAGCGCGTGAAGAACCATCCGCGCGCCAACATGCTCTACGATCCCTCGCACTATGTCCTGCAGTGCCTCGACTATCTCGACAATATCGACATCTACAAAGATCGCATCAAGATGTTCCACGTCAAGGATGCGGAGTTCAATCCGACCGGGCGCCAGGGTGTCTATGGCGGTTACCAGGGCTGGGTGGAACGCGCCGGCCGCTTCCGTTCGCTGGGCGACGGGCAGGTCGATTTCGGCGCGGTGTTCTCGAAGATGACGGCCAATAATTTCGACGGCTGGGCCGTGGTCGAATGGGAATGCGCGCTGAAGCATCCGGAGGACGGCGCCCGTCAAGGGGCCGAATTCGTCAAGGCGCATATCATCCGCGTCACCGAGAAAGCCTTCGACGACTTTGCCGGCAGCGGTACGGATCAGGCGGCGAACCGGCGGATGCTGGGGCTTTCCTAAATCACGGCATACTGTTGGTTGCCCCTCACCCTAACCCTCTCCCCGTTCTGACGGGGAGAGGGGACTTGCCACACCAGGCGGCAGAGATGGGTATAGACATCGCGGCATATCCCTTCGCCCCGTTGGCGGGGGTCTGCAGGACGGGTCGAGACCCGTGGCTCGACCCCGGTCAGTGGCGGCAGCCGGATGAGGGGCTACATCCGCACCAAGTTTAAATTCCAGGAGGACAGAATGGCAATCGAAGCATCATCCGAACAGACCCGTGAGCCGCGTATCCGGCTTGGCATGGTGGGCGGCGGCGCAGGCGCGTTTATCGGCGCCGTGCACCGTATCGCGGCACGCATCGACGACCAGTACGATCTCATCGCCGGTGCCTTGTCGGCCTCGCCCGACAAGGCGATCGCATCCGGCCGCGACCTCGGCCTCGATCCGTCCAGGACCTATTCCAGCTATCGCGAGATGGCGATCCGCGAGGCGAAGCTGAAAAACGGCATCGAAGCGGTGGCGATCGTCACGCCGAACCACGTACACTACGATGCGGCCAAGGAATTTCTGAGGCGCGGCATCCATGTCATCTGCGACAAGCCGCTGACATCGAACCTCGCCGATGCGAAGAAGCTGAAGAAGATCGCCGACGAGAGCGGCGCGCTGTTCGTGCTGACGCATAATTACACCGGCTATCCGATGGTCCGCCATGCGCGTGAGATGATCGCGAACGGCGAACTCGGTGACATCCGTGTCGTCCAGGCCGAGTATCCGCAGGATTGGCTGACCGAAGCGGTCGAGCAGACCGGCCAGAAGCAGGCCGCCTGGCGCACCGATCCGGCGCAATCAGGTGTCGGCGGCTCGACCGGCGATATCGGCACGCACGCTTACAATCTCGCCTCCTTCATCACTGGCCTGGAACTCGACAGCCTCGCTGCCGATCTCGACAGCTTCGTCGAAGGCCGCCGGCTTGATGACAATGCCCATGTCATGCTGCGTTTCAAGGCGAAGGGGTCGGAAAAGCCGGCCAAGGGCATGCTCTGGTGCAGCCAGGTGGCGCCCGGTCATGAAAACGGCCTGATGGTGCGCGTCTACGGCACCAAGGGCGGGCTGGAATGGACGCAGAAGGATCCGAACTACCTGTGGTACACGCCCTTCGGCGAACCGAAGCGGCTGATCACCCGGGGCGGCGCCGGTTCAGGCGCGGCCGCGGGCCGCGTCTCGCGCGTGCCGTCGGGGCATCCGGAAGGCTATCTCGAGGCTTTCGCGACGATCTATACCGAAGCCGCCCATGCGATCAACGCCCGCAAGAAGGGCAAGGCGGTCGATAAGGCCGTGGTCTATCCCACGGTGGATGATGGCGTGAAGGGCGTGGCCTTCGTCGAAGCTTGTGTTGCCTCTTCGAAGAAGAACGGCGCCTGGGTCAAGCTCTGATCGCTTTATCCGGCGGTGGCCGCTGATCCGGCCGCCGCCTTTTCCCGCAAGCAGACGCAACGGCCAATATCGGGTGGGAAATTCCTTGCCGACGTTTGAACGGGGAGGGAGCCAAGTGCGCATAAACACCTTTCATCTGCAACGTTGCAGCTTTGTTATTTCAACTCTGTACAACGCCCCTTCGCTTGGCTAAACCGCCGCACAAATGGTCGGTCTAGAACGAAAGACGGGATTTCCAGATGATTGATGCGAAGACGTTAGCCGGCCGTTTCCCCGGCGATTTTACCTTCGGCGTTGCCACCGCCGCCTTCCAGATCGAGGGCGCATCCAAGGCCGATGGCCGCAAGCCCTCCATCTGGGACGCCTTCTGCAATATGCCGGGCCGCGTCTACCATCGCCACAACGGCGATGTCGCCTGCGATCACTATAATCGGCTGGAGCAGGATCTCGATCTGATCAAGGAGATGGGTGTCGAGGCCTATCGTTTCTCGATCGCCTGGCCGCGCATCATTCCCGACGGCACCGGCCCGGTGAACGAAAAGGGCCTCGATTTCTACGATCGGCTGGTCGACGGCTGCAAAGCGCGTGGGATCAAGACCTTCGCGACGCTCTATCACTGGGATCTGCCGTTGACGCTGATGGGCGACGGCGGCTGGACGACGCGCTCGACCGCCTATGCCTATCAGCGCTACGCCAAGACGGTGATGAACCGCCTCGGCGACCGTCTGGACAGCGTCGCAACCTTCAACGAGCCCTGGTGCATCGTCTGGCTCAGCCATCTCTACGGCATCCATGCGCCGGGCGAGCGCAACATGCAGGCGGCACTTTACGCCATGCATCACATGAACCTCGCCCACGGTCTCGGCGTCGAGGCGATCCGCTCGGAAGCCCCGAACGTTCCTGTCGGCCTTGTGCTCAATGCGTCGTCGATCATCCCCGGCTCAGACAGCCCGGCCGATCTCGCCGCGGCTGAGCGCGCGCATCAGTTCCACAATGGCGCCTTCTTCGATCCTGTCTTCAAAGGGCAATATCCGGAGCAATTCGTCGAGGCGCTCGGCGACCGCATGCCTGACATCGAGGATGGCGACCTGAAGCTCATCAGCCAGAAACTCGACTGGTGGGGGCTGAACTACTATAAGCCCGACCGTGTCGCCGACGATGCCGGGCGTAAAGGCGATTTCCCCTGGACGGTGGAGGCGCCGCCGGCAAGCGACGTCAAGACCGATATCGGCTGGGAAATCTATGCGCCGGGGCTGAAGCTGTTGGTCGAGGACCTTTATCGCCGCTACGAGCTGCCGGAATGCTACATCACCGAGAACGGCGCCTGCGACAATACCGATGTCGCCGGCGGCGAGGTTGATGACGTGATGCGCCTCGACTATGTCGGCGATCACGTCGACGTCGTTGCCGGCCTCATCAAGGACGGCTACCCGATGCGCGGCTATTTCGCCTGGAGCCTGATGGACAATTTCGAATGGGCGGAAGGCTATCGCATGCGCTTCGGTCTCGTCCATGTCGACTACGAGACCCAGGTGCGAACAGTCAAGAAGAGCGGCAAATGGTATCGCGAACTTGCCGGGCAGTTCCCGAAGGGCAATCACAAGGCGGGTTGAGCCGGGCCGGCATCCAAATAGGGCGGCTGCGCGGCGCTGTTTGGGCGCTCGCGCGCATTCGGCTCGTCGCCTGCCATGGGAGCTCGATTCTTCACGGAATTGGCAACGAGCCTCTGCCCAAAAATATGACTGTCAGGAACCTGCAACACGCGGTTGCTTAAACGTTTTTGAACTCTTGACTGGCAAAATCCCGGGATCAGGGAGCCATGATGCAGGCAGTCGGAAAGTCGCAAAGCAAGGGATCGGGAATAGGCCGCCACACCACCGTTACGGGCGTGCTTTTCTCCTTCGCGGTCATTGTCGCAGTCGTCACCATCATGGTGCTGACGGCGCTCGAACGCGTGGCCGAAAATGCCAACCTCCTCGATGACGAGCGCTCGCGCGAAACGACGATCGGTGCGTTGAAGACTTTCGAGGACCAGCTTGCCGCGACACTCAATGATTACGCCGCCTGGGACGATGCTGCCGTAAACGTTTATGCGCCTGACGGGATGGCCTGGACCGTGAGTAACTACGGCGAAATGTCCGCCAACAGCTCGCTTTTCGACGTGGCGATCGTTGTCGATGACGAGAAGAAGGCGGTCATGGCCTATCGCGACGGCAGGCCGATGGAGGAGCCGCTTACGGATTTCTTCGCGCCGTCGCTCTGGACCCTGCTCGACAGGGTGAAGGCGGCCGCCGCAGCCGATAATCCCGAGATGACGGGTTTCGTCACCACCAAACGCGGCATTGCCGTCGTCGGCGTGGCATTGGTGCGGAAAAAATCCGGTGCGCTCGATGCGCCCGCCGGCCAGCACCGCTATCTCGTTTTCGCGCACCATCTCGATGACGACAAGATCAGCGCGCTCGGCCAGACCTATGTCATCGGCGGGCTGATGCTGGCGCCACCGACCTTCGAGGCTGACTACTTCGTGCCAATCATCGACCCAGCGAAGGCAGTGCTCGGCAAGCTCGTCTGGACCTCGCGTTCGCCTGGCGATATCGGTTACGCTCAGGTGCGGCCGATGGTCATCCAGGCGCTCGGCCTTGTCGGGCTGTTCTTCATGGTGCTGCTCGTCATCGGCTGGCTTGCCGGCCGCCGGCTGAAGGCCGAGGAAAACAGCGCCCGCGAGGAGGTGCTGCGCGACAGGCTGAGCGGCCTTTCCAATCGTGACGGTCTCGGCCTCGCCATCGACCGTTTCGTCGCCGAGGCGCGCCAGACCAAGCGCAACGTGCCGATCCTCTATCTCGATCTCGATGGCTTCAAGGAAGTCAACGACAGCTATGGCCACGGCACCGGCGATCAACTGATCCGTGCGGTGGCGGCGGGGCTCGAGGTGCTGATCCCGAAAGATGCGGTTCTCGCCCGTGTTGGTGGCGACGAATTTGCCATCGCCTTTCTCTCCGACAGCGAGAATGCCGCGGCCCTGCAACTGGCCGAGCAGATCCTCGATTTTCTTGCCGAGCCGCTGGAGATCGGCCGCCGCGTCGTCGTCGTCGGGGCAAGCATCGGTATTGCCTCGTCGTCATCAGGCGCGATCGAGCGCGAGGAACTGGTGCGCCGCGCCGATCTTGCCATGTACAAGGCGAAGGAAGCGGGCCGCGCCCGCATGACGCTCTATGATCCGTCGATGGACGCCGATCGTGAAGAGCGCAATGCGCTGGAGATCGATCTCAGGATCGCGATCGAAAGCGGCGACCTGACGCTTGCCTACCAGCCGCTGATCGATGCGTCGACGCATGCGCTGACCGGCGTCGAGGCGCTGGTGCGCTGGAACCGTCCGGGCCACGGCCCTGTTTCGCCGGAACTGTTTATCCCGATCGCCGAGACCAGCGGCCTCATCGAATCGCTCGGCCTATTCGTGCTGCGCAAGGCCTGCGAGACGGCCAAGCAATGGCCGGAACTCAACATGTCCGTCAATGTCTCACCCGGTCAGTTCCGCAATCCGGCTTTCACCGACTACGTGCGCTATGTGCTGAAGCAGACCGAGATCGAGGCCAGCCGGATCACGCTCGAGATCACCGAAGGCTACATGATCCAGAATCCGCAGCGCACCCGTCAGTCGATCGAACGGCTGAAGGGGCTGGGGGTCAAAGTGGCGCTCGACGATTTCGGTTCCGGCTTCTCGTCGATCGGTTATCTCAGGCAATTCGGCTTCGACCGCATCAAGATCGACCGTTCGCTGGTCATGGGTGTCAACGAGGACAGGCGCCAGCGCGAAATGCTGCAGGCAACGGTGGCGCTTGCCCGCTCGCTCGACATTCCCGTCACGGCCGAAGGCATCGAGACCGAGGAGCAGGCGGTGGCCATGCGGCTGTTCGGCTGCGATTGCCTGCAGGGCTATTTGTTCGGAAAGCCGATGACGGCGGATCTCATCACCGAGATGCTGGAACAACGACGTGCAGCCGAGGCGGCAGACCGGCGCCGCATCAGTGCGGCCTAAGCGGCGGTCAGATCCTCTGGAAGCAAACCGCTTCACAGAAATCCGGGCTCAGCTGCCGATATGCCGCTGGCCGCGCTTTCTTGCCAGAGCGATCTGATGCTGCCGCTGACGATAACGCAGCCGGTCTTCCTCGGTGCGGGTGTGGTAGCAGTGGCTGCAGGAAACACCTTCTTCGTAGAGTGGTGAGGTGACTTCCTCGGCGCTGATCGGGTTGCGGCAGGCGTGGCAGAGCCTGTGTTCGCCTTCCTTCAGCCCGTGCTCGACGGACACCCGCTCGTCGAAGACGAAGCAGGCGCCGTCCCAGAGGCTTTCCTCTTGCGGCACGTCCTCGAGATATTTCAGGATGCCGCCTTTGAGGTGATAGACCTCGTCGAAGCCCTGCTCCTTCATGAAGGCGGTGGCCTTCTCGCAGCGTATGCCGCCGGTGCAGTACATGGCGATCTTCGGCTTGTCGTGCAGGCCGGGGTTCTGGCGCACCCATTCCGGAAATTCGCGGAAGCTCTTGGTCTTCGGGTCGAGCGCGCCGCGAAAGGTGCCGATCGCCGTTTCGTAGTCGTTGCGGGTGTCGATGACGATGGTGTCGGGATCCGATATCAGCGTGTTCCAGTCCCTGGCCGCCACATAGGTGCCCACCACCTTGTTGGGGTCGATGTCCTCGACGCCCATGGTGACGATTTCCTTCTTCAGCTTCACCTTCAAACGCAGGAAGGGCATTTTCGAAGCGCGGCTTTCCTTGTGCTCCAGGCTCGAAAATTCCGGCTGGGCGCGCAGAAAGGACAGCACGGCGTAAATGCCGGCATCCGGTCCCGCGATCGTGCCGTTGATGCCCTCATGCGCCAGAAGCAGCGTTCCCTTGACGCCGCTTTCCTCGCAAAGCGCCTGCAACGGTTCCTGCAGGCTGGCAAAGCGCGGCACGGAAACGAAATGGTAAAGCGCCGCCACGAGGAACGGGCTGGTGTGTGTCAGGCTGTCGGTCATGGGCCGGAAATACAGAAAATCGGCGGGTCGCGCAATTGCCTTCGCGAGCGTGACCCGCGGCGGTCACGCTCGGGCCTTCCATTCGGAGAATGGCCGCACGCCGAAGCTCCGGTCGGGGGGGGGGTCGTCGAGAACGCTGATGAATTCGATTGAGTGCCCGTCCGGATCCTTGAAATAGATCGACAGCGCCGGCATCCAGCCGAGAACGACCGGCTCCGTCGCGGGTTCACCGGTAAAGCCGAGAGGTTGCACGCCCTTCGCCTTGAGATTGGCGGGCGCGTGCAGCACGCCGCCGGCGGTCATGCGGAAAGCGATATGCAGATGCATCTTCATGGGGCCGGTTCCGGTTTCCCAGAGGCCGAGCATGCCGGTTTTCCTGTCGTCCACCCAGAGGAAGGCGACCCTGCGTTCCTCGAATGACGCTGCCGGTTCGAGCCCGACGATATCGCGGTAGAAATCGATGGAGGTCTTGAGGTTGGCAACAGTCAGGTGGGTCTCGTAGATTCCCAGCACCTTCGGCATCGGGGTTGTTTCTGCGGTCATGTCTTCCTCGCGATCGTATATCTGCCTGTTTCGATCGCCGGAGGCTAGAACCTCGACATTGGTTGAGGTCAATAGCTTTTTTCAGGCCGCTGCGCGGGCCGCCATCGTGGCCTGTTGGCTGGGGATTTTTCGAGATTTCGGCGAAATGCGCCGTCGGGACCGATACCCGGTCTCTTACGTTGCAGCCGCCCAGAGCAGTTCGATGCGCTGCGCTTCCTCGTCCGGATGATCGGAAAAGATGATTTCGGCTTTCAGCAGGGCCTCCCGCCGATCTTGCTGCTGGCGGAAGATGATGGCGTCGAGCAGATGCGTCAGGTCGTCATTGCGGGTGAAGAGCTGCGGTTCGGCTTCGACGAGTTCGGAGAGGACGACGAGATCGTGGATATGGCCGAGATCCTCGACGAGCGTCTTGGCCGCGTCGCGCTTGGCCTTCATGGCGCTTGGCCAGACATCGCGCAAAAGGGCGTGGTAGAGCCGGTAATCATAGGTGCGTTTGCGCAGATCGTGGAAATCCTCGGCCGTGCCCTCGTCATGGCAGGCCGTCAGTGCTGCCTTCGCCTTCAGGCTCGTGCGGCGCCAGCTTTTCGCCAGCATGCGGGCATTCTTGCGGTGGCCGCCGTCGAAAGTGACCGTATCGAGCGAGGCGATCGCCTCTTTCAGCGTCCCGGCGACTTCCGTCAGCCGTTGTTCCAGCCCGCGTTCGGCCTTTGCCATCCAGTCTCGGCGTCCTTCCAGGATGGTGACGATGCGGCCGAGCGCCTCGTTCTCGTCCGGGCTGCGGGCGGTGTGCCGCAGATATTCCACCGTGCCGATGAGTGCTGCCGCGTCACGGATTGCCGACAGCGAACGCGCGGCCTCGCGCAGCCTTATGTTTTCACGTTTCTGGAAATCCGGCACTTCACGGGCGACGAGCCGGTAGAGCGAGCGCAGCCGCTTCAGGTTCTTGCGAAAGGAATGGATCGCCTCGTCGGCGCCATCCGGCTGCTCTTCGAGAACAGTCACCGCATGGAGGAGCTGTTTCGTGGCGACGCTGCGGAATTCCTCGGTGAAATCGGCCTCAGGCCGTATGCGATAGCCCATGCCGGTCATGCTCGTATTCTGTGGCGAGGGCCTGGTTGGAATAGCGGAAATCGCCGGTTACCTCGCGGCCGAGCCAGGCGGGCAGGGCCGGATTATCTGTCTCCGCCGTCATCTCCACCTCGGCGATCACCAGTCCGCGGTGCTCGCCGGCAAAGACGTCGACTTCCCACACGAAGCCCTCATAGGGAACACGGTGGCGGGTCTTCTCGATGACGATGCCGATCGCGTTCTGCAACAGCTCTTTGGCATCGGCAACCGGGATGTCGTATTCGAATTCGTCTCGGGTAATCGCGCTGCGGCCGATCTTGATCGTCAATCTCGCACTGTTGCCGTCGAGGATACGCACCCGGACGGAGCGGTCATCCATGGAGGCGATGTAACCCTGCTTCAGGATCGACTTCGTCTCGACAGCAGAACGCCATCCATCGCTGCGTACAAGGAACTTCCGCTCGATCTCTTTCGCCATACCAGTGAACCTTTTGTGACGATTTCGGCACGGTAGCCCAATTCCCACGCATTTCCTACCCACCATGTTGCGAGTCCGGTTTTATCTCGACAAGGTCCCGCCGGAGCGTTATTCGGAAGCCCGGATTTCAATCGTTTCAAGGAAACCGTACGACCATGGGCGAGAAAACAGACAAGCTCCTTTCCATCCTGAAACTCCAGCCCGTCGTTCCGGTGCTGATCGTCGACGATGCGAAGTCGGCCGTGCTTCTGGCGCGCGCGCTCGTCGCCGGCGGCCTGAAGGCAATCGAGATCACCATGCGCACACCGGCGGCACTCGATGCCGTGCGCGCCGTCGCCAACGAAGTCGAGGGCGCCGAGGTCGGCGCCGGCACGATCCTCAATGTCGCTCATTGGAAGGCCGCGGTCGAAGCCGGATCGAAGTTCATCGTCAGCCCCGGCACGACGCAGGAACTGCTCGATGCGGCAGCCGATTCCGAGGTGCCGCTGCTGCCGGGGGCTGCGACCGCCAGCGAAGTCATGGCGCTGCGCGAGGAAGGCTATCAGGTGCTGAAATTCTTCCCGGCCGAACAGGCCGGTGGCGCCGCCTATCTGAAGGCTCTTTCCTCGCCGCTTGCTGGCACGCTGTTCTGCCCGACCGGCGGCATTTCGCTGAAGAACGCCAATGATTATCTCTCGCTGCCGAACGTCATCTGCGTCGGCGGCTCGTGGGTCGCGCCGAAAGAACTGGTCGCAGCCGGCGATTGGGCCGGCATTACCAAGCTCGCGGCCGAGGCCGCCGCATTGAAGGCCTGAAGCACGTATCCGGCCTGGCGGGTGCGTGCTGCACTCGCCAGTCGAACTCTGCGTATTTGTATTTCAGCCGTCGCAAACCTATGTTCTGCTCCAACCTCAAAAAGGGAGATGACGAGGAATGTTCGACGCGAAGAAGCTTCTCGACCAGTTATTGGGTTCGCAGGTGCCGGGTCTCGGCGGCACGGTCCGCGACAGGGCCGGCGACGCCGTGCAGACGGCCAGGAACAATCCGCTGGCGACCGGCGCCATTGCCGCCGTGCTGCTCGGCACCAAGACCGGCCGCGGCCTTGCCGGCAATGCGCTGGCCGTCGGAGGTCTTGCCGCCATCGCCGGCCTCGGCTATCAGGCCTACAAGAATTACCAGGCCGGGCAGGCGCCGGCAGCGCCTTCGGATGCGCCATCCGCCAACAATCCCGTCCTCTTGCCGCCGCCCACCGAATCCGGCTTTGGGCCGGCGTCGCCCGCCGGCAGCAATGAATTCGTGCTGGTACTGATCCGTGCGATGATCGCTGCTGCCAAGGCCGACGGCCATATCGACGATGCCGAGCGTGCCCTCATCATGGACAAGGTCAAGGCCGCCGACGTCAGCGGCGAGGCTGCGGCCTTCATCGAAGGCGAGCTTTCCTCGCCGACGGATATCGATGCGCTCATTGCCGCTGCGACCACGGAAGAACAGCGGGTCGAACTCTACACTGCCTCGCGGCTGACCATCGAGCCGGATTCGCGCGCGGAGCGCGGCTATCTCGACCTGCTCGCCGGCCGTCTCGGCCTTGCCGATCAGTTGGTCGACCATATCGAGGCGACGGTGTCGTCGGCCAAGATTACCTTGTCACAGTGACAGCTTGGCCGGTTGCCTTTGCCGGGCGGCTGGCCTATCCACTCTTCCGAAAGAGGAGTGAATATGCGCGATCTTGCAAATTTCAACGGTTGCCCGGCGCCGAAGCCGGTCACGCTGAAGGGCCGCTTCGTCACCGTCGAACCCTATCGGCGTGAGGAACATCTCCAGGCATTGTGGGACGGCCTCGGCGGCATGGGCATCAACCCGCTGCTTCTCTATTTCGCGCAGGACGATTTTTCGGGTATCGACGATTTCGCCAACTGGCTGGCGACCGCCTATACCAAGTCCGGCTGGCTCACTCATATTTTCCGCGACAATGCCATCGGCAAGATTGTCGGCATGGCGAACTATATGCGCGCCGATCCGGCAAACGGCGTCGTCGAGATCGGCGGCGTCGCGCATGGGCCTGAGATGAAGCGTTCGCCGCTCTCCACCGAAGTGCATTACCTGATGGCCAAGCACGTCTTCGAGGATCTCGGTTATCGTCGCTACGAGTGGAAATGCGACAACAAGAACGAGGCGAGCAAGACGACGGCTGCGCGCTACGGCTTCAGCTTCGAAGGCGTCTTCCGCCAGCACATGATCTCCAAGCATCGCAACCGCGATACCGCCTGGTTTTCGATGATCGACAGCGAATGGCCGCTGATCAACGACGCCTTTGAAGGCTGGCTTTCGCCCGGCAATTTCGATGCCGAGGGCAACCAGATCCGCCGCCTCCAGGACATCCGCGCCGATCTCGAAAAGGAAAGGCTCGCATGAGCCCGGAAAGCCGATCGCAAGCGACCGCAGCCGCCATCATCCTGCTCGGCGCCGGCCTCGTCATCTATTTCCTGCCGACCATCGTGCTCTGGATCGGCAATTTCTCGCCGACGCTCGCAATCATCGTCGGCGTCTGCCTGATCATGGCGTTTTTCGCGGTCTTCTGGCTGCGCGCCCGCTATCAGCGGAGCAGGGGAAAATAAGCGCTATCCCTGCAGCGAGGCCCCAAGCAGCAGCACGCCCATCAATATGACGAGCACGGCGCCAAGGATTTCGATGGCGTTGCCGACCCAGACCGAGGTCGCCGAGCCGCGTCCGGAGAGGCGGACGGCAGCACCCTTGGCGGTGACGGCAAGCGTTGCCAGCACGGAAACGGTGATCGCCGTGCCGAGCGACATGGCGGCGACCGAAAGCATGCCGCCGAGGTAGAGCCCGTTCAGCAGCGAGAAGGTCATGACCAGCAACGCACCGGAGCAGGGGCGAAGGCCGACGGCGACGATTGCCGACCAGGCCTCACGGACACTGAACCTGTCGCCGCCAAGGAGGGCGGGATCGGGAACATGGGCATTGCCGCAGGTCTCGCAGACCATACCGGGAACGAAGGTATGGCCGGCTTCGACGGGCTGAGCCTTTCCGTTGAAGGCATAGGCCTGGCGTTCGGCGGCATTCTCCTTCCAGTCGAGCATCATGCTGACGGGGCCGGCAGGCGTCGCCATCAACTGGCGGTTCGGCATGCGTCCCAGCATCGAGCGCAGCTTGCGAAACAGCAGCCAGCCGCCAAAGAGGATGACCATGACGAAGCTGGCGATCTCCATCGCATGGGTCGCTGCCGTCAGCGTGATGCCGCTGCCGCGCAGCACCAGCCAGGCGCCGCTGACGAGCGCTATTGCCACCACGCCCTGAACGAAGGCGGAGATGAAGGATATCACCACGCCGCGCCTCAGTTCGACCTCGTTGGCGATCATGTAGGACGAGATGACCGCCTTGCCGTGGCCGGGGCCGGCGGCATGGAAGACGCCGTAGGCGAAGGAGAGGCCGATCAGCGAGGTCAACTGCCAGGGGTCTTGGCGCATCGCCTTCAGCGCGTCGGTCAGTGCCCGATAGAAGGCCTGCTGCTCGTAATTGACGTAGAGAAATAGCGGTGCGAGCGGACCGCCGGTCGGCTGGAAGCTCGGCTCCGCCGTGCCGATGCCGAGCGGCGATTGCGCATGGGCGAGGCTAACAGCCGTCAAAAGCGCAAGGATTGCGGCGGAGAGGATAAGGCGTTTCGTCAGCATGTGACCTCCAGCCGGGTGGCGAAGAGTTTGGACATGTTGGTGCCTGTGGGATCATTGAAGAAGGCGTCCGTCAGCGACTGCTTGTTTTGCGAGATCACCTCATCGGCATCCGGCCGCACCACCTGATGTTTGCAGGCCTTGAAGCCGTCTCCGACGATCGCTAACTCGCCGTCGGTCGGAAAATCGATCGAGGTGTAGAGCGTCGGGTCATAGACGCCGAAGGTCAGCCGGCCCTTGAGCGGCATCTTCTCCACCGGCTTTACCGCAAAGAACATCAGCAACTGGCCATCCTTGTAATCGACATGGATGATGTCGGGCTTCTGGACGGTGATGTTCTTCCCGTTGATCGTCAGGTTCATGTAATAGTCGTAATCGGCAAGCGATTTCTTGACCGTATTGCCGACTTCGGTCAGTTCGTTCGGCTCCAGCTTCAGGTCGGTATTCTTGTCGAAATCCATGACCACCGAGGAGGAGAAGACCTCGTCGAAGCGCCAGACATTGCGCAGTTCCTCGATGCTGCCATCCTTGCCGGCCA
>Ga0307515_10015421_pt1 | contig 14079 bp, 4 predicted proteins | sample 17_EM_MG_FD_194513 | JGI IMG/M metagenome (GOLD analysis project Ga0307515, IMG submission 194513) | Populus trichocarpa ectomycorrhiza microbial communities from riparian zone in the Pacific Northwest, United States - 17_EM | ecosystem: Host-associated > Plants > Roots > Unclassified | place...
TAAATATTCAAAACAAAATATATATAGCAATCAAAAGTTTGAGGATCAAATTTGATATAATCAGCAAATAATATGACATTTCTAAATTTTTCACAACTTCCAGAAAGTGTTTTCCGCCCAAATTTTTCAGGAAAACACTTTCCTGGAAACCAAGCCAAATTTTTCTTTGACTGGAAAGTGTTTTCTGTTGACTAACTTTTCTAATGGCAAACAAACACAAATAAATTTAAAAAATAAATTTCTAAAAAATAAATTTCAGAAAACAAACATAGCCTTATATACATTTTATTTTTCAGAAGAATTTATGGTCAAGATATTAGAAAATTTCCCGACCGGTAGCTTTTGGATATAGATATAAAGAGAGAAGATCGTGGTAAGCTAACTGTCTGGATGGTGTTTTAATTTGCTTGTTTCCTACACAAACCAAGTAGATAATAAGTCTACATGTTTTGTCGTTTCTTTTTTGAAATTTACTTCTAAAATGTTCTTTTAGTTAGACAAATAAAAAAATATATGAATTTTAAAAAGTATAAATGATTATAAATGAGACCTGAATGAATGATTTTCCAAGAGATTTATAAAGTTTTAAATAGATCAAAAATCATATCTCAACTAGAAAATAAAATAAAGATCCAAGATTATAAGAGAAAAAAACATGAAATATGAAAATAATAAGGAAAATTATCAAAATCATCAAAATCAAGATCCCGGAATGAGATTTTCAAAATCTAAATATCTGACGGTCAGAATAGTGATTCCATAACTACTCTAAAGAAAATATCATCCAAAAATTCATGTAGAAATTTGAGCACAATCCAACGATCATATCAAAAGTTATTATTCTTTGAACCTAGACCTATCTCATCGGTCCATAAATATATTTTCTAAACCATCTATATAATTTGTCTAGAGTCGATTCTTATTTAAGTATATCAAACTTATATATATATATAGCTGTCTAAAATTATTTGTTGTCGCAAATACAACTATATATAATCTCAATTATTCTTTTCGGTAGGAGTTATCTAGTTAAACGTTCCTTGTGATCTAGTTTTTCTAACTACTCTATGTGCTCAAACAAACTTGGAAAGTGACAATCTTTGCTGGGTTTTATCCGTTTATGTATGTGCTACTCTATAATTTTAAAATTTTTATTTTTATTATGACAAAATAGAAATTCTATTGTTTTAAATGCTTTTCATTAAGGTTTTTTTTTTTTTTTGCTTTTATAAATTTTTTAAAAAAATAATGGAGGTTAATTTTAGTATCGCTAAGGTTTGTAAAACTTAAACTGATGATCTCTTAAAAACAAACTCAAAATTTGAATAATTCAGACTTAGATTTTTTAATTACTTAGATGGTTGTTCTCAACATCCAATAATAAATTGCAAAGTTGTTGCATTTAAAAAAAAATTGTCCATTGCAATTTTACTATTTAATATAAACGGTATAATTTGCACCCAACCCAAATTCTTCTATAAATTGGATTTTTTCTATTAAAAATTCACACTTTCATGTATATTTGCTTAACTTCAATTTCTTTCTCGATCACAGTTGCTCAAAGTTTTTCAATGGAATCTCAAGAAGGTGGTGGCTAATTCACTAGTAGGGTCAACCCGAATAAATAATTTTCACAATAAAATTATAATCTAGCCTATCAATACTCCAATCAATCTATTGTAACATCTCAAGATTCATGTTAAAATCCACTAAGCGATCGAGTAACTTTAAGGATGAATAAAGTATTGTTCTTATAGAGACATAGATCAACACTAGTATGGATCTAATATGTAGAAATAAATAAAAAAGTAAGGTGTATTGGAAAAGAATTTACAAAGGCTACAACGAAAACAAGAAGTTTATATTCAAGTGTACACCAAGTTCTCTAATGTATTTTTGATCAATCGTTCAACCAGTAGTGAATTAGTTTTATTCATACTATACCCGAATCGAAAATAAAAATTAAAGTGGTGTCACCTATAAAGACGATGTATTATTTATATAAAACTCATATATTTAAATTCATTTAATTTATTTAAGTAATGAATTTCAATATGCTTTAATATTAGGTCAATGAAGTAAAGATTGCATGTCAAAAAAATCAAAATTAACCATTCTTATTTCAACATTGCCGGAGAAATTGAAGAGCCAACATAAATGGATAATTGTAAATTCAAAGAAGTTCAAAAACATTAGAAATGCAACTCCTACAACTTATTCTCATCTTACTCAAAGTTCAATCAACTTATAAAAAGATGATGTTGTGCTTGATGAAGATGGTAGTATGGAGAGATCGATAGGTAGAAAAGAGACAAAAAAGCAAGCTAAAAAAAGATAAGGGAAGCACAAGTTCTCAGATTAGATCAATCTTAAAGGATTATAAAGAACATAAAATAGAAATGAAATGTAAGAATATAAATTTTTTTTGCAAAAATATATTTGCTTTCAAGGAAAAGAAAGTAAATGCAAAACATAAAAAAGCAAAGATAAAACAAGATATGATTGTTATTGTGTGAAAAGAATGAAATAATAACAAGAAAATGAGAGAATAACGTTGATAGATACGATAAGCATGCCTTGATATTTGGTTGAATATTATAAGATGCATCAAATGGAAATATTAGCTAAATGATATAATAGTAGTTTTAATTAGTATGCATTATTTAAATTTTCCATTATTGTATGTATTTTTTAAGTGTATGCATTTTATTTTTATTATTTTTAATTTCTACTATAATAATAAAAAAAATTAAATGTGCTATTAAATAATTAGTAAATTATTAGCATATTTTGGAAGTTGTAAACAACATGAAACAACCTACACTTGAATATTAATCTCACATGTAATTTGAATATTAAAAAATAATAAGATATCCAGAGACAGTAGAGACAAAAATATATTTAGTTAAAGATACAAAGATATAAAAATAAATTTATCTTTAAGATAATTGTAGAGTGAATCTTTGTATTCTCAAAATATAAAGTACAAAAGAGATATGTCTTCAAATATCATATTTGTTATTTTTTATTTTTAAAATATCAATGTAAAAAACTCTCAATTATAAAATTATTCAACTAAGAGATGTAATGATAAAAATGGTAACTATTGTTTTAAAAATCAACTCGAAGATCGATTCGAGACAAAGCTTGGGTCATGGGTCGGGTTGACCCAAGTCATCGTAAGAATAAAAATGGTTATTATTGTAGTTTTAAAGTCCAATTTGAGGGTTGAGTCAAGGTAAGACCAAGGTTAATATAAGGACAGAAGTGATTATTGTCATTGTTTTAAAACTTGACTTGGAATAAGGTCCCAGGAGGGTAAATGTAAAATAAAAATGGTTATTATCATAGTTTTAAAATTTGATACATGGATCAACTCAGGTTTACCCGAGTCAATGTAAGAATAAAAATTTTTATTATCAAATTCCGGAGTCAACCCGAGACAAGATTCAAGTCATGGGTTGAGAGTATCAACTCGACTAGTCCAATTTTTTTCAGAGAAGTCAACGAGTTTTTGACCCGTGTTTTATCCCGGGATGACTTGTGTTTTTGGTCCGGTTAGGTCGAGACAATCCTTCCTCTCTTTTTTCTTAAACAAGTCTAGGACCCGGTAAGCTTACAAAGTTTTATAACTAGATTTATTATAATATTATTAAACTCAACATTTAATATAAACTAAAGTAAAAATAATACTATATATCTATTTTTTTAATATATAAATTTGAAAATAATTTATATTAAGAGTAAAATTATTTTTATATATTTTATTCTCTTTAATTCATCATTTTCAGACAATCAATTTATCTTATATATTAATACAAAATATAATTTTATTCTTATCTTCTTTTCTGTTTTGTCTTTACCTTCTCTATTTCTTTTGTCCTGAAGCTACTTAAATGCACAAGTCATTGGAGTGGGAAAACATCATCACAATCGGGCCTATAATATAAAATCACGATGATTTATTTATGATTAATAATCTTATAATTTATTAATTTGGATACTTTTTTTCCCTTTTTTCTCTCTCCTTCCCAAAAACTCTATCCTCAACTCTTTCAGTATTTAAAAAACTAGTTTTAAGAAATCTAATCAAAATAATAATAATAATAAAGAAAAAAAACCCTCTCAGAGGCCCAAACTCCCTCAAATGTAATTTTCTCTAGCCCCCGCAATTTCCATTTCCTCTAAGCAAACACCCCCGCTCCCTTCCTCTCTCTCTCTGCAACCCCGAGAATAATAGGAAAGGAAAAAAACTAATCACTGTTATTGAAATTGATCCACGCCTCCATCCTTTATTCAGAAATAAATTCAACGCACCTAATATTGCTTATTGCATTTGCTATGTGGTCCTTTTTAATCCTGCAATATTTCTTTATTTGATTTGCCGACACTTCAATTATTATAATTTTTTTTTTTATCAGGATTCAGATTTTCTCTGTTTTTTTTTTTTTGTATTTGGGCTCGTAATTTCCAGCGTTTCCTTTGATTCAGTTTAATTTATTATTCTGTTTTATTCAGGAGAATCCTTTCAATCATGCAATGTCACGTAAGTGCCCAAATTAACTGAAATTGATTTGTGTTTTTTTTACCCAATATTGGTGGAAATTTCAGCACCTGCTCTCTTTTTTTCCATTTTTGGAAACAGGTTATCCTGAAAACCTATTTCTGAATACTGTACCTGTTTTTTTGTGGTTGTTTATGGTTTCAAGTGTTTAAAATTTGTTATTTCCTGGAAGAAAGTTGGTTTGTTGGTTGTGGAATAAAAGGGGGGAGAGAGAGAGAGAGGAAAACACTTGCTTTTATTTTAGGATTGCATGGGAGAGCATGAAGGGTGGGCACAGCCACCAAGTGGGCTATCGCCAAATGGCCTATTGGCCATTGAAGCGCCCTCTGTGATCAGAGTGCTTGATTCAGAGCGATGGTCAAAGGCCGAAGAGAGAACTGCAGAGCTTATTGCCTGCATTCAGCCCAACCAGCCCTCTGAAGAGCTTCGCAATGCCGTTGCAGATTATGTGCAGCGGCTTATTGCAAAGTGCTTTCCTTGCCAGGTGCATTGCCTATATGCCTTAACGTATGAAATCTTTGTGTTGCTCACGCTCATGGTGTATGTCTTGAATGGTTTCTGGATTTAGATTGTGTAACCATTGTTGTGGATTGTGTTGGTCCAGTAGAGAGAGACATGGAATAATGCCTCATTGTTATGCCTGGATTGTTGATATGGAATCTGGGAATGTGATTTTGTGCGTAGGAATTTTTAAGTTAAGGCGTTGATCAAAAAAAATTTCGTGAAAAACAAGTGAAATATGAGATGGTATGTCTTGATTGGCAATGTATGCAAACAAGAGCATGTAGTGGATTATAAGCTGATGGCAGTAAAATACTGTGTTTTCTGTGTAAGTGACCAAACAAGAAGAATATGTTTGTCTTAATTAGAATAGATTATAGACCTAAGGTCGAGTTCAAAGACATCAACAACTGTGAACAATGCAGACTGGCTTACCGGCAGGACTTGAGTATTTTTATAGTGGGAGTGATTTGGATTCATAATATCAATTGTTTCATTGCTGCAAAAGGTATGCATCTTCAAGTTTTTAATATAATTATTTACCCATGATTGCTATGATCTACAGGTATTCACCTTTGGGTCTGTACCACTTAAGACTTATTTACCTGACGGGGATATTGACTTAACAGCCTTCAGTAAGAATCCTAATTTAAAAGATACATGGGCTCATCAGGTTCGTGATATGCTGGAGAATGAGGAGAAGAATGAAAATGCTGAATTCCGAGTGAAGGAGGTTCAGTACATTCAGGCAGAGGTAGGTCCCTTATTAATCCTTTCAATTCCTTTACATTCTGTTTATTTCTTTTGTTATCTCTGTTTCTTCATTTTATTTTAAGCTTGCTTCTACAACTAGGATGTGATTGTTTGTGTTTGGCTTGAATATATCTAGTTAGTAATGTTGACTTCAGAATTGTTATAGCAGCAGTAATATTCCATCCATGCATTTTCTTCCACTACAGTGGACTTGTAATCTTCAGTGAATATTTCAAGGTTCTGTGGTATGTTTGAAACAAGTGGGTTGTTTGCTAGACATATGCACTCTGTATTACCTCTAATTATGGGGCAATGGTGAACACTAGTAAGCTTTTCAACACATTTTCAACATTATTTTGAGTTGAAATTATATTTCGCAATCTAATTTCTATGTAATTTGTTTTGATCGTTTTTGTATTTTTTTGTTTAAGAAAATGATTCTCCCGCTGAGATCTGTGTCTAGAAGGCGTACCAAAAAATCTCAATTAAAGATTTCTCAATGCCCTGTACTCTATTGAGCAATTCTTGATGATAGATGTAACTTTCTTTTTGTTTGAATACACATGTACAGGTGAAGATAATAAAGTGTCTTGTGGAAAACATTGTGGTAGATATTTCATTTAACCAACTTGGTGGACTGTGCACCCTTTGTTTCCTTGAGGAGGTTAGTGCTCTATCTGGAAAATCTTTCTTACTTCCTTTGTCCAAATATAATGATCCCTGTTGGAACACTTCTGCCATACCAAATTATTAGTGCATTATTCAGAAGTCACAAATTATTTTGATGTTTTGCTGTCATGCCCTAATCATTAAGCAACCTCAAATTTGAAAAAAAAGTTAACCAAAAAAAGAGGCTAACAAAATGAAAAAGGTGATGGCATAAAGTACTGTACAACCATGTTATCAGCCTTCCTTAAACAACTGAAAAGTAAAACATGTACTATAATTTCAGATGGAGGAGTACCATTTTTCTCTTGGTAACTAGAAACCAGGATACTCTTTTATATTTTTGTCCCTGATAGTATTCTTGCCTCTGTAGGTTGATAATTTGATAAATCAAAACCATCTATTCAAGCGTAGCATTATATTGATAAAGGCCTGGTGTTACTATGAGAGCCGAATACTTGGTGCTCACCATGGATTGATCTCCACCTATGCTTTGGAAACCTTGGTTCTATATATATTTCATGTTTTCAACAACTCCTTTGCGGGTCCTCTTGAGGTGGATTTTGGTCTCACTGTCTTGCTGCATTCCCCTCTTCGTTTATCTGATTCTTTCTCTATCTACCTGTCTAGGTCCTTTATCGTTTTCTCGAGTTCTTCAGTAAGTTTGATTGGGCTAATTTATGTGTTAGTCTCTGGGGTCCTGTACCTATTAGTTCACTTCCAGATGTAACAGGTATGCTTGATTGATTGAAGATTCTTTTCCATCTTCTCAATAAGTGACCCTTTCTTTTTTTGTAAATATTTGTCAATCGACTGGCACCAACTATTTTAGTGAAATGTTACACAGCGGAACCTCCTCGAAAGGATGGTGGAGAGTTACTGCTTAGCAAATTATTTCTTGAGGCTTGTAGTGCTGTGTATGCTGTTTTACCTGCTGGACAAGATAATCAAGGGCAACCTTTTTTGTCCAAACACTTCAATGTTATTGATCCTTTGCGTGTAAACAACAACCTGGGACGTAGTGTCAGTAAAGGTACACAAATAGAACCCTGCCATGTTGTCTGCTACCAAGTTAACTGTCGTTTGAATATTTCTCCCTTTTCATTTTGAGTTGTAGATATGTTTTATTGTGCATCTGCATGACAAATGCACTTCTTTCTTCTTCTTCCCTTTGACAAGTTACTGTAGATAGCACAGAGAATCAGGACTTAAAGTCTTGTCTTTTCTTTGCTGGCTTTTAATATTCATTGAAGCATTATCCAACTGCAATTTTTTTTCATTATTGATTGTGTCATTTTTTATATGGTACAAACTAGCATTACCTTTGGCACTATTTCTTCTTTATACATGTTTCTGCTGATAGTAGCGTGCAAGAGCCGTAAGAGAGGTTTGTGCAGTTGTTTTGCAATTTTCTCCTAAAGGTATTTTGTACACCATGGTTTTTAGTGATGATTTGAAGCAAAAATGGATAGAAAAGGTATTGATAAAGAAAGGTACCAGAAATAAAGAAGGGGCAAAAGATGTATGTTGATGTATTTCTATATTTATCTTTTTGTTTATTCCTTGCAAAAAAAGAAAAAGAAAAACATCTGTAACTATGTTTCTTTTTCTGCCTCTCTCTCTCTCTCTCTGGTTTTCAAATATATCCTAGTTCTTGTTCTTTTATTGGTGGTAGGGTTAAGGCTTATAACAAGGAAATTGGGCATTCAAGTTGATATATTTAGATTTTTCGTTCTAGGACTTGAAAAGGGTTCTTTTTGTTGTCAATTGCCTAAATATGCTATTAATATTGATGTGTTAATTGTTTTCCATTATTTGCTTTACCTATATACACATGTATACATATTGGTGGAAAATTTAATGTAGGTTAAGTGGTCTGGATGGTGGGAATGGTTGCAAATTGTAATTGAGGTTAAGAGTGTACAGAACAAAGGGAAATGATAACTTAAGTGTGCTTCTCTAAACTTCATGTGTGCATTTGGGTGTTTATGTCCTTGGACGCAACAGAATTTGATTGGAATGTAAACATATAGATCAGTTCATGAATGTTTTATACTTCTTACTGATCTGTTAGCATTTAGTAACTTTTATTGTGTAATACAACGTACATTTTCCAGGTAACTTCTTTAGGATACGCAGTGCGTTTGCATTTGGAGCTAAAAGGCTAGCTAGGTTACTTGATTGCCCCAAAGAAGACCTGTGTTTTGAAGTAAATCAGTTTTTTCTGAACACCTGGAAGAGACATGGTAGTGGCCATCGTCCTGATGCGCCAAGGAATGATTTGTGGCAGTTGAGATTGTCAAATCATGATCACTTGCATGGGCCTGAGAGTCTAAGGAACAATTCAAGCAGCAAACCTTCCGGTCATGAAGCTCAAGTTGATGTGGCTCATGGCTCATGTACTGTTCCCTCCCAGCATGATAATTATTCCATAGATAGCACATCCAAAGGTAGTGAGGTTTCAACACTTTCTCGTACTCAAAGCCAAAAGACTAACGCTAACACTAACAGCACAAGGAGCACCTCTGATCAGAGTAGAAGGGAATCTACTTCCAATCAGAGCATGCATGCTGATAGAAGTCAGAGAAATGAAAAACCCGACAACTTAGTCACTGATTTTCAGGGAAGGTATCTTTTTGCTAGGACACGCTCTAGTCCTGAACTTACTGAGACATATAGCGAAATTTCTTCTCAAGGAAGGCGTAACAAAGTCCAAGAAAGTGGGAAAGGCCAGGCTTCATCTGCTAGGCTAAATCATGGCAGGAGGAAAAACCTGGGATCTGATAATTTGAAAAACCATGGTATTAGCTCTTCAAGTGATGATCCTTCATCTGTTGGTCACACCATTTCCAGTCAAAGCTGCAATCCTGCTGCTGATTCAAATAGTTACCACAAAGATTCATGCTTGGATGTCGCCAGTGAAGAATTTGTTTCTGTCCTAGGGTCACAGGGGATGCATCAGGAAGAGCAAGATCTTGTGAATGTGATGGCTTCTTCTACTGGTGTGGGTTTCAATGGACAGGCTCATGTTCCACTGAATATGGCACCTGCTCACATTTCTCTTCCAATTCCACCTTCTGTTCTAGCTTCAATGGGATATGGTCAGAGAAATATGGGTGGAATGGTACCCGCAAACATTCCCTTCTTGGAGACTCCTTGGGGTTCAAATATGCAATTTCCTCAAGGTTTGGTTCCATCACCATTAGCCCATTATCTTCCTGGCATTGAATTGACTTCAAACCAAGAAGATTCAATTCAACCTGGTAATGAGAATATTGGTCCCGTGGAAATGAATGTCAGGGAGCCTGATCATGATTTCTGGCATGAGCAGGAGAGGGGCTCCATTAGTGGGTTTGATAAAGAAAACAGAAGCTTTGAGATGCATCAATTAGATGATCCGCAGCCTAGTTCGTCTAGTTATAAATTTGTTTCATCATCTCGAAGAGGTGGCTCTGGCAACTCTTTGAGAGCTCACCAGAAGCTCACCAGAGAAACCCGAGGGCCAGCTAGGGAAGAATCTATAGGTGCTTTAACATATCAAGAAAACAGAGGCACTGAAGAATACTTTGATGATACAAGTGCATGTTCAAGGTCCTTTACTACGGTGAATATTAGTCCCTTGAGAAGTAAAACCTCATCTGAGAGTTCGTGGGAAGGATCATCAGCAAAGTTGTCAAAGCCTGTGAAGGAAAAAAGAGGTAGGAAAACGGTTTCTTCTGCAGTGCAGTCTTCTGTTTATGGAAAAGGTAAGAGTGCCTCTGAACATTCTTCCAATCTGACAGATGACGACAATAAAGAATGGAATGCGCCATCAACAATGGGCCCTGAACCTGAAAGAAGCATAGGATCCCAAACTGAATCTTCTGCTGCTTTGCATGTTTCAAGGCATCAAGTACCTGGATATGAAAGAGCACAACCAAGTGAATCTGATTCGTTGATACCCATTGCTCCAGTGCTCTTAGGTCATGGTTCACGGCAAAGATCTGCTGATAACTCAGGGTCAGGGACTGTTCACTATACATTTTATCCTGCAGGGCCACCAGTTCCATTTGTTACGATGCTTCCACTGTACAACTTACCAACTGAGACAGGAACTTCTGGTGCATCAACTAGCCAATTTGACAGTGAAGAGGGCCTTGATAACAGTGATTCGGGTCAAAATTTTGATTCATCTGAAGGAATTGATCTATCTGAGGTTTTAAGTACCTCCAGTTCTATGAGAATGGCTGCTTCTGTTGAGCCTTTGGAACACAAACCTGACATTCTTAATAGTGATTTTGCTAGCCACTGGCAGAACTTGCAGTTTGGGCGTTTATGCCAAAACACACGAAATCCTGCACCTATGATTTATCCATCACCTGTTATGGTGCCGCCTGTGTATTTACAGGGCTGTTTTCCATGGGATGGTTCTGGGAGACCAGTTTCAACTAACACGAATAATTTTACTCAGCTAAGTATTGTTCCAGTTGCTCCGCTACAGTCTGCATCTAATAGACCTGCTGGTGTCTATCAGCGTTATGTTGATGAAATGCCTAGATATCGAGGTGGAACTGGGACCTACTTGCCGAATCCAGTAAGATTACTTGACCAGCTTTATCTTTTGTGCTTTCCATGCTTTTTTCCCCCTCCTTTTTGTGCATGCTTTTTTGTATCAACAGTGCAGTTGTCATTGGAGAGAGGCAGAGAGTTGCAACCGTCATTCAGTTGTAATATTTTTTATGTACTTATGTTTGCATGGATGCTTTGCACTTCTCTTGCCATGCTTTCTTGAACTGTAGACCCTTCTAGTTCTCCATTTAGACAATCTTTTCCCCAGTAATGACCGCTCATTTGATGAGCTTATAGTTTTCTTTGCCATGTGCTTTTTATTTGGTGGTCAGAGTAATTTGGTTCTGGTTGCATATTATTGGACAACCATTCACTTTTATTTTACCTGGATGTGGAAAATATGTGCTGTGATTGTTTGATTCTAACCTGGTCTGGAAAGTTGGCATTTTTTTGGTTAAAATAATTTGATTTTGTTGTCATATTCAAATAGTTTTGAATTATGCAGCATTTTGTACACTTCAAATCTATAATTTTTTACAGTTAAGTTCTTACTGCAGAAGGTTGCTGTCCGAGACCGGCATGCTACAAATATGAGAAAGGGAAATCACAACTACAATAGAAGTGATCACCATGGTGATAGGGAAGTGAACTGGAACAATAATTCTAGAGCACGAGCTGCTGGGCGCGGCAACAATCGCAGCCATGCTGAGAAGTCTAATACAAGGCCAGACCGGTTGGCTGGTGAGAGTCAAGCTGAGAGGACATGGGGCTCACATAGACATGATATGTTCCCTTCGTGCCAGTCTCAGAATGGTTCCAGCAATGTGGCATATGGCATGTATCCATTACCATCCTTGAATCCTGGAGTGTCATCAAATGGACCTACCATTCCTTCTGTTGCCATGCTGTATCCTTATGATCATAATACTGGCTATGGTTCTGCAGAGCATCTTGAGCTTGGGTTCGTTGGGCCAGTAGGTTTCTCAGGTGCAAATGAGACCTTGCATTTAAATGAGGTGAGTCGATCAAGTGGGGGATTTGAGGACCAAAGGTTTCATAGCAGCTCTGCTCATCAGCCATCTCCAGATCAGCCTTCTTCACCCCATGTCCGGAGGTAGTTACACTGTTTATTTCTTGAAATCAGTTATAGAAGTGCAAGATTTCAGAATTGCTGTGTGTTAAAGGCAAGTTGGTGTAAGGTTGTGGTGTATTATACTAGTACAAGAGTTAATAATGCAATGTGGTTAGCGGTCTAGTCCATATTATAAATTATTATATGTGACGTAACAAGCTAATTTTAGGATTTGATTTATTGTGTTAACAGGGAGATTTGACTTTCGTTGCAAAATCTATGGTCCAGAGGAATCAGGTACTATCAATCAAAGGATGACAATTCCTCCTTGTGCGTTTCCAAACCAGGGAGAAAACGATGGTGGGAGAAACGATGAAGAGAAAACCTTCAACTACAAGGTTTTTCCATTCTCACCTTATTGTTAATGGTTTCTCAGTTTGATCCATGTCATCATTTTCTCAAGGTCGCACTTCTTGATGGCTTGTGCTTGTTTGTACACTAGAAGTCATTATCTAACCTGTCCTGCTTACAAGAATTAATAGATTGGCAGGTAATGGGATGCAGGCTCTGTGATTAGTTCTTTTTTAAAATATATTTTAGGGTTCAACACCATGTAACTCCACTGATGTAGAAGCTGGCAGATTTAGAATCTAGAACTTTATCATGTTCTAAAAAACGTTTCTCGGGATCTTCTTCCACGATGTATTAGGGATTTTGATTCATGAGTTCGGTGTAACAGCTAAACTATACTCGTTTCAAAAAGTACGGTGTAGTAATACTACCCCCAAAGATGGGGTGAAAATGCACGATGCTCTTAGGTTTCCAATGGTGATTGTTCAGGAAAGCTTCTGTTCTTTATATGGTCAAATACTGTTAAGTTTCCAGTGATTTTATTAAGGATTTTTTTAAAAAAGATTCACGATGTTGTAAATATTTTGCAACTTAATTGAGGACAAAAATGACTGGGAGACTACTGAGAATTGGGGGATAGTTGAGGCATTATTTTGAGACTTCCACATCCTTTCTTTTATGGGAATATCTGCCCATCCTTCTACTTGGCTTTGCTCTTTATTTTATTTTATTTTATTTTATTTTATTTTATTTAAATAATAAAAAAAAAAAAACAATTTTCGTTAGCTATGCAATGTGAAGATCTTCAGCATAATTTTCTATTTTGGGATAACAACAGTGCAATGTATAAACTACTGATGGATGAGTTTGCACCTTCAAAATTTTTAAAACTTAATCCTAATTTTGCCTTGGCTTAACACATTAGTCCTGCATGTAAAAAAAAAACATTGCATTAAAATCCTTAGTTTGAAAAGGTCAGCGCACGTGCATGAAAATCGATTATTATGTTTAAATCAAACCTAATATTGACAGCTTTAATGATTTATAAATTAATGTTTTTTTAATATTTGATGATTTTGATATACTGATATTAAAAATAAAAAAATATTATTTTAATATATTTTTAATTGAAAAGCATTATACACTGTATCATTAAATATATACTTAGATGTATTATCTTAGGACTGCTTAGAAATTATCTTTTATATACAAAAGCTGCATTTTATACATGAAACTTTATATAAAAAGAAATAGTTTTTATTTTCACTCACCCAATTATAGTCAACCTGCACCTCCAACTTAAACCCTCAAGTCAATGTTGATTTTATACCTTCAAATGTTTGGTTTTTCACTTTTTTCTTGTTAGTTTTCAACCTCCTGCTATGCACTTGCTATGTACATAGGTCTTTGCTAGTTCTCCTTCGCTTTTTTGGGTTTTAGGTGAACTTGTAATTGTACCTATTAAACTAAAGAAGGGGGCTAGTGATGGGAAAGAAAGAAATTAAAAAAAAAAAAAAAAAAAAACAGACAGCCCAAATGGCAAGAGGCAAGACAACTAATCAATGACCAAACCTAAGTAAAAACGGCATGGACTAAAAGCAGCAAGGAAGAGCAGGCACGCAGG